>Ga0208544_10000599_pt1 | contig 27554 bp, 26 predicted proteins | sample DEB08_DNA_9_FD_184526 | JGI IMG/M metagenome (GOLD analysis project Ga0208544, IMG submission 184526) | Aqueous microbial communities from the Delaware River and Bay under freshwater to marine salinity gradient to study organic matter... | ecosystem: Environmental > Aquatic > Marine > Coastal ... | reverse complement strand
AGCGAATCAAGTGCCAACAGCGAATCAGATGCTAACAACGAATCAGGTGCCAACAGCGAATCAGGTGCCAACAGCGAATCAAGCGCCAACAGCGAATCAAGTGCCCACAGCGAATCAAGCGCTAACAACGAATCAGGTGCCAACAGCGAATCGAGTGCCAACAGCGAATCAAGTGCCAACAGCGAATCGAGTGCCAACAGCGAATCGAGTGCCAACAGCAAATCGAGTGCCAACAGCGAATCGAGTGCCAACAGCGAATCGAGTGCCAACAGCGAATCAAGCATTGGTAACAGCGCGGATTATGCGCCGCAACACGTCACCGAAACCGCCACCTTGGCGGCGATGAAAGCCCTCCAAACCGTTAGCGCCACTCTCGAGTCAGCGGCATTTGCAGTCGCTAACGCGGCGAGTGAGACCACCCTTGCCGCAGCATCAGCCAGTCTTGCGCAAGCCAGAGTTGCCGTTATTATCGCTGACCAAGAACTCGAGAACGCCCAAAGCGATGTGGCTGCCGAGGCCAGCATCGACGCCGCCGAACTCGCCCTCGCGCGCGCGTCGCGGGTCATTGTGCTGGCAACTGCCTTCATCAGCGAATCACAAGCGGGCTTACACGCATCAGGCGAGAGCTCGGCACCCGGCACTGCCCTCGACAATCATCAACTCAAACCAGTCAGTCATGCATTAATTAATGGCGAAGATAGCGGTCTCGATAGCGGCCTAGACAAGGCCCTAAATGCATCGATCACACATTTCGACAAACTTATTTCCGCGTCACGGCAGCAGGTACTCGATGCCACGCCACGACCCGCGAGCGCGCCCCCCCAGCAAAGGCCCATGTTGGCCGGCATTCCTACTCAAGACACGACGCCTAACCCGCGCAACAGTCCTGGACCAATAGCCGCCGATATCCCCCGGCCTCAAGCAGATGACATCATCGCCCAACAACTCTGGGAAGCGGCAACGATGGAAACGGATATCGAGCGCCAGAACAAACTCTGGGAAGCCTATCGACGCTACAGGTCTGGACTGTGACTTTTGATTTTACCGAGGGCCAGGAATTCGCAGGGTTCAAGCTACTCCAGTCACTCAACCTTGACGATCAGTTCGACAACTGGCTGGCCATTAACACCCAACACAATGAGCAAGTTTGGTGCAAACGTTTGCCAGTGGCTCTCGGCGCATCCGAACAAACGATTATCCGCAAGACTATCAATCGCCATAAGGGTCTGATTCACCCGCGCATCCTTCGGACACTGGAGCTGGTTCGTTGGCACGGGGTTGATGTACTGATCTGCCAACACCTAGATTCACTTCACACCTTCAGGCTTAACCAATCTTTTCATAACGCCTGGCCCATACTTCGACAGTTGCTCGAGGTACTTGACTACGTCCACAGCATCAACCTCGTCCATGGCGACATTCGACCCGGGAATTTGCTGATCGACCGCCAACAGCAGTTATATCTGGCGGGATTCGGCCTAAAAATTAACCCACCTGGAGCACCTGAGAATTTTGCAAGCCCACAGACTCTGGCCGGCCAACCGGCCGCCCCCAGCGATGATATTTACGCTCTGGGTGTGCTGTTATTCCAACTCTTGAGCCAGCAAGTCTGGCAACCCGACGCTGTGCTTAATACCGACGGCGACATCCCAGACGCCATCAAGTCCTTGCTCCAAAGCCTGTTGGCCACTTCCGCCGCTGCCCGACCGAGCCAGATTTCAATCATTCGCGACACCCTGCAAGCCTATTATGATGAGCAAGTTAGTCATCAGGCGCAGCAACCATCCGCCTCCGGTTCGGCCCATTTACAGCCAGCACAACAGCCAGAATCAACTCGGCGCAAGCCCAGTACTGTTAACCCATCGGCGGAACTCGACATCCAGCTTCATCCGGGACCGCACCAGAAACCAGCTGTTAGCAGCTTCAACGCAATGGCGGCACTATCGACATTAGTACTGATCGCCGCGGGTATCTTTATGCTGCTGCCAACATTCTCCGGCAACCCAGCGAAATCGCCAGCAGAGTTGACCACCGAGGCAACCGCCCAAACCGACATTCAGACACCTGCCCCGGCGCAGCCGGCGGTGCAAGCAGCTCGCATCGACCCCGAAAAATCGAGCGCTGAAACCCTCGCAGAAATTTTGCTGCGGCAGCAAGTCGTGCTCGAAGACCAGGGTGTCCTGATATGGGCATTGACTGAGTACAGCCTGATCAGCAACCAAGCGCTGATAGCGGAGGAACTGTTTCGACAAGGCCTTTATGCCGACGCCCTGACGCAATATCAGCAAGCCATCGACACAAGCCAAACACTGGCGGCGCGCATTCCCGACCTTATCAATCACAATCAGAAAATCGCCGAAGACGCGTTCACTCAGGGTAACGCTGAACTAGCGATAAATGCCCTGTCGACACTCATCGCTATTCGACCTGATAACCCTGAGTATCGATCAGATTTGATCAGAGCTGAAAACCTCGACCAGGTCCTTGCATGGCTACGCCAGGCTCAGACTGCGGAGCGCGAACAGGCGTGGCAGGACGCTCTGGCGTTGTATCAGCAGGCACAGACTCTGGATAACGCATCTCAGGAGGCGCGAGCAGGCATCATACGAACCACTGATACTTTGTCCCGACTGCGCTTTAACGAGACCATGTCACGGGCTTTTATTCGACTTGAACAGGGCGACCTGACAGGTGCACAACAAGCATTCGCTGAAGCTCAAACCCTATTCCCCGCTGCTACGGAACCCCAGGACGGGCTACTGCAAGTTCGCCTGCTGGAGCGAAGCCAACAGATCAACGCCTTAAGCCTAAAGGCAGAGCAAGCGATGGCCCATGAAACCTGGTCAATGGCGGTTCTGCAATTTGAACAGATGCTCGCCCTGGAACCCGGACTATTAGCTGCGAGCGCTGGCCTCGAGCAAGCCCGGCAACGTCTGGCACTGGACCAGACCCTTGAGTATTATCTCAAGGCGCCCGAGCACATGCGCCTTGACCCGGCGTTGACTAAGGCCCGGCAGGCGCTGATCCGTGCCGCGGGGCTGGCGAATCAGGGGCCGCTGCTCCAACGACAAATCAATGAACTTTCACTCCGCATCGCACAAGCAAGGATTCCATTGCCCGTTGTCGTACAGTCCGATAACAATACCGATATCACGGTTTACCAGACCAGCCATTTGGGCGCCTTCATGAAACGCGAATTGGCACTCGTGCCCGGCACCTATACCGTGGTTGGCCGGCGGCCAGGCTACCGAGATGTCAGACAGGCATTTACGCTCAGTGGCGGGATGACGCCTGTCACCATTCACCTGATTTGCGATGAGAAAATCTGATGCCCTCGAGCCTTGATCCCCACCAGATTATCGAAGTCACGCCATTTTCCCGAGCTGAGGCTGTGATCAGCCGCCGCGGGCCAGGCCTGAAACCAATACATATTGTCATCCTGTCGCTATTCGCGGCACTGACACTGGTCGCACTGTTTGTTTTCAGCGCCCGCGCCGTTCGCTTTGATCTCAGCCCTGTGGATGCGAACCTGGAAATCACCGACGGCACCTTTACCTATCTGCTGGGTGAACGCTACTTGATGTTAGCCGGCGACTACACCGTGGCAGTGACCGCTGAGGGCTACACGCCACTCAAATCAATGATTCATGTAGGCGAACTGGCCGACCAGACGATCCACCTTGAGCTGGCCAAACTGCCCGGTACGCTGACCGTCTCAACTTTACCTGAGACTCGGTCGCCGGTATTTCTCGACCAAGAACCTGTTGGCCTGACGCCTCTGACGGTGACAGACATTCAAGCTGGCAACCATAACGTCAGCGTCCGCGCCGCGCGTTTCTTGCCATTCGATACCGACGTTCACATTAAGGGCCAAGGCCTAAGTCAAAACCTGTTGGTGACATTAGTACCCGCCTGGGCACTACTGAGCCTCAGCAGCCAACCCACGGCCGCCGCCGTCAGTATCGATGGCATCGAAGTCGCTACTACCCCAGCCCGCATTGAGGTCATGCAAGGTTACCACCAGCTACTCGTTACCAGACCGGGTTTCAAGTCCTGGCAGGCTGAGGTCAACATCACGGCTCAACAGGATCAGATACTTCCGGAAATCACCCTCATGGCACAGGATGGTCAGTTATCAATCCAGTCGACGCCCTCCGCGGCGAGTGTCACGATTGCCGATGAATATCGTGGTCAGACTCCACTCCAGCTGAGCCTGGCACCCGGAAAAACTTATGGATTGCGCCTGACAAAGCCCGGCTATGAAACCACAGAGCGCGCTGTGACCATCGACGCTGCCAGCGACACTCAGCTCAACCTCACACTACCACCTGTGCTGGGCATCGTCAGCCTACAGGTGAGTCCCGCCGGCGCATCTTTGGTGGTAGACGGTCAGCCACGGGGCAAAATCTTCGAGCGCCTCGAACTCAACGCCGTGCCCCATATCATCAGCATTGAATTGGCCGGCTATGAAAGTCAGCAGATCAACGTGACACCGCAACCAGGTCAGGCCCAGCAATTCATCATTGAGCTTCTCACCGAGGCCGAAGCCAAACTCGCCTCGATGGAACCGACCACGACCACCGCCATCGGCCAGGTACTCAAGCTCATTCAGCCTGGCGCCTTTACCATGGGCGCGAGCCGGCGCGAACCCGGCCGACGAGCGAACGAAATTGAAAAGCAGGTACAACTCAGTCGGCATTACTATATTGGTATCCATGAGGTCACCAACGCCCAGTACCAGCAATTCGACCGTCTGCACGACTCTGGGATGCTCGGCCGAGCGCTACTAAACGGCAATGACCGGCCGGTGGTAAACCTTGCCTGGGACGACGCTGTAGCTTTCTGCAACTGGCTGAGCCAGCAACAAGGCTTGGCTTCGGCCTATGAACTCATCGATAATCGTTGGCAGGCGGTGACGCCCATGAATAGTGGCTATCGATTACCCACCGAAGCTGAATGGATCTGGGCCAGCCGTTATGCCGCCGGACCCACGCCAACACGTTTCCCCTGGGGCGATGCTATGCCACCCGTGGCGATTGAAGCTAACTATGCGGACGAGTCTGCCAACACAGTGGTCGCCGATGTTCTGACCGGCTATCTCGATCATTTTCGTGGTACAGCGCCAGTGGGTAGCTTCCCGGCAAATCCCGCAGGCCTGTTTGATATGGCTGGCAACGTCTCAGAATGGATGCACGACTATTACGCCCAGGTCGAGCCCACGGCGGTGCTAGTCGATCCCAGCGGACCTATAAGTGGTGAGCGTCACGTTATTAAAGGCTCAAACTATACCCATGGACGCTTCAGCGAGTTACGCTGGACGTTTCGTGACTTTGGCCAGTCACCTCGACCGGATGTCGGGTTTCGAATCGCAAGGTATGTTGAATGATGCAACGACGGCTACTACGGGCAGGACTGGGATGGACAGGGCTACTCTGCGCAGAGCTACTGCTGGGACTAGCCGCATTTGCGACTGAATTACCCGCAGTGAACAAAACCGCACCGGTTGAATCAGCCTTAACCTTTGAGCGACGAACACCGGACACCACTGTAACTAATCCAGATTCTGGGGCGGACCAAACTGGGGCGAACAACCCGAGACCAGCAAGTCCTATCATTCGAGCACTTGACGCATTTGTGCCGAGCCAGGAAGTCGATACCGATAAGGCCGTCGACTTCCCCACTAACATTTAGGTCATTATTGTGCGCAAACAGTTGCCCGTTGAATTTCTCTACCAATTATTTTCGTTGATTATCGCCGCGATCCTGATACATAGCCTCTATGTCTCTATTGTCAGACCGAATGCCAGCGAGATCCTGCAGCTGCAGGCGATTGAAATCAACTCAAATCCTAATTACGTACCCGAGCGCTCAAGCTACGTTGTGATCAGAGACTTTGAACAAGAGACCTGCTTCATCTTGATGCTGTGGGCATTCGCATTGATGGCTTACAAGGCAAATCTCGCCCGCCAGGAACGTGACGTTTTAGGCTTGAATTTAATTCCCATTAAACAAGGCACCAGCATTCTGCCAGAAGACAGCCGCGAATATGCTCGCCCCATTCAGGCCTTGTCGGCGCGTCAACAGTCCTTTCTTTTACCTCGAGCACTGCTCACGGCACTGCACAGGTTTCGGTCGACTCGCAATATTCAAGACGTCTCCACCGCTATCCGCGCTATCTGCGCATCAGAGTCTGATCGTCTCGATTCAGAACTCTCTATGATTCGTTACATCGCCTGGGCAATACCTTCCATCGGCTTTCTCGGTACCGTCCGCGGTATCGGCCAAGCCCTGGCTCAAGCCCAGCAGGCAGCCCAGGGAAATATTGCCGGTGTCACTCAGAGTCTTGGCGTCGCCTTTAACTCGACCTTCGTGGCATTGTTGATCAGTATTATTGTGATGTTTCTTTTGCATCAGTTGCAGTTGGCTCAGGAGCGTCTGGTCTTGGATGCGGAAGCCTATTGCGACAATCAATTGATCGGCCACCTACAAAGCTAATGGAGTCTTAACTTGAACATAGGACTCATAGAAATCAACGACAGCGGCATCGATGTCAGCATTGATGGTCAACCTGTGCTGCAGAGCCCTGGTTACGCGGTCATCGATGATCAACGGCTATTACTGGGCACCCAGGCCATGCAACAGGCACGACTGCTGCCACGCTGGACGCACACGCGATTCTGGCACCAATTAGACACTCAAGCTCTGGCGGCTGACCATCCCCAGGTTCGCCATAATGCGGATTTAGCATTTGCTCACTTGACGTCAATCTGGACTGTCATTCAGGCTGACATCGACCAGGTTATTTTGGCGGTCCCGGGGGACTACTCCAGCGCGCAACTCAGCCTATTGCTGGGCATGGCTAGGGAAGCCGGATTACCGGTACGCGGCCTAGTCGACACCGCCCTGATGGCCGCTGCCGAACATCATCAAACACACCCGCTACTGCTGCTTGACATTCACCTCCACCGAGTCACCTTGAGCCTCTTACAAACCCAAGCTGGACGACGTCAGTCGACGACACAAACCTTGCCGGATACAGGCTTATATCGACTCTGGGATCGTTGGGCCAACACCATCGCCAACCAATTCATCAAGGATTCACGTTATGACCCCTTGCACTTGGCTGCCAGCGAACAGCAATTGTATGACACCATACCCCGCTGGATTACAAGCCGTGAGCAGCTCATCGAGCCCACCTTCAACCTGACATTCGACACGGGTGTCCACCAGACCTCCGTCTCTGGCGAGCAACTGGTAGCCGCTTGCGTCAGTCTCTACCCATCGATCATCCAGGCCGTCAATGCTCGACTCGAGCCCGGCCAACCGGCCACCTTGTTAATTTCACATCGCTTCGCGGGCTTTCCCGGACTGCTGGATAGTCTGGCGATGCTGAGCGGTGTCACCGTCGAGAGGCTCAGCACCGATGCTGTCAGGCAGGGCATCGCCCGCCACATCGACGAAATTCTCGGCACCGATGAACAGATCCATCACGTCACCAGCTTGGCTCAGGTTGATGCTCAGGTTGATGCTGAGGTCATCGCCGTGACCCCACTGCAGCCCAACCGCCGACGGGCGACTCATGTGTTGTTCAACAACCACGCCTTCGCCATTGGCCCAACCCTGAAGCTCACCGACATTGATTCAGCACTATCACAAGAAGCTGCGACTGCACACAGCGGCGTGCTTCAATGTCGCGCCGACCAAGTATCAATTGAAGCGGCCGGCGCTGATGCCGTGTATCTTAATCAGCAGCTGGTCGAGGGCCAGATCCGCGTCAAACCTGGCGACCAAATAGTCCTGGGCCATCAATCCTTCACATTGATATCCATCGACTAGGCGTCCTCGACGATACTATGACAAGAAGACGCGAATTCAATGTATTCAGCCTGTCATTCCTCGACATTATGTCTTGTGGTTTCGGCGCCGTGATCCTGATTTTCGTTATCATCAATCATGGCTCAGTCGCGACTAATCAGGGGGCGAATCTCGCGCTAACGACAGCCGCCGCAGAGTTGCAAAAGCAATTAGAAGCGGAGCAGCAACAGCTGCTCGCGATGCAGGAAAATACGCTCCAGCTTGCCGAAAATGCGACATCTGCCGCACAGTTCAGCGCAGCGCTAAGCCATTCCATTGTTGAAATCGAAACCCGACTACAGGACGCCACAGACTCAGCCGAGCGGCAATCTCAATTGGTTGAGGCACTCAAAATTGAGCTCGCAGCGTTGGCGCAAACCAAAACGAACAAACAGGAAACGCCAGACACGGATACTGAGCCGGGCCCAAACCTGCGCGCCATGACCGGCGATGGACAGCGCCAATACCTCACCGGCTTGAATGTCGGTGGCCAACGTATCCTGATTTTGATCGACTCATCCGCGAGTATGCTACACCAGCGTATCGTCAATGCGATACGATTGAGCCTGGCGCCAGATGAACAAAAGAAACTGGCACCAAAATGGCGAAGAGCGGTCAACACAGTAAATTGGATTACTGCGAATTTGCCCCAGGACGCCGAATTCTCCCTCGTGGCGTTCAATACTGAGCTCATACCCTTAATCAAGGACAATGGCTGGATCGCAACCACTGACAAATTAGCGGTGGACTTGGCCTTAGCCAATTTGTCGGCGCTGGTCCCCTCTGGCGGCACCGCGCTGTTCCCGCCATTCGAATTCATTAATCAGCTTTCACCCCGGCCCGACAATATTTTTCTCATCGTTGACGGCTTACCGACCCAAGGAGAGACACCGTCTAACAAAACCGTTATCAGCAGCCCCGACCGCGCCAAACTGTTCAGCGCTGCGGTGATGCAATTGCCTGCCGCCATCCCCATCAACATTATTCTTTTCCCGATGGAAGGCGATCCTTTGGCGACACCCTCTTATTGGATTCTGGCTCAAAAAACCGGCGGGTCGTTCATCAGCCCAGCCAAGGATTGGCCATAATGGGGAAAGGACGGCGTGAAATAGAGACCATCAGCCTATCTTTTTTGGACGTCATCAGCTGTGGATTTGGCGCCTTAATACTATTGCTGGTTCTAACAAAAGTGTACGAACCGATGATATTCGCGCAAACCAGCAGCCATATTCAACAGCGGGTGACGGCGCTTGAAATACAACTAGACTCAATTCGAAACCAACGACGACAGCTGGACCGAGACCGAATACACCAAGAGGATCAAAGAGATTTACAACAGCAAACACTGCGCAATTTGGCGAATAAGTTGACCGCACTGCAGTCCCAATATGCCGCTATGCAGAACAGCTCTAAGACCCAAGATAGCATCGTCGAGCAACTCAGCCTGGCCAGGCAATCTCTTTCAGCAGAAATGCAAAGATTGTTGGCAGAATACCAAAAAACTGCCGCTAGCCATCTGATTGGCGGCATACCTGTTGATAGCGATTACGTTATTTTCATCATCGACACATCCGGCAGCATGCGCGAGTTCGCCTGGCCGCTCGTCATGCAAAAAGTCGAGGAAACTCTGGCTGTTTACCCGAATCTGAAGGGTGTACAGATCATGAATGACCAGGGTCAATATATGTTCAGTCAATACGCGGACCAGTGGATTCCCGACACGCCCGCAAGACGCCGAGCCATACTGAAGCGGCTGGCCAGTTGGACTGCATTCAGTCGCTCTAGTCCGGAACGGGGCATTACGACTGCGATTTCAACCTTCTATCAGCCAGATCGAAAAATCAGCCTGTATGTCTTTGGCGACGATTTCAATGGCAGTTCAATTGCCGGCGTGATTAATCAGGTAGACCGCATTAACGTTCAAGATGCGAGTGGCGAGCGGCTGGTGCGAATCCACGGCATCGGCTTTCCAGTGATCTTCGCCCAAGATACAAAATTTCAGGCTTCCGGTTTTCGCTTTGCGCATTTTATGCGCATTCTCTGCGAGCGCAACGGCGGCACTTTCGTGGGGCTTAACAGCTTTCAAGCAGAAAGCTCTTGGCGCGCCCCCAATTAACGTCTTTTAGTAGCTGATTCTTGCTGTATAGACGAAGGTGGCCTCACCACCGGCCTCGACTTGCAACTGATAAGCCTGAGTAACACTGTCGGTTTTCTCGCCTTTGAGGCTTTCCTGAGTAACTTCCCAGTCACCGAACAGCTTTTCATTCACGGTAACCGCCACCGACTCGGGCTTACGGTTTCTCACCGTGACTTCTATGGTCATCTCTATTGCACGCTCGCCCAGGCGTCGAAACGCCAGCTGCTTGTGCTCCGCTAGCAAGTCAAATGCCTGGCCTAGGCTCAACAGCGCAACTTCACCTTCGGCCAACGCCATCATTCGATCCTCACCAACGAGCTGTAACTCGCCATCGCTGTCTTTCAGATACACCCTAACTTTGCCCGCAGGCAAAGGCTGGCCCAGCTGATTCGATTGCGTATTCGCAAACTGCATGCGGATATCGAACTTCGCATGTCTAGACTCGACAGCTTGATAGTTCTGCAGTTGCGAGTCCAAAACGTAATACTTCAGATAGCTTGCGTTATCGGCCGCCATCAACCGTAGCTGTTTGGTTTCGTTATGGGCAATCGTGGTTTTCAGCGGTAATGTGTAAAGATGATAATCAAAGAACGACTCTTGCAGAGGAACCTGGCTTTCCATTCTCATGGCGGTCAGAGGCCGCTCCATATCGGGACGACGATCATTAACCCGGTTGATCTGCCCCGCGACTAACTTGATCGATGCATTAGCATACTGCGCACCACTTTGATTCTCCAGACTCACCCAGGTGGAGAGATCGAACATTGGCCTGTCCCTATCGAGCACCAGCACATAATCAGCCTGCCATCTGATATTCGAGGATATGTATGTGGTCTCAAGCAAGCGCGATCCGGCTTTATTATTGTCAACGAGCCACACCAATGTTGGCACTGTTTTCAGGTCGGCGGGAACAGAACCAAGGGTAATAGTCCCCTCCGGCGCGATAGCTATCTCATCGCCAAAGTTAACGATCTCAGGGTTCGTTGCGAGTAATTTTCCCTCTCGATAAATCGTCTCGAACTTGTCATCGAAGCGGACACTACGCGCGTATTTGAGCTTTTGGTTGATAAACCTTGCCAGCAATGACTCACGATTCAATAGGTCATATCGATAGCTTTGCTCAACAACCTTGAACCCGCCAGCATCGCCAAGAGACGCGACGGCTACCGACGTCGGGTCAATATTGGCAGCGACATCACGATACTCAAGCTCTATGAGGCCTTTGGGCAGCACCACTTGCCGCGTTTCACGAACAATCGCGAAATTATCACTATAAACCGTCAGGCTCGTCGTCACCTGGCTGTCTTTACTCACTTGCTTCGCCAAGGGGACACCCGACGCGGCAATAGCCGACGCCGTCAGGAGAGAGGTGACTATCATCAGCAAGATTTTACTTTTCAACAATCGGACCATGCTATTTTCTCGTCTGGGCTGCGCAACACTAACCACTCTTGTTCCGGCGCTTTAAATGGGCATACCGTCATTGCAGGGACAGTATGACGATACAATGCCTGTATTTAATACAAAAAGTTAGCTATCGGCAAAGGAGTTTCGTCAGTCGTAATCGACTGTTAGACTAACGGTCTCTTAACGACCCCAGCACCCGTCCTATGACAATCCGCAATCAGCGCACCGCGTTTGGCTTGAAAATACTCAATTCGAGCCATAAGGAAATACGCCGCCTGAAGCGAGAGGGTTACGTCGCCGACATTCACGGTAACAAGTTTTGGAACTCCAGCTTCCTCATTATGGATTATCTGAAAAAGCACCCGCTGAAAAAAAACATTAGGGTCTTGGAAATAGGTTGTGGCTGGGGTCTATTGGGCATTTATTGCGCACGACAATTCGACGCGCAGGTGACCGGCATCGACGCTGACGAAAATGTTCTACCCTATATGCAGCTACATGCGGAGCACAACGGGGTCAACGTTGAAGGCAAAAAAATGACTTTCCAACAGCTCACCACCGCCAAATTACAAGACTTTGATGTCATCGTTGGGGCAGATATTTGTTTTTGGGACGAAATGTCGGGCATGCTACTGAACCTGATCAAGCGCGCAAAAAAAGCCGGCGTCTCCCAAGTACTGATCGCTGACCCCTGTCGCTCACCATTTACCGATCTAGCGCAGCGCTGCCAAAAACTCTATGGCGAACAAGCCCAGGTTGAAGGCAAGTGGTTGAAACGGCCGGTGAATGCCTCCGGGGAAATTTTGATCGTTGACCTGACTAAATAGGCTGACTAGATAAGCTGACTTGATGAGCTGATTTAAGGGGCACTAAACCGAACCTTTACCTAACCAACCTAGATGACCACTGCGTTCACCAATAGAAGGTTGTTGTTAGCGGGCGGGCAGTGCAAATTTCACCCACGAGAATCAAGTTCGCCTTGCCAAACCGCAGGTACGGCCTTACAGTGCCGACTTTCTCATAGGCGACCAAGATGTTTGACCAGCGCACAAAGCACGGCGCCTATTTTGCCCTGGCAGCCTATGGGTTCTGGGGTGTCGCCCCAATCTACTTCAAACTGCTGAGCCACGTCTCGCCAGTAGAAATTCTATGTCACCGGGTCATTTGGTCAGTCTTTCTGCTCCTCGGCATCCTGGCTTATACAGGCCAGCTGCCGGTATTACGGGTAACGCGACGCCAGCTCGGCTTGTGCCTGGTAACAGCGATACTCTTATCGATTAATTGGCTGATTTTTATTGATGCCATCATCAGTAACAATATTGTTGAGGCCAGCCTAGGTTACTTTATCAATCCCTTAGTTAACGTCTTTCTTGGCATGCTCTTTTTGCGCGAATATCTCCGCCCGCTGCAATGGATTGCGATCAGCATCGCCGCACTGGGCATCGGCTTTCAGGTATTTACGCTCGGCGCACTGCCTTGGGTTTCACTGGCGCTGGCCTTCAGCTTCGGTTTTTACGGCCTGATTCGTAAAACCCTGCAACTCCACCCTGTGGGTGGACTCGCGATCGAAACCCTGATGATGCTGCCCCCGGCGCTGGCTTGCCTCGCCTGGTTCTACAGCCAAGGGGCCGTGAGTTTTGCACATATCGATCGTTCCACCGATGTCTTGCTGATGCTCGGCGGCGTCGTGACTTCTTTTCCTTTACTGTGCTTTGCGGCGGCGGTGGGTCGCCTGTCTCTGACGGCTGCAGGGATGTTTCAATATCTCGCCCCGAGCCTAACATTGGTGATCGCCGTCGTTATTTTCAACGAGGCCTTCGGCGTGGAACGCCTAATCACCTTTGCCTGCATTTGGGTCGCACTGTTGATCTTCAGCATCGAGGCATTACATCACCATCGACGCATCAACTTGCGCTTGAAGACCAACCTGCTATGAATTGCGGTGCACGCAAACTCAGTTATATGCGCTAGCGGCGGGCATCCATCTCGTCTCGCATCTGTTGGTGCGTTGCCTCATCCAGCGTAAAACGGGAAAATAACGCAGCACCTATGCAGTAGCAAATCAGCGGTAAAAGCCCGTACAGAAATACCATGGACACTTGTACGTTCATAGTTTGCAACTGATTGGGCACAAATCCGGAGAATTGCAAAACGTAGCCTGTGATCAGGATCATCACACCGGTTGCACTCTTATGGACAAAGTTAAAGGCCGCAAAGTAAGAACCCTCCTTGCGCTCGCCCGTCATATACTCATCGTAATCAATAATGTCGCTCTGCACCGAGGGGGCGATGGTTCCGCCACAACCTGCAGCGAGCCCCGCAAACACCGCGAGACCAAATATCACCACCAGACGAATCTCCGGTTCGAGCCAGGGCAGACTGAACATGCCGCCAAAGGAAACACCGGTCAGCATCATGGAGAACATCCACAATCGAATCTTGCCGAAGCGGCGGGATAGTGGGATCCACAAGGGCACCGACAACGTTGAGGGAATCATATAACTGAGGATAATCAGCGCCGCAAGCTCCGGGCGACCCACCACATATTGCGCAACATATAGCGTCAGGATGCCAATCACGGCGCTGCCAATGTTCTCAATAAACGAGACTGCCAGGACGAGTCGAGCGTGATGATTGCGCCAGACATCTTTGAAGGCACCAAAGGGGCTGGCATTGACCCGACCCTGATAATCCGGGCGCTCGCGAAGCTTGACCACCGCATACAGAATCAGACCGGCGGTGACCAGCGCCGCCAGCGCGCTAAGTTCAAAGGCTGTCTGCCGCACAGCAGCCTCGCTGACCCGCTCGGCGTTAATCAGCAACTGCATACTCACCAGCGCCAATATCGAGCCTATCGTAAACGCCGCGTGGCGCAACCCATAGAGGCGGCTGCGCTCATGGTAATTAGGGGTTAATTCTGCCCCAAGGGACATATGTGGAACGATAAAAATCGTCGCCGCTGAATAAAACCCAATCACGCCAACGGCCATCCAGGCAATCAACTCGGTGCCGTGAAGACTGGCAGGCGGCGAGAAGACCATAATAAAAGTCCCCGAGATGGGCACTATACTCAGCAACAACCATAATCGGCGACGACCCAAGGGGTGCCGGGTGCGGTCGCTCATATAGCCAACCAGAGGGTCGGAAACCGCATCCCAGACCCGTGAGATACCAAAAATTGTGCCCATTACCGCCGGTGCAATCAGCAACACATCGGTGGAGAACTTCATAATGTAGAGACCGATCAAGAGATACATGTAGCCAGCCCCTACGCCTGGCGCGCCGTAAGCGCTGATCACCGACCAGCGTAGCCGGCTTGCGTCCCTGTCAGTCGTGGACTTGTTGATGACTGCTTGTTTCATTCATGACACCCAAACCTAAAAACCGAATATAACGGTTCCAATCCAGCAACACTAGCCATTAGCCAGCCTCTTGAACCCAAGCACGGTCCACACCGCGGCAGCCCCTGCATGACACTCGCCACCGCGGATTCCACGATGATTTATAATCCTCGTGGAATCCGCTATCCTATCGCCTTTTCCCCAAGATCTGCCGCTGGCGCAGCGATGTGCCAGAAGGTACATGATTTGTGCCACAAGCCACATGATTTCCAGGAGCACCACCATGACCATGCAAAATACGCCATTAATCATGTCTCGAATTCTTGGCCGGGGCGCGAAGCTAGACCCAAACGAAGAAGTGGTCACGCTGCAGGCCAACGGCACCCATCGGCAGACACTCAAGGCCACCTGGGATCATGCTAACCAGGTAGCGGGCGCACTGCAGGCTCACGGTATTCAGATTGGCGACCGGGTCGCGAGCTTTATGTGGAATAACTATCGTCACCTAGAGCTCTACCAGGGCGTACCGTCCATGGGCGCGGTGCTGCATACCTTGAACATTCGACTTTCGCCTGCAGATCTTGAATACATTATTAATCACGCCAACAGCCGCGTTATTTTCGCCGACGAAGATCTCCTGCCATTACTCGAACCCTTGATTGGCAAAATACCCAGCGTAGAGCTACTAATCATTTGTCGCCACGGCGAGGGCGGCGAATCAAGCTTCCCCAATTGCATTGACTATGAAGACTTTATTCAGGGTCATTCGCCGCTCTATGACTGGCCTGAGATTGAAGAGACGGCTCCCATGGGCCTGTGTTACACCAGTGGCACGACCGGCAAGCCTAAGGGCGTCATGTACACCCATCGTTCAACCTACTTGCATACAATGACTCAAGCCATGACAGACTCCATGGGTCTGACAGCGTTGGACTCTCTCTGCGGGATCGTTCCCATGTTTCATGCCATGGGCTGGGGGCTGCCATTCTCCGCCTCTATGCTGGGCTGCAAACAGGTGTTGCCACACAAATACATGACCGCCGACAAACTCCTGCAACTGATGGTTGATGAGGAGGTGACCATTTCCGCTGGCGTGCCGACTATCTGGCAAGGGATTCGTGCCCTGCTCGATGCCGACAAGAATGGCAAGTATGATCTGAGTCAGCTCTCACGTTTAACCTGCGGCGGCTCGGCGCCCCCGGTATCGATGATGCGTTGGTACTGGGAACAATATGGCGTGGAGATGGTCCAGGGCTGGGGCATGACGGAAACCAATCCGCTGGGGACCCTGTCACGCAAGGTTGCGAAACGTTCACACTTGAAGCTGACCGAGGACCAGCAATTTGACAATATCGCCAAAGCGGGCCTGGCGATGCCGGGTCTTGAAATTGAGATCTTCGACGAAAACTGGAACCCACTACCCCACGATGGCGACTCCGTCGGCGAGTTATTAATTCGCGGCCCCTGGATCGCGGCCGAATACTTTAACGACCCGCAACCTGAAAAATTCCACAATGGCTGGCTGGTCACCGGCGACGTTGCCAAAATCGATGCCGAGGAATATCTGATTATCGCCGACCGATCCAAGGATCTGATTAAATCTGGTGGGGAGTGGATTTCTTCGGTAGACCTTGAAAACCATATTGTCGCCCTCGACGGCATATCCCAAGCCGCTGTCGTCGCCCAACCACACCCGAAGTGGGACGAACGACCTGTGGCGCTCGTCATTCTGGTGGAGGGCTCGAATGTCACGCCAGAATTGATCCTCGAACATTGCGCCGAGATATTCGCAAAATGGCAGTTGCCTGATGATGTCATCTTCGTCAAACAGATCCCGATGACCTCAACCGGAAAAATTGACAAGAAGACCATCAGAGCGCAGCTGGAAGCCGAGCATTACCAGCTGCCAGACCAGCGTACCGCTTAACTAATAGTTCGCAAGGCATGCGGGGCGACGGGATGCCGAAGACCCGTTAGGCACATTTTAAAGAGTGATTCAAATGGCAGAAGGATACTACGTGGTCGCCGCGACCTCGGAATTGGTAGAGGGCGGTCAACTATTTGTCGAACTTGATGGCGAGGAAATCCTGCTGATCCAGCATCAGGGTCAGTACTATGCTATTGCTTACTTGTGCAGCCATGCGGAATTCAGTCTGGAAGGCGGATCACTGCATGATGGCTGTATTACCTGCCCCTATCATGGCGCAGAGTTCGCTCTCGCCAGCGGTGCAGCGCTCTCGCCACCAGCCTATGAAGGGATCAAAACTTATCCGGTGCGCGTCGAGAACGAAACCATCAGCATCAACTCAACGCCGAACCCCATCGCAGCCTGATGACCTCGCCCCTGGAATCCTCTGATCGCGCCGCAGAACTGCTGCAGTTGCTTCAACTGGAACGTATCGACACTCGGGTCTGGCGCGGCCAGAACGAGGCACGCTTTGGCGCCCGCCTGTTTGGTGGCCAGGTGCTCGCGCAAGCACTGGTGGCCGCGACCAACACCGTTGCGCCAGACAGACACTGCCATTCGCTGCACGGCTATTTCCTTCGACCCGGTCGTGCTGACGTGCCAGTGATCTATCAGGTTGAGTCAATTAGGGATGGCAAGAGCTTTACCACACGGCGCATCAAGGCCATCCAGAACGGCGAGGCTATCTTCAGCATGGATGCCTCTTTCCATATTCAAGAACCAGGGCTGGCGCACCAGATTGACATGCAGGATTTACCCGAGCCGGAAAGTCTCGTCGACGATCGCGACATTGCCACCAAGCCGAATGATCCAAACCCGCAATGGACTCAGCGCGAGCGGCCCTTTGAAGTGCGTTCCGTATTTCAGCAAGGCCGACCGGCTGAAGACGACACTAGCCAACCGATCTGGATCAGATATCAAGCGACCGTGCCCGATGTCCAGAGTCTGCACCGTTATTTATTGACCTACGCCTCAGACATGAGTCTGGTGTCCACGGCGGTACTTCCGCACCGCCATGAGGTACAACAAAACCAACTGCAGGTGGCGAGTCTCGATCACGCACTGTGGTTCCATCATGATGTGGATGTCAACGACTGGCTGGTCTATATCAAGGAAACCACCCAAGCGGGGGCAGGTCGGGGATTTAACCGCGGCGCTTTCTACACCCGCGCAGGCAAGCTCGTTGCATCCGCCCTGCAGGAAGGTGTGATTCGAGTGCGCACACCCCGCGACGATAGCCAAACATCAGCCTAGCTTCTGGCTGCCATCAGATGCTGCCAGAACTCTCTCTCAAAATTCTTCTGTGAGCTGTTGGCAGATGAGGGACTTGTCGTTCTCGCGACAACAATATTGAGGCTCGGCACAATCGTCAGAAAGTTACCGAAGGCACCCCGAGCCGAAAACAGGTCTTGGGGCGCATCAGGCAGTGGCGCCCCCGCATAAGTCTTATCACTGCCAGGTAACATAAAGTGTGACTGATTGTTGTTCCACCAAAACCAGCCCCAAGCAGGGTTCATGGCAGACCCTGGCTTGATCAGATCGTCGAGGTAATAGGCATCAGCGAAAATCGTCTCACCTGCCACTCGACCTCGATTCAGTATCATATCTCCCAGCATGACAAGATCGGCAGCCGTCGAGGCCAGGCCGGTCATGGGGGTTCCGTCTGGCAATACCTGGTCTCGCGCCAGCCATCGAGTCTGGCTCATACCCAGGGGGTGCAACAACCACTCGTCAGTCAACACCGACAAGGTCTTGCCCGTCGACTGCTCCAACAACTGTTTGAGATAGCCATAGGCCACATTATTGTAGCGCCAGGTCTTGTTGATCTCACCAAGCAATCCTAGCGCGTCATCCATCCCCGTGGTCATGGTTAATAGCGTTTCGACGTTTAACTTTGCTTCATCCCAAGGCGATAGCTGAGTCCACTCTGGCTGCAGGTGATGATTAATATGATCATAAACTTCCAGGAAACCCTTTTCCTGCGCTATCCCAACCAGAATCGCCACGAGACCTTTTTGCACTGCAAACACATCCACCGGTTGCGCCTCAAATTGCGCATCAATCAACAGACCAGCAGAATGTTTAATCATCAACTGCGCGCTACCGGTGTTCTGCGCGAAGTCGATCACAGCTTGGAGCCCCTCTGGATCCCAGCCATAAACCTTGGCATCAATCAATTCGTGCATTCACATGTACCTCGTTAACAGCAATTGCTTTGAAGCCAGGCATCCTTGATCCTCATTGGACCACGAACACCTGACGGTCAGCGGGTTTCGCGTTTTGTGACCATCAGCACATTTTTCTTCCTCAACAGCAAGTTTAATGACCCCCTCGGTTGTCGAGCAACAATGTAAGGAGAAATGCCATGACCCTTCACCGCCTGGAAGTCTACCTCGATTCCTATAACAGTGAACCCTTCGTACGTGAGTATGATGATAAGACCGCGCTGTCTAGGGGGTTTGATTCCATGCTTGAGCACTGGATACAACAGACCGCTGGCCGCCGGGTCGACATTACGACGGACCTAAGGGTGCAAGACATTCGTCAGCAGGCAGCCTCTTCGATACAGAACCTGATCTCTGCGACTTGTTTACGGGTTAAGCTGATCGATCCGACGAGCTAGGTCAGTCAAGATCGGGACGATACTGCGCCTCTAGAACCCGCTCCATCTCGCGCTCAAGGGCTGCCATGCCTTTGACATGAGCCTCCACTAACTCGTCTACAGAGACATAGCGCTGCACCACTTCGTCACGCCACATCACCACCACACCCGGTGGGGCCTTAGTATAGAAAATACCGGTCTTTTTTACCCGCGGCGGTGATTCATTCATGCCTGTTTAGCTCCCACCACATCGATGTCATAGCGGCTATCGCCGGTTGATTCTCTGGCCCAAGTTACCACGCCATATTGTTTCGAACAGAAGTTATTGGCTGGCCATCTCGCAGCGAACAATAACCTCTGCAGCCGGTTAGACGCCACCGGTCTGCCGCTTTACTGCCAATCAAGCATTCAACTCTCCGCAACCCTATCCGCCACACTTGCTCGGCGTCCCGGGTTAGGACTAGGATGCCCCTTAAATCATCACATTCATCGGTCTTTCATGAAATATCTTATTCGGGCTTTTATTAGCCTCTGTTTGATTGCCATCGCCGTGATCGGCCTACAGTTTGTCGCGTCAGAGCGAGTGGAGGTCGTTATTCTGGAATCCATGAATGCCGATGGTCAACCCCAAGAAACCCGTCTTTGGATCGTCGACGATGCAGGCTATCAATATCTTCGCGCCAGCGCCGATGCCGGTTGGTACCAACGACTGGTGGCGAATCCGCACATTAGCGTGGAACGTAACGGCCAGCGCCGCACTTATATTGCCGTGCCCGACCTGGAAAAAACCCTCGTTCTGAACCAATTAATGAATTCAAAATATACTTGGGGAGACGATATTATCGGCTATATGGTGGATCGCAAGCAGTCTATCGCCGTGGCATTACAACCTCTCGACCCCGATGACGGCAAGGCAATGGCCCGTCCTTCCAAGTTAAAACGACTACATTAAACCTGGCAGACTAAAATTCTGGCAATACCTCATCGATTAAATGCTGAGTCTGAATCATCACATCCTGATCATCACTGGCGATGGGCAACAACACGAATTTCGAGCAGCCCGCCTGAATATAGGCCCTAATTCGCGCCACGATAGCCTCGGCATCCCCTATCACCAGGAACGGCGCTGGGTCTTTGCCAAGGCGCTGCTCCAAGGCTCTAACCGCGCGCTGCGCGACTGGCTCGTCAGCATGGCCAAATCGAAAGGAAAAGCTCGCGCCATAATGATCATCATCGATCTGCCTGCCCGTCTCGAGTAACGCCGACTTGATCCCTCGCACCATGATCCCCGCCTGCTCAGGTGAATCGAGACCGCCTATCCAACCGGTGCCATAGCGCGCCACTCGACGCATAGCAACCTCGCTGGAACCACCAATCCACAGTGGTAAATGCGCACTATAGGGCTTGGGTGAAATACAGGCTTTGTCATACTGGAAAAATTCACCGTCGAAATCCACGCGGTCTTCATGCCAGAGGCGGCGGACCAGTTCAAGGGCTTCGTCAGCCTTCTTACCCCGCCTTTTCGTGTTGGTACCGGTCGCTTTATAATCCATGCCCAGGGCGCTACCCAAACCAAAAGCCGGCACCAGCCGCCCCTGACTCAAAAAATCAATCGTGGCACATTGTTTAGCTGTCACCAGCGGATCACGCAGGGCGATTGACGCAACGTTCATACCGAACCGAATTCGGCGGGTTGCGCCCGCCAACGCCGCCATCGTTGCCAGACACTCCAGCATGGGTTCTGCCGACACCAGTCGATCTGTTTGCCAGATCGAGTCTACGGCTGACTCCTCACACATCTGCACCCATTCCCAATAGCCCTGTGCAGCCGCAAAGGGAAATCGAGAGAGCCCAACACCAATACCTACTGTCATAATATAATCCCTGCCGGTTAGAGCATAATAAATCTCGGGAATTCGCGTTCGACGGCGAGTAAGAGGCTCCCAACATCAGCCAGAGTCTTACGCTGCCCCACTAGCTGCTGACACATGGTTTGTGCGTCGCGCATGCCCCGGTCCAAAGACGTACGATAGGTATAGATCCTATCGGCAGCGATCAGATCATACAACAGTCGCGTCACGTCGCGGGCGGCTTGAAAGGCATTGAGCCTGGACAGCCAGACATCGGACCGCGCTTGAGTACTTAAGGGTGCGTTATCCACCAATCGCTACCATTGGGTATCCAACGACGCATAGGCATAAGACTGGGTACCGCCAAGAATCGTTTCTGCATTAGCAATACTGGCCTGCACTGTACCGGCCTGCGTATCGGACACGCCGGAAAATTTACGGCCTTTTTCTACCAGGACAGATTGCGCCTCATCGATGACCAGGCGAGCGACGCCTAAGGGCACGCCGGCCATCTTCCTCGACACTGCATCGGGTTTGCGCCACAGTGCGCCGTCTCTGATTGGCTCAGCAAAACTGGAGGTGTGCTCTCAAGAGAGCATTAAATCACTGCCCAAAGTTGAATAGTCGTTGCTCGCCGTACCCTTTAAACCCATGGCATGCCAGACATCTTCAACTTTCCAGCATTACTTCTCAGCTAGCATTAGCCACCACTCAGATTGTCCGTTAGCATTGATCAGCGGCTCACCATTTCGATAAATCGTACAACCCGCTACGATCATATCTGCGTGGAATGAACCACGAAAAACCTACCAGTTACCAGAGACTTTATAACCGCCTTCGACCTCCTCTGCGCGCCCTACCGGATAAACCCAACCGGCCTGTATCATGTCAGGATCGGAATAGAGATCGCGAGCAATATTCTCATGCAGATAACCGGAATATAGCCCCGAGTCGCGGCCTTTATTTTAGGACCACCACAGCTCACAGGCAAATTCATTCGAAAAACGCCGCTGCTGTTAACAACTCAACCACGCCAGAGCCAATGCATCGCGCCGTTTCAATATCGTTAGATCTTGAATTCAACCCGCGCTTCAAACCTCGAGCATGCTTCAGGATATCGCTAGCTATGACTGGCACCGACAATTTCAACTTTATCGCCCGCATTGCGTCTGGCCCAAATGATAAAATTTGACGATATGTCAATTATGTAGCAATTGGCATCTTTGCCAGAAATCTGACTATGGTATATTCTCCCTTCAAGTATCTGAGAAAGCGCCATGCGAGCTATTGTCTGTCAAGAATTCAAGTCTCCAGCCAAACTAACCATCAGTCAACTCGATGACCCGGTACCAGCTCCCAACGAGGTTCTGATCAGGATTCAGGCGACGGGACTGGGGTATGTAGACGCTTTGACCGTCGCGGGCCTGTATCAAATTAAACCGACATTACCCTTTATCCCAGGTAATGAAATATCCGGCGTGGTCGAACAGCTTGGCAACAAGGTTAAACACCTGCGAGTCGGCCAGCGCATTTTGGCCATGCCCCGCAATGGTGGTCTGGCCGAGCTCATTTGTCTGGACGAGAAGTCCTGCACGGCGATACCCGAGGCGCTGTCACATGAGAGTGCTGCCAGCTTTCTGGTAAATTACTGTACCGCCCACCATGGCCTCATCTACTGCGGAAAAGTCAAACCCAAGGAGATCGTACTGATTCTCGGCGCCAGCGGTGGTGTTGGGGTCGCGGCGATTGACATAGCCCGCGCCCTCGGCGCCGAAGTGATCGCCGCCGCCTCTACCAAGAAAAAACGCGATGCGTGTCTGGCACTGGGTGCCGATCATGTGCTTGACTACAGCAAGAAAGATTGGCGCAAGGATTTGCAGAAAATTCTCGATGGTCGACCCTTAAATGTCGTCTATGATCCGGTCGGGGGTGCCTATGCTGAACCTGCGCTACGCTCATTAGGTCCTGACGGTCGATTTTTGGTCGTGGGTTTTGCCACTGGCGATATCCCGAAGGTGCCCCTGAACCTGGCATTACTCAAACGTTGTTCGATCATCGGCGTCAACTGGGGTGGTTACCTGGCGGCGAATCCCAATCAATCCCGGCCAGTCATGACAACATTACTGGAATGGATCGCCACAGGTAGAATCAACCCAACCGCTGGCGAGACGCTACCACTCAAGAAAGCCGGTAGCGCCTTAATGAAGATGCTAAATCGTAAAGCCATCGGCAAGATTGTCGTTACTATGCAAGAGGATCAATAGACCACAATGAGCGATATCAGACCCTTTACTATCGATATTCCGGCTCAGCAAATTGCTGATTTGAAGACTCGCCTGGCGCTAACCCGCTGGCCTGACAAGGAGACCCCCAACGACTGGAGCCAGGGCATTCCCTTGGCCTATATGCAGGAAATTCAGGATTATTGGCTACATCACTACGACTGGCCGGCACGACAGGCCAAGCTTAATGTGTCCCCCGGATTCCTCACTGAACTGGACGGGCTCGATATTCATTTCCTACATATCCGCTCACCCCACGCCAATGCTCGCCCCTTACTGCTGACCCACGGCTGGCCAGGTTCTATTGTTGAGTTTCAAAAAGTCATCGCGCCTTTGACTGACCCGACGCAACACGGCGGCAGCGCAGACGACGCGTTCCATTTGGTTTGTCCGACACTGCCGGGGTTTGGTTTTTCTGGCAAACCCACCACACCTGGCTGGGATATTGCCAAAATTGCTACCGCCTGGAACACCCTAATGGTCCGTCTGGGATATGACCATTATCTCGCCCAGGGCGGCGACTGGGGCGCCATCGTCACTAGCATGATCGGCGCGCAGAACCTCGGCAACTGCCAGGGCATCCATATCACCATGCCCATCGTTCCGCCCGACCCCGAGACGATGAACGACCTGAGCGAACTGGAGAAATCCACCCTGGCCGGGCTCAAATTTTATCAGGATCACGACTCGGGTTATTCCAAGCAACAAGCAACCCGACCGCAGACTCTAGGCTATGGGTTGGCGGACTCGCCCATTGGCCAAGCTGCCTGGATTATCGAGAAATTCTACCAGTGGACTGACTGCGACGGGCATCCTGAGAATGTCATCAGCCGTGATGAACTGTTGGACAACGTTATGCTTTATTGGCTACCCGATGCGGGCGCCTCCTCGGCACGGATCTACTGGGAGAGCTTCGGCAGAACCGGAAACGACCCTATCAACCTGCCCGTTGGCTGCAGCATTTTCCCGAAAGAAATTTTCAAGACGTCGGAACGCTGGGCCAAAAAGCGCTTCACCAACCTGGTTCACTTCAACGTGTTGCAAAAAGGCGGGCACTTCGCTGCGTTAGAACAACCTGAGGCCTTTATTGGGGAACTCCGAGACTGCTTTAGAAAGATCACTTAGAGGTTAGCCTGAACCTCAACCCGGTCGCGTTTAGCCGGGTTTTGAAGGCGAGTCACCGATTTATTCGAAGTTGGCCTGATTTCACCTTTTACATAACCGATGACCTGTTTATAAAGAGGTCGTTTTTTGATAACTTGCAAGATTATACCCACCAAGGAGCTCACAATGGCGAAAATCAAGTTCATCCAACACGACGGCAACGAGATCGTTGTTGAAGCAGTCAATGGCTCTACGGTCATGAATGCCGCTCTCGACAACATGGTCGCTGGTATCGACGCTGACTGCGGTGGTGAATGCTCCTGCGCCACTTGCCATGTCATCGTTGATGATGCGTGGATCGGTAAGTTGGCAGCAGCGACTGCGCAGGAAGAGTCGATGCTTGACCTGAATCCTGATCGTGAGCCGAATTCACGTCTGTCTTGTCAGATTCCGGTGACCGATGCACTGGACGGTTTAGTGGTTAATTTGCCGGAATTCCAGTACTAGTTGTCACGCTTTCTCGCCAGCATGCTTAATCGCATGCTCGGCGTCCCTCCACGCGCCTTCCTCCCATAACCCGGCTATCAATCCTGCCCCTGACAAACCTGACGGGCTTCTCAGGACAGGTATCAGAAATTCCTGAACAGTCTATGACCCTCCCCATGGATGCCTGCACCAGCAGCTCAGGTCTTAGCCCTGATGTGCACCCCGACGGCGAGCAGGAAACCCGGCCCTGAATTCAGCCAGCACCGGCCTGGTCAACCAACTGTTGAATAAATTTCACATGGGTGCCGACGAACAAATCAGCAACGACCAGGTCCTGTACAATTTTGTCCTGACCAATTAAGAAAGTCGCCCGGCGAACCCCAATCCCGAAAGGACCCTCGACACCAAAGGCGCGAATCGCTCGACGCCCCTCATCAAATAACAACGGAAACGGCAATTTGTTTGCCTGCTTGAATTTTTCGTGACTCTGCTCAGACTGCGGACTGATACCCACCACCTGCAGATCAGCGCTCAGTATCTCCTCATGCATATCTCGAATACTACAGGCTTCGGCCGTACAGACCATGGTGAAGTCAGCAGGATAAAAATACACAATCACCGAGCCGCCAGCCAGCAAACCATCAAGGGTGACGGTCTTGCCGGATTCGTCTTTTAAGGAAAAGTCTGGCGCAATATCGCCTTTCTTCAACATGCTAAGTACCTGATTGGGTTGCGGGAGCACTCAGACTCGCCTGTGACGTTTTCCCGAACAGTCATGGGGTTAAAACCCATCGGCTCAGGCCAGACGTGCTATCTTACAAGCATACCAAGCCAATTGCTCGGCACGATTGGCTGACATGTTTGACTGAAAAAATACTGGCGATCCGAAACAGGATGGGTGGCTCCGCCCCTAATCCAACGATTTAGCTCATTGCCAGCCCTTTTGGCCCGAAGATAATTGGTTGAGTTCAAAAATATTTCCCCCTTGACTAGGCTGAACAAGCGCCAGCGTTTATGGTGAGACTTTAGTAATACATTTTTAACAAGCTACCTCCAGGAACGCTTTATGGAACACTACGATGTTATGCGCACCACATTCGCGGCGCGGCAATATACCAACGACTTGGTCAGCGACGAAACCCTCTACAGACTGTTGGATAACGCACGTTTCGCCCCCAGTGGCGGTAATCGCCAGGGCTGGAAAGTCCTGGTGATTAAGGATACGGCTCGACGCCAGGCCTTGCGCGAAATCATGGCGCCGACGATTAGGCAATACAAAGCCCAGGCCATGGCTGGCGAGACGCCGTTCAACACGATGGTACCAAGCCAAGTAGACCAAGCGACGATAGACGCCACAAACACTCACTTCCCATTGGTGGATGAACTCGAGCACGCACCTGCACTAATGGTCATCTGTGTTGACCTTAACGTCGTGTCGTCCATGGACAAAGATTTGGATCGAGTCGGCCTCATCTCTGGCGCCTCAATCTATCCTTTCGCCTGGAATATCATTACAGCCGCCCGCAATGAAGGCCTGGGCGGGGTTTTGACTACTTTCCTCGCGAATCAGGAACCCCAAGCTAAGCAACTACTGGATTTGCCAGAACATGTGGCTGTCGCCGCCATGATCGCTATTGGCAAACCCGTTAAACAACTGACTCGGCTTAAGCGGGCCAGCGTCGAGTCTTTTACGACCATAGACTCGTTCAAAGGCGAGGTTTTCCGAAAATAAGATATATAAAGCCTAGACCTGATAAAGCCCATTAGGTTCAAGATTCCAGCAGACTGGTGCATCAATCCTATTGACTCTTAACTTAGGTTTTTAAGTAAGCGTTATCACTGCCACGTGGGGCATCACCCCAAGGGTTAACTGTTAGCGGCGCAATCAGCCTGGCCTATTCTAAACTCAACGGCTTCGCCACCGCGGGCTATTGGTACTAATAGCCGTCATGACCGATGCATAAAAGCCAATCATGTTTGCCTTGCCGACATAACATTCAAGCAAAAAAAAAGGGCCGACCCTATTCGGGCGACCCTTCTTCATACTACTTTAGAAGCAGTGGTTTACAAGCCAAACTCTGGTGTGTAAACAAAGCCAACCTTGATCATACGACCAAACGGGTTGTGCGTGTATCCATCATAGCTCAAGTCAGTTGATGCTAACGGTGGATCTTCATCTGTAAAGTTAACGATTGACAGAGACAAAGTCACATTTTCAATCATGTTATTGATGTAGTGCAAATCATGAGTCATCTGACTATCAATAACCGCCATGCTTGGCAGCGCTGGACGAACGTCATCGTATGAGCTGACATAACGTAAAGCGTAGTTCAAACGGTGGTCGGAATTGCCCCACTTAGCAAAGGCTTGAGCTTGCAACTCAGGCTTTGGCAGAGTGGGTTCGCCATCGTTCAGCTTACCAACGAAATCACCGCCATCAGCCAGCTTGGTGCCTGCGATAGAGGTAAAGTCGTCCGAAGTGTACTCAAGCACGTAGGTGCCTTCTGCGCCCACTGTGAGTTCGC
>Ga0208544_10000598_pt1 | contig 27566 bp, 14 predicted proteins | sample DEB08_DNA_9_FD_184526 | JGI IMG/M metagenome (GOLD analysis project Ga0208544, IMG submission 184526) | Aqueous microbial communities from the Delaware River and Bay under freshwater to marine salinity gradient to study organic matter... | ecosystem: Environmental > Aquatic > Marine > Coastal ... | reverse complement strand
ATTATTTTTTATTATTTTTTGTAAATTCATCCACATAATATAACATATTTAGAGCATTTCATCAAGGTCTACACATATATACGCACGTGCGTACGCATAATGTAATCTTTTTTTATACATAATGTCTTTTTATTCATATAATTATTAAACTATTGTTTTGTTTTAAATACAATACAAAATAAAACAATTTATGTATTAAAAGCAAATAATTTAAAACAAATAATTTTATTAAATCTTATTCACCAATATAATTCACTAATAATCAGTAATTTACAATTAAGTATGTTTTCATTTAATTTTAAAACAATTATCAATTATAACTTTTCAATAGTTTCTTTATCCTCAATAATGAATCTTTCTAAACCTTGTTAACCTCCTAAAAAACAATACCTAAAACATTAAATCAATGATGAATTCAATTCATCAAAAAAGCAAAACGTTTATTTTTTCAGCCCTACTTAGCCCTCTTGTAAATAATTCTACTATTTTTGCCCCTAGTTTAAAAGAAGACCTATTAATTCATTAAAAAGTCTTCTCTCTTATTACTTAACACAAGTTACGAGTTGCCAGTTACGGGTTGCGAGTTGTATTCAATTTCACTTAAATTCTGAGGAATTATTTGAATTTTGAATATTATATACTCAAATTTAACTCGTACTTGACCTCCTTCCTATTTAAATCGGAATAACCCGCAACTCGGATTACTTATATTTATAACTTATGAAATTATTAGAAAATAAGGTAGTTTTAATTACAGGTGGTTCTAGAGGCATTGGTTCAGCTATTGTACATAAAATGGCTAGCAATGGTGCAACTGTTGCTTTTACCTATCATTCTTCCGCAGAAAAAGCAAACGCTGTAGCTGCTGCTGCAGCAGCAGAAAACGGTGTAACCGTAAAAGCCTATCAATCTGATGCTAGTTCGTTTCAACAATCAGCTGAGTTAATTAAAAATGTATTGGCTGATTTTGGAAGGATTGATGTGTTGATTAATAATGCAGGGATTACCAGAGACACTTTGATGCTTCGAATGAGCGAAGACCAATGGGATCAAGTGATTGAAACGAATCTAAAATCTGTTTTTAATTTAACCAAGCATGTGCTTCGACCGATGTTGAAACAGCGAAGTGGTTCAATTATTAATATGAGTTCTGTAGTTGGAGATTTTGGAAATGCAGGACAAGCCAATTATGCTGCTTCCAAGGCAGGAATTTTTGGTTTCACAAAATCCATTGCCAAAGAAGTTGGTTCTAGAAGTATCCGATGCAATGCTTTAGCTCCTGGTTTCATTGAAACGGATATGACCCAAGAGTTAGATGAGAAAACTAAAGCTGCTTTTCTAGCAAGTATCCCCTTAAAACGATTGGGAAAAGCAGAAGAAGTGGCAGATGCTTGTCTGTTTCTAGCCTCTGATTTATCTACTTACATTTCTGGGCAAACAATAAGTGTTTGCGGTGCTTTAAATTGTTAAAATAGGGAGGTTTAGAACAGAGAATAGAAGATTTTAAAACATAATAAAAAACGCTAGACTTTTGATAAAGTCTAGCGTTTTTTATTATGCTACTCAGGCAGGAATGCCTAAGCTACTAAGTACTATTAAAAAGGTAAATCGTCCTCTACGGAGCTTCCTCCTGTACTTGAAGGTGCATCATCTAAAGTAGGAAAATCGCCTCCTGCCGCCGCTACTGGTGCCGCCGCTGGCGCTGCTGCTGTACCGTACTCAATTCTCCAAGCATTTAAATTGGTAAAGTATTTCCCCTGCCATTCCCTACCTCTTAAATTGAAGTGTACTCTAATGTTGTCTCCTTCATTAAATTTATCAATTTCGTCACATTTATCTTGCACTAATTGAAATTTAACCATTTGTGGATAACGCCCATCATCTGCTTCAATCACAAATTCTCTAGCTTGAAAGGACGCTGTTTTATTTTCTGTATCAAATTTTTTGTGCAGTTTTCCTACTATCTCGAATGACATAAATATTTTCTTTAAAAGTTACTAAAATTAAGTCCTACAAAAATAAACAAATATTTGAAAAAAAGTAAGGGAAAACATTAATTGTAGCACCTAATTATGCATAAATTTTATTTTTACTCTTTTTTTGGGTTTATTATAAGGTAACTCGGACACTAAAATTATGTGTTCCACTAAACGGTTGCGTCGCTCGGTATGCATAATCAATTCCAAATCGACTATTACTGCCTTTCTTCGGAGGTACTTCTAATGTAACACCTGCACTTAAACCAGAATAAACCGACTGCTCAAAGTCTCGCTCAGCACTCAATCCTACTTCCGCTTTATAGCCTCCTCGAATCATAAAATTTTCTTTCAATGAATATTCAACTCCTACACCAATTTGATCTCTAGCAAAAGAATTTGCCGTAAAATTACCTAAAATGGTAAAACGATTATCCGCATCTAAATTAAAATCATAAGACATCCCGATATTCAAAACAGAAGGTAATTCAAATTGAGCAGAACGCTGATTTACCGTAATATCATAAGAAAGCGTACCATCAGGATTCTCGGTTGGGAAAGATAATCCTTGTCCACCGAAACTCATTCTTGAACCAATATTTCTTAATGAAATACCAAATTTAAAATTATCCTTTGGTCCAGTCACATATTGCACGCCTGCATCTAGGGCAAAACCAAAAGCAGAGACATCAGAAATAGATTCAGAGATAGCTCGAAAAGTAATTCCTACTGAAATTTTATTCTCAAACATGTGTGCATAAGACAAGCCTAAGTGGAAAAAATTAGGCGAAAAAGTAGCGCCTGTTCCTTCAGGTTGATCTTCTGTCGTCACGTCTATCTCTCCCATATCTAAAGACATAATACTAATACCAAAAGTACCATTTTTGCCTACTTTTTGACCAACTCCAAAAGCGTTCATTTTAACATCCGTTGGTTCTAAGTACCGAGCATGTCCAATCAATACTTCTGTTTGTCCATTAATTCGGCTTAATCCAGCAGGATTTAGTCTTAGCGCTTCCACTCCCATAATCATAGAAGTTGTCATAGTATGCAAACCTGCGCTTCTCGCCCAAGGATTCATTAATAATTCATAAGCCCCAGCTTCTCCTTGTCTATCAGGATTTCCCGCTTCCACAACTGTTGCAAAAAAGAGGAAACAAAAAAGTATGCTGTATAAAATTTTATTCATAATATTTTTTTGAGAGAAGAGAGTAGAGAATAGAGATAAACCATCTCTATTCTCTACTCTCTGTTCTAATCTATTTCTATAAACCAGATGGGTCAAATTGTCTTTGAACACCGAACCATTTAATGGTTTTTTCGCCTAATCCTGGTGCATCAATATGCACTAAGTACGTTCCACTAGAGACAGGAATGCCTTTACTATTTTTTAAATCCCATTCTAATGCTGGTGTAATTTGTTGTTGACGAATAGCTCGATTATTACCCGTGACAGAACGGCCTGTTTCATTTCTAATATATTGTCGAATGAATCGACCATCTAAAGAATAAATCGTTACAGTAGCGTCTGCAGGAAGGTTGGTTATCTTAACGGTATTGGTAAATTGAGACGTTTCATAAGCAGAATATCCCAAATATGGATTTGGTACTGCTTTAATCGCTCTCAAAGCTTCATTCATATCATCTTCTGTGTCAATTCCATCAGCAGCTACACTATCTAACTTAATTAAATAAGTTGGATACCCATTAAATTCGCCCGTACCATCCTCTACTTGATAAGGATTATCTACTCTTAATTTAACTGTTACATCATTAGGAATTAATCCTTCATCATAAGATAGCATATTTGTTCCTTCAGCTGCTAATAACATACCTGACCAAGTAATTTGCTCTAATGCTCTTCTTTTTCTAAAAGGACTTGCGCCAAAATTAGGATCTAATCGTTCTCGAATAGCAGCACATTCATCATATTCAGAATCTGTTACATAGACGAAATGTTGTCCACCTGCATATAAATCGAATAAAGAGGGTATATCTGTAGCAACGGTTAGTATGTTAGACGGATTAAAAGTCATATCGCCACCTCTTGGTTCTTCGCCTAAATAATTAGGATTTAATCCTTGAATAGATGGGTTATCTGCTCTATAAACAGAATTTTCTCCAAAGAAAATATTTAGTCGTTTTCCAGATTCTACATCAATCGCATAGCCAGGAAACCACCCCATTCCTACACCATCTCCATCGGGTGCAGGTAATCCGTCCGCACCAGATTCTAAGCCTACAGATGGTGCATCTCGCACATCAAAGTTATCTGCGCCGTTTTCAGTTTCTAGTGCTAGACCTTCTAGTTGACTGGTATAATAAACATTCGCTGTTTCTACAATGACACAACGACTCCATTTAGATTTATCGCTTGTGAAAACAATATCTACATTATTCAAATCTCTTACCCCAGAAACATTATTGGTAAATTTAGAATTACGAACTATATTAAAATTACGACCTTCGTTTACCCAAGCTGGAGAAATATAAGAATTGACAGGAATTAAACCTGGGTTATTACTCGTTTCTTGTGATCTATCTTCAAAATCAGCTAAGATATAAGGGAAGAATAAACCGCCTGAGATATTAATTAAAGATTCGTCTTGATCAACAGGTTGCCCTGCCAATGAACCAGTCGTATAAAGTTCTAATGCCTCACCAGAACCAACTTGCGTAGCATTAAATGGATATTGTCGTGCTTGTGGCACAGCATTCAACCATTCGGGCTTACTAGGGTCACTATAACTAATTTCCGAACCAATAACGCCATTTAAGCCTGTCCCCATTTCTCCTACTTCTGGTCGTTGCTCAATAGCAATAGAAAAACCATATTCGCCGATTATTTGCTCATTTAATAAATTTATTGTTACTGCGGAGGCTATTTCTGTTCCATCTGCTAAATCTGTTAAGACCCAATTAACTTCTTCATCCAATTTCGTATTATCCATATTTTCATCCACTAAAGTCAATTGGAATTCGCCGTTCTTAACAGCTAATGGATTGTATATTTTAATATTAATTGGTCCTTGACCTGCTTTATAGTCAATCTCTCCAGTAAAACTGCCATCTAAAATAGCTGTAACTGTTGATTCTTTCATATCTAAAAAGACCCCACCAGCACCAATACCATCCAAACGAGTAATCTCTGCACCATTCCCAAAATCAGCGTTTAATTTCTTAACGACAATTTCTCTTGGAATAACCGTGTAAAAAGGATCTGTTCCATCTCCAATATTCCGTCGCCCTTCTAAATAAGGTTTTCTTTGACCTATTACATTTGGGAATTGCGTAAATTCTTGATAATTATTATGCGCATAAGCTATCGCCGTGAAATAGTATTTTCGTTGATTAATCAAAGTTCTATCGCCATCTGCAAATTGGTCTTCTTTAATACTAAAAGTATGACTAATACCTAAATCTTGTCCTTGTACTTGAGATTCTGGCACCCATATTTGGTCTGGCTGACTGGCTCCTGCGGAACCAGGATTTGGAACAGATGACCAATTAAAGATTTCAGTAACTCCATTTCTTTTATCTACTTGATAAATCACTCTAGCTTTATTAGGATCATCTAATTCTGCAATACTTACATTAGGGCCAGATAATTGGAATAATTTATAGCCTTCAAATTGATACGTTCTTTCTGCTTCAGGAAGAGAAGTCGGTGCTTGCAAATCTACTTCTGCATATTGCTCTTTTGCATTATTAGATGTGTTATCGTCATTAGTAAAAATGGCAATAATTTCTTTGTCCAGTTCAATCCAATCTACATCAGGTGCGTCAGGGCCATCTGTAATATCAAAGCAGTTATCAAATAAAGCTTGTGCTATATCATCTGCAAATAATAAAGGATCAATATTAGGATTAGGATGCTGTACATCTGGTACCCACACTACTCCAACAATTAATTCATTAACTGCTCCTGGATCTAATCTGAAAGGACCAGATGCTTGAATCGTTCTAGTATCGAATCCTTCTAAGTTTTCATTCGCCATCGTCCAAGCTAAAGCATCATCTGGTCGGTTAGGAAAAGCAAAAGGAATTACATCTGTATTTAATGGATCATAACCAGTACCTCCATCTGTAAGTGGCGTTCCATCTTTCCATCTTCCCGATAATAAGTTATAATAATCCGAACCTTGAACAGGATCGCCCATTCCCGTACCACCGTCGGGTGCAGTGTCATTTCTTAGAAAGTAAGTAAAAGAAGACATTGGTAATTCAACAATCGTATCAGGTGCTTCTCCTACATTTGGATTTCTTAAACCACCACCTGCAGCAAATTTCTTAGGGCCTAGTGGACCTCTAAAATAATCTACTCCTAAAAGAGGTACTTCATCACAATACGTATTTACTTGACCACCGACATTACATTCACAACCAGTAATGCCATCTAGCATATCTCTATTATAAACAAAAGCTAAACTTCTATCAATATCACAACCGACAAAATCATCATCAGGGCAACCTAAATCTGCATCTACCCAAATAGCGAAATACGTACTATCAATACTTTCAATCGCCCGATTGATTAATTTATACCGTTGAAAGGTCATATCATTAATCTCATCATTCGTGGCATAAGCAAAAGCCTGCACTTGGATTTCCATCTGAATCGCATCCGCATTACTTTGTGTATGTGGTGCTCCATTATCATTATAAATCCAGAAAATCATTTCATCTGGATATTGTGGCGTATCACAACCCCTCAATTCAATTCTTGGATAATCGCCATCTTGTGGTTCATAAAATCCATCGCCATCTGTATCAAAAAAGGCGGCTAATCCTTGGGTAGTATTCGGTAATTCAAAACCTCTTAATTCAAAAAAGAATTCATTTCCTCTGGCTGGCCATCCTTTTACGCCTTCTGGAATTAAGTCTTCATCATATTCTGTTCCAGCTGATTTAGCTTCTTCAAAATTTCTTAAATGTTCATCTATTTCTGACCCTTTTACCGTAAAAAAACGATCCCAATCTTTACAAATATCACTATCTGTAGACCCTTCTGTCGGACTTAACGGACCAGGCCAAAAATCTTCACCACCACCTTGACTATACGTTTGTGCGGCTAGTTTTAAATTTCCTCCTGGGTCAAATCCTCCTAACCAAACAGCACCCGCAAAAATGGACGATTTCTCTGGCACACCAGAACCTGGTGTTACTTTTGGTACAATATAGCGACCTTGATCACTACCATTCCACCAAACATCTCCCCCTGTTAGCAACCGTGCCCGAACATTATTAATGCTCTGATCAATTTGTGCTTCTGCTGCTACACAATCTTCTCGATAGTTAGCAGGACGGTTTGTTTGTTTATTTGTTGTAGATTTGACTTTTTTGCCATCTTTTCCTTGTGGGCCAACGTGTGCCATTGTCCATTCAGACAGACATAGACTAAAGACCAATAATAAGTAATACTTTAATTTCATTCCTGATTTATTTTCGTAGCTGAGTAAATCAAGGTGATTTTAAAAATCACCTTGATTTTAGTTTAATTTATTTTCTAAAATTCAACAATAGCCCCCACTAGAATTCTTCTCGGTAAAGAATAAAAATCTGGGTTGGCTAAAGCCCAAGCATAGGCATCCAAAAACGAACTAACATCTCTGCTTGATGCATCTAACGTCCTTACCCGTGCGACCCCATCAGAAGAAGCTAAAAAGCCATCATCATCGGGAGAACCCGTTGCAGAATAAACGCCTAGAATATTTCTTGCATCTAATAAATTTTGAACTCTACAGTAAATATTTAAATAAACTGGACGAGGGGCATCCGAATTTGTCAAAGTAAAATTTTTATCCGCTCTAATATTTAAAGTAAAATTCCAAGGTAATCTTGCCCCATTAATTGCTCCAACTGTACCATCTCCACCAAATTGTCTTGGTACAGATTTACCCGTATAAGGTCTGCCAGATACGGCGGTTGCTTGTAGATTAACCCCTGCATCTGCAAAAATATCCGCATCAAACCATCTTGGGCCAGTATATCGTCTCCCTGTTCCGAAGCGATAATCAATGACTGCATTCAAGCGATGTCTTTCATCAAAATTTAAAGGGAATAAGGTTCTTAAATTACCATTTTGCGAGAGATTCCTTTGAGATAAGGCATCCGAACCAGTTCCATCTGCAAATTGCAAAGTATAACTTGCTTGCAATTGAATATTATTGGTTCTTCTTCTGTCAAATTGGAAAGAAAAGCCTTTGACTGTCCCAAAATCTATATTATCGAAAGTATCATAATTTCCTAAAACAGGAACAAAGAGGTACGTTCTAGTCTGAATCATATCTCTTAATTCCTTATAATAAGCAGCAATTTTTAAAGCCGCAGAATTACTCAATTTCTGTTGGAAACCTACTTCATAATCAATCGTCTTTTGAGGTTTTAAATTTGGGTTGCTGGAAGGCGTTCGGCTCGGATCTAAGAAATATAGGTAATCTAAAGCAGTTGCATTGGTTCTTTCTTGTGGTCGTTGTACCAAAACGTCATAATGCGCAAAGAAGTTGGCTTCATCAGAAATCGGGAAAGAAAAAGCCAAACGAGGCATGACACTAATCTGTGGCTCATAATCTTCAAAAGAAGTGCTTGGGTCAAAATCAGCGGATTGAATATTCGCAGCAGCATCTACAAATTTTGGATTGATGACTTCTCCTCCAAAAATTATATTGCCATCATTCGCTGGATTTCCATTGGGGAAATACCAATCCTCTCCATCTCTAAATGCTTTTACTGAATTGGAACCAGCACTTTGTAAGTACACCTTAAAATCATCCCCTACACCAGCAGGCTGTTCTCCACCAGTTGTGGCATAAAAGTCTCTAGCACCCTGAATGGCATATAGTGAATAAGGGTCTTTGAGTACCTTTCTATTCGCATCATATCTATCTACCCTGACCCCAATTCTAAAAATAATGTCTTTAAAGGAAAATTTATCTTGGATAAAAGCAGAAGCATAAATGGGTCGGTCGGCTGCTACAGGAAAGGTTCTAATACCATCGGCATTTCTTGCTCGAAAGAAATCTTCAAAAGTAACGTCTTCCGTTATTTTATTTCCCAAATAATCATAGCCTTGGTAATCTATAATATTAGCCGTACTGTGTAGCTCTTGTGCAGAAAACATATCTAAACTAAAAGCACTTGGTGCAATTCCGTCCACATTTACATATTCATTTAAACTTTGCCCTGTCAGTTCTCTAACGCTTCTAAAAAATTGATTGTCATCAAATCCTTCAGTCGCAATTTGTGTACTATATAAAGGTACGGTTACAGAACCTATATTTCCGCCTAAATTCACTAAGGTATCGCCCACAACATTTGCGGTATCTACCCCCAAAATATGTCGATTGGCTTGTAAGCGAGCCAAATCCCATAATCGTCGCGGATTTATGGAATAATTTCGATTAACTCTTTGTTCGTAGGTTACGCCAAATTCAATGGTATGTCTTCCGCCACCACCTTTTGGTACTATATCAAAAGAACTATTTCCATTGAAAGTGAAAATTTCTCCTTCTGATTTAAAATTCAAATTATAAATCGCACTAGTATTTGAGTGTAGACCACTCCAAATATCATTTCGCTGTCCATTTACATAGCCAAAAAGTCCATTACTAGTGACAAAATCATTGAAATTTCCAGAATCTGACACTCCATTTGCTGCGGCTAAACTAGCATTCGGGTGTCCAGCATCAACAGGGGTAAAACCACCAAAAATCCTTGTATCATCCACATGTCCAAATCTAATAGCATCTGTTCCAGGAATAGAACCTCCAGGGCCCGTCGTAAAAGCTAATGCAGGTTGCCAGTTAAAATCAAAATCTCCGACATACCCATAATCAAAAAAATTGTCTCCATGACGGGTATCTTCTTGGTCTCTTAATCGTTTTTCGTAACCAAATTGTAAAGAATAGGAAATGTTTTGAATCAGTGCGCTATTAGACTCCTTGCTATTATTAGCGCCTAATCGTTGTCTAAATCGAAAGATGCCCCGATAAGTTTTATTATTATCAAAAGGATTATGTTGCGCATTTAATAAACGCCAACCATCTCCATTTAATCGACTACTTGGCGTAAATTGATTTTCGCTAGAAGAATAACTACCTGTAAAAGAAACATCTATACTCTTACTTAACCTAGCTTCTAACTTAGCCGTTAAATCAAGTCTTTCGCTTGCTTCAAAAGGCTTTGCATCCAGCGCAATCACGTCATCATTGGTTAATAATTCAGCAGTGGCAATTCTAGTATTATTTAAAAGGGTAACTGGACTGGCTTCAATTTCTGCAATTTTTGCATCCGTAGCTCGATAGACAGGAATCGCTGTAGGGTCATCGTCTCCTCGATAAGTATATCTACCAGAAACCCGATAGCCTAAAATAGATTCGCCATTCTTATTTTTTAAAATAGGCCCACTTAAGCCTAATCCAACAATATTATTATCATAGGGGTCTAATTTTTTAGACGTCTCTACTTCTGCATTTCCTGAAAATCTTTGAGAAGGGCCTTTCGTAGTAATAGAGATAATACCTCCTGTTACATCTCCATACTTTGCTTCCATACCACCTGTAATCACCTGTAACTGCTCAATCTCCGACTCAGGAATTAAGGCACCACTCACTCTTACTCCATCAATATAATAATCCGTTGCATTGGACCGAGATCCTCTAATAGAAATCGCATCGCCTTCATCTGCCGAAGAAGCGCCCGCCGTAAGGGCAGCAATCGCATTAATATTTCTAGTAGGTAATTGTCTAATTTGTTCAGAAGTCACTGTCCCCCCTTGTGTTGTATTATCTTGTTCTACTAATGGGACTTCGTAAGCAATCACCTCAACATCTAAATCCAGCAAAACCCCAGATGCTAACTCCGCATCTAATTTATTAGTTTTCCCTCCAAAAATAACTACCCCTTCATATTTTTTGGATTGAGCGCCTGTGTAACTAAACTCTACATCATAAGTACCTGGATCAAGATTACCGATGACATAGTTTCCATCTAAGTCCGTTTCGCCACCTCGGATTAAAACACCTTGTTTATATAAAGCCACGTTTCCAAAAAAAACAGGTTCCCCTGTATCATCCACTACTTTTCCAGCCAAGGCAGTTTGAGCGGCAACAGACGTACCAATCATTAAAGTCAAACAAATAAGTAAATATCGAATCATGTATAAGGTATTAACGATTAGTGGTTCAAAATTGAAAAAATCACATTAGACAATCTAATGTACTTCCTAGTGAAGAACACCAACTAATTTTTTATTGAATATTGACGGATATCTCTATGGAAAAAAAATGTAAAGCCTAGATTTGTTTACAATGAATGCAAATTTAACAGGTGTGAACTACATTACAAAAAAAGTAGCTGTATACAAACTGATTAATTTAGACACTTCACGACAACAAGTTAAAATTTCCCGTCGATTGACAAGTTTACGACTATTTATTAGCAAAGTTTGATTTAATCTTAACGTATTGATACATTATTATTGCTGCTTGTTCAGGCTTAGTAATTTTGATTACCCAACGACATATCAAAGGGTTTAATGGTATGGAAATCTAGAGCATCAAAAGCATAAAGATAATAAATATCCTTTAATCTTTGAATTTCATAAATTATGTCGAAATTATACTGTTACAAACGCATCCCCACTCAATTAACACATTAAATACATTTTTAATATGAGTGCATTTTTAAAAATATTCGTTGCATCAATTATTCAATTATTCCTTTTTTTTGTCAAAAATTATACATAAAAAAGGGAAGTGTTGATTTCAACTCCAATAAATTAATCACCGTATTATAAATGTTTAGCACCGTTAAATATAACTTCCCTACCATATAATTAATAGATAACAACTTTTCGAAATACGGTATAGTTATTGAATTATTTATCTTGCATTATTGCACTCATAAAGTACTCATAATCAATAAATTATATTTTTTAAAATATAAAGATAATCCTGAGTACCTTTCCACACACAAGAACATAAGCACCGTTTTAATTCAAATAGCAACTTATCTGAGATAGGTTTAATGAACGTTTTATTTATTCTAGGCTTGATTTTAGTCTTAAAAAATAAAGCATTTCTACGACTACAATATTAGTATTAGCTGTTATCGTTTTTGAATTAAAACAATCGACTATTTACAATTTAGCATAACACAAACACATTCAAACAAAAAAGAAAATGCTTAATTTTGGTAAATGAATAACCAATTTAAGTTTTACCTTGAAAAATGTACAACTATTCTACTCCCGTTTTAGAATAGCTAAAAACGAAGACAACACTAGCTCAATTGAAATTAGAATAGTTAAGTTTTTTTTGACTATTTATACTGATTTTTAAAATGCTTAATTCATTAAATCTGGGGGTGCAGTATCAAAATTATTCAGCCATACTGCCATTAAACAAAAGTACTAAGAGAACGACCGAGTACAGTCAGCAGAAATAGTTGGCAGTTTGCAGTTACAATAATCCATTCAGTAGAAAGTATTTGTAGCTGATTCAAACGGTTCATTATTTAAAACTTGTACCACTACCGTTAAATAAAAGAGCGATTGCCAAACGTTATTTTCTGCAATAATGATTAAAAAATAACGTACTTGTCTATCCATCGAAAAACAACAGAGGCGAAAGACCCCCAATAAAGAGGATGCTAAGGAAATGTCAAAAAAATTTCCCTTTCACGAACAATTAGATTCAATGGACTGTGGAGTAGCCTGCCTGAGAATGGTTGCTAACTATCACGGTCGAACCTATGATGCCAATATACTCAGAGACCTTACTCATATAGATAGAGAAGGTGTTTCTTTGCTGGGTATTAGTCGGGCTGCTGAAAAACTCGGCCTCAAATCCATTGGTGCGCCAGTACCATTCGAACGATTAACACAAGACATTCCATTACCTGCAATTGCCCATTGGCAAAATGACCATTTTATAGTTGTTTATAAAGTAACTGCTAAATCGGTATGGGTAGGCGACCCTGCTGAAAAAAATATTACCCAATTAAGTAAAGAAGCATTTTTAGAAGGGTGGCAGAAGCCTGAATTAGGGAAGGAAGCAATGGGTATTATGTTGATGTTAGAACCCATGTCCGATTTTTTAGATCGAGATGGTGGTAATGAACGTACAAATGGTTTTGTTCACCTCAATAGTTATCTAAAGCAATATAGACCGCTTATTAGACAAATACTAATTGGTGTTGGTTTAGTTAGTTTCATTCAATTCGCTTTTCCTTTCTTAATAAAATCCATTATAGATACAGGCGTCGCTATTGAAAGTTCTACTTTTATTTATGTGGTTTTGGGTGCTTTTTTAGTCTTATACTTAACCCAGACCTTTGTAGAGATGGTACGGAATCGAATTATTCGTTTTGTAGGCACTAAGGTCAATGCAAGGTTGATGTCTGAATTCATTACGAAGTTGATGCAATTGCCTATTCGCTACTTTGACTCGCATGTAGTCGGTGATGTGCTACAACGTATTTATGATAATAAACGAGTAGAAACGTTATTGACTTCTACCAGTGTTTTTGCACTATTTTCTGCAGTTAACTTATTTATTTCTAGCTTCATTTTATACTTATTTAGCTTAAAAATATTCCTATTATTTATGGTAGGAACAGCACTTTATTTCGGTTGGGCATTTTATTGCCTAAACCGACGTAAAGCGTTAGAAAATAAGCGATTTGATTATGCCACTCAAAATCAAAATGCCTTAGTCCAACTCATCTCAGGCATACATGCCATTAAACAGCATAACGTAGAATTGCAAAAAAGATGGGAATGGGAAGGTATCCAGAAGAAAATATATGATGTCAATAAAGAGTTTTTTGGTATTGAACAACAGCAAAGAACAGGTGCTAACTTCATTAATGATTTAAAAAATATCATTATAACAGTAGTGGCAGCCCAAGCTATTATTGACCCCGACCAAATCATGACTTTGGGTACTTTGGTTGCTATTCAATACATTATTGGTCAATTAAATGGGCCAATGGAGCAAATTATCAATTTCTTAAGTCAAGCACAGGACGCCAAAATTAGTGTAGAACGAATGAATGAAATTCATCAAGGTGTCTTAAAAGAAGATGATGAAGCGAGTGTCGATATATTGCCAGAAGGAAAAGATTTAGTTTTTGAAAAAGTTAGTTTCCAATATACAGGACCGAATTCTCCAGTTGTTTTAAGAAATATCAACCTAACCATTCAAGCAGGTAAAACAACGGCGATAGTCGGTTCAAGTGGTAGTGGAAAAACAACTTTGCTCAAATTAATTTTAGGAACTTATAAAGCAACAGAAGGAACGGTAAAATTAGGCGGCGTTAATTTAACTACTATTCTTGGGAGATTATGGAGAAACCAATATGGGGTTGTCGCACAAGATGGGTATATCTTTTCGGATACTATTACGGGAAATATTGCTTTTGGCGAAAGTATACCTGATAAGAGAAATGTGATTCGAGCTGCCAAAATAGCTAATATACAAAATCATGTTGAAAAATTAAGACTGGGTTATAGCACGATTGTTGGCCCAGATACGGTTAGTGGGGGAGAAAAACAACGCCTATTAATCGCTCGAGCAGTCTATAAAAATCCCGAATATTTATTCTTAGATGAACCGACCAATCCCTTAGACACTTTTAATGAAATGGTCATCATGGAAAATATCGAAGATCATTTTGTGGATAAAACGATTCTCATTGTGGCACAAAGATTATCAACCATCATCAATGCCGACCATATTGTCGTAATTGAAGATGGAGAAATTATCGAACAAGGCACACATGATTATTTAATGGGATTGAGAGGGGCTTATCACCAAATGCATCGAAATCAGACGGAGTTGACGGTTTATCGGTAATAAGTAGCTTGGGCTTCCAGCCCGAGTAGGCAGTGGCAAGTGGCAGTAGGCACATTTTAGAAAAATTAATCTTTGACAATTTTCTATACTTCTTTATAAACTAATTATTTTTGTGGTTGGTTATTATTCCTAATGTAATTAGCAATTCAACAAGGTAGCCATAAAACAATATAAAAGATGTCAGATAAAGTATTAGATTTAGTGATTATCGGAGCAGGGCCAATTGGATTGACTTGTGGTATAGAAGCAACAAAAGCAGGGCTAGATTATTTGATTTTAGAAAAAGGAGTTTTAGTTAATTCTTTGTATAATTTTCCACAGAATATGACTTTTTTCTCCACTTCTATTTTATTAGAAATTGGAGACGTGCCTTTTATATCTCATAATACCAAACCTACTCGCCAAGAGTCCTTAGAATATTATAACCGAGTCTATCAAAGTTGGAAATTGAAAGCTAAGTTCTACGAAGAAGTACTAGAAGTTGAACACAACGAAGGGATTTATATCCTAAAAACCAATAAACAAACTTACCATACCCGCTCCATCATTTTATCAACTGGTTTCTATGATAACCCTAGATTGATGAATATTAAAGGGGAAAACTTACCAAAGGTCAAGCATTTTTATGATACGCCACATCCTTATATTTCTCAAAAGGTATTAGTAATAGGCGCAGCCAATTCTGCCTGCGATGTAGCATTGGAATTATATCATAAAGGAGCAGAAGTCACCATGTCTGTTAGAAAAGATAGTCTTAGTCATCGGGTCAAATATTGGATAAAACCAAATATTGAAAATCGAATAAAAGAAGGGTCTATTAAAGCTTATTTTAATACAACTGTTGAGGAGATAACGCCCAATTCTGTGATTTTAAATACCCCAGAAGGAAAGGTAGAACTGGAAAATGATTGGGTGTTAGCCATGACAGGATATCAACCAAACTTCGATTTATTCAGAAAAATAGGGATTGAATTGGCAGATGATGGTTTTCTAACCCCAATTCATAAGGAAGAAACCCTAGAAACGAATATGTCTAATGTCTATATTGCTGGAGTTATTAACGCTGGTTTGAAAACCAGTAAATTCTTTATTGAAAATACTAGAATTCACGCAGCAATGATTATGACTGATTTGGCTAAAAAAGTAGCGCAACCGCTATTAATTAAGTAATAAAACACCAGAAGCCAAAAACTTTAACTCTTCTTTTGGCTCAACAATAGCAGCAATTTCTGCGGAAGATTTACCTTCATCTTCGGCATAATGTCGCAATTCTTCCACAGGTGTAACTTCTTTGAAAGCATAACCTTCCATTATCACTCTTTTTCCAGCAATATCTTTGGGCATAAAAAAGCCATAATCTTTAAACTTAACAAACATACTTGGTTGGTCAGGATTGTCTGAAACAATGTTCATCCAACAACCTTTTGCTTGACAAACACCTTCCACTGTTCCCATTACTTTGGTATTCAAAGAATCCGAACCCGCCATTTTAGCAACCATTTCCTCATAAGAAATCGCATCAACTTTATTAATCTCTTGTCCGTAAGATAGCGCTTCAATTTCTCCATCTTCGGTTAATTGTACTTTTCCCTCAGGAGTGGTATTACAAGCGAATAAAAATATAGAAAGGCTAAAAAATAAGAATAATTTGTACATGGCTGTTTTTATTGATGGTTCAAGATTTTTTTAATGTATACTTACAAAGATAATGTATACGAAATGGATAGTCAAATGTTAATCCACTTAATAGGTAAGTTCTCAAAGCGTGAGTCGTCAGGAGACGACTTGATAGCGATTCCTAGTCTGGAGACTAGGAATATCGGGCTATTTAATTTTTATTCTCTACCAATTTCGCATGGTGTTCGATGTTTCTAGTCTCCAGACTAGAAACCGCTATCCGCAGGTCTCCTGACCTGCATTGAGAATATACCTTAATAGAGCCTCCGCAAAGGAATTGATAATTTTTTAGAGGGCAGAAGTCAGACCAAAAAATAATTTTTTCTGTCACAAGTCAGATTTACGAGTCATAAATACTTGAAATTCAGTAATTTAATTGGACATCTTCAGTCTTCTGACAGTTTATGAAATAAACAGTCAGACTTCTCACTTCTTTTTAAAATATCAATATCGAATAGCTACACTCAAAATATTATCTCCTACTTCCATTTGATGTACCGCTTCCATTCCTTCAATCACTTTTCCAAAAATCGTATAATTCCCATCTAAATGCGGTGTGGGAGCGTGCGTGATAAAAAACTGGGTACCTTCTGTATGATTTCCAGCAGAAGCCATGCCAATATAGCCTTCTTCATCATAATAAGCTAAAGGCAACTCTGACCGAATAGAATAATCTAAACTTCCATACCCATCTCCTCTTGGGCAACCACCTTGAATCACAAAATTAGGAACGACTCGATGGAAATTTTTATCTTTAAAAAAGCCAGATTCTGCTAGTTGAATGAAGTTAGTTACTGTTCCTGGTGCTAATAAGGGGGATAAACTAATTCGAATTTTTCCTTTTGTTGTTTGAATAACTGCTGCTGCACTACTGGCCACACGCTGTAATAAATTAAAATTAATGGGATGATTAAATGCAGGGGTACTTTGTTCTACAGTCCTTGTTTTGCCTTGAAAGAAATCAATTGCTTTTTGTACCTCATTATAAGTTTCTGTTGCTTCTGGTAGTTTTAAATTTTGTTGCGCTGTAATAATAATCGGTAAACTATCTTGTAAAGCTGTTTTAAAATTATCATTTATCTCATTCAAAATACCTGACGCTACTGCCATACTACCGACATCGCCACTTTTGAAAACATCTAATAAAAAATTAGATAAGTCCCTAGTAACTCTACGTCTGCTCACCCCAAAAACTTTATCAAAATCAGGATTTGCTATGATTCTGCCAACGCCCGAAACTAAAGAAGATTTCTCAACAGCAGATTGAAGAATCGGCGCTTGTTCTAATAGAAAGGCATAATTCCAGCCAAAATCTCCCATCGCGTTCAATATCGCTGCTTTCTCAGTTGAACTTTGCGCACTTAAATAGCGCTTTCTCAAAGTAGCATTAATTCCCCCTTTGGTATCCACCATAAAAGGAGGCAAATTTTTATTCGCAGCTTCCAATAATGCCAATTGTACTTGCCAAGGGCGCTCTACTTTGGACATTCTATAATAACTAGCTGCTTGGCGAGCAATCCCATTATTAATCAAAAATCGCGCAGCCATTTGGGCAGTTGCCAAATTAGGGTCATCCAAAGCAGTTAAAATAGTCGCACTAACACTATCATAATTTGCGCCATTCAACGCTCGAATTGTATTTACTTTAACTCGATAATCTGTTTCTTGACTAAATTGCTTAACTAAAGCATTCGTAGCAGCAGGCGTTTTTATCTTGCCTAAAGCCAAAACTAGCGGAATCCTTATCTTAACATCACTTTCTGCTGCCAACGTTTCGCTTATTGCTTGAACATTTGGGGTAATATCAATCTCTTTTGCTCTTCCCAAGTAGTTCGCTGCAATCATTCTAACCCTTGGTGGATATAATCTATTATTAACAAACGCCAACATTTTGGAAGTGCCCTCTGGACTAACCATATCTCTCATAGCAAAACGATAAATACCATAAGCTTGCCCTTCTAATAATAAAGTATCTGTAGCTTTATAAGTAGAAATGCCCGTCAGCAATTTTAAAGTTGCTTCAGGCGCGCATTTTCCAACAGCTTCTAAAATAATACCATTTGATTTTATAAATTGCCGTGCCGTATCGTATTGCTCAAAAGCGCCCATCAATATAGTAGCACCCCGTTCCTCCCCTAACTGACCAATTGCATAAGCAGCGGCCACTCTGACTTCTTGAATCGGGTCTTTTAATAATTTTGCCAAACTATCTAAAGCCGTTTTATCTTTAGTTGACCCAAAAGCCATAGCAGCAGCATAGCGGTAGGATGGATCTTTATCATTAAAAAATTTAAATAACTCGGTCGTCTTCTGTTCGTCTTGATACCGAATGATTGCTTGTAACGTAGAGTCTCTTAAATCTCTGGTTACTTCTGTTAGCACTACCTCTTCGGGTGGTACACATTGAAATAATATCGCCGAAAGCAACAAAAAAATAATATATTTATAATTGATGGTCATTACTATTAGTTTAGAATAATATGGTCTAGTGGCTCAAGTCATAAGTAATTGATAGTTTAATCGAGTGTATTTTTTTGTTAGGCAAGGCATTTTTTTTGAGAATAGCCGTAGCTCTTTGAGAAAAAAATAACGCAGCATAACGGAAAAAGACGCCGATTTAACTTGTCAAGGATTTATGTCTTGAACCACTAGATAAGTTGTCTAATCTTAAACAGCGCAAAAATAGCAGCTTTCCACATTTTAGTGAAAGAAATTAGGAAGGCATTCTCTTTTTTAAAATCCTTTTGCATTTTTATCGCCTTTTTCGGACAATTTTTTTGTATTTCTGCGTTTTAAATAAATGTTAAACTAAAAATTTAGCAAGGTTTCTACTAACGAAACTATCTCACAACATTTTTATTGTCAGCGTTTTATGGATTAATAGCAATGGAACCGAAACATATTAGGTACAAAACGTTATTTTTAAAGCAAAGCTCGTTCAACAACTAAAGGTAATTTTTAAAAAATGAATATTTACGAACGTAAATCTAAGTGGAAATGGTATTTGGGGATTGCTGGGTTCATTGTATTGCTAATTTCAATGCTCTACACAAATTATCTAGCTGACCAATTGAGTAAAGGCGAAGAAACAAAAGTAAAGCTATATGTAAATGCTTTAAATGAATTAAGTAAAAGAGAAGATGCGGATGCTGAAGGCATAGGAGATGACACGGATTTTTTAACAGAAGATTTGACAGCACAGCTGAATACGATTAATCTATTAGATGATGTGCCTGTAATTTTAGTAGGAGAAACAGGAAAAATAGATTCTGGTCTTAATTTCGGAGAAGAAAAAGATACAGATATAGAATTTTTAAAAAAAGAACTAGAAAAAATTAAAAAATTAGGCTTGGCTCCTATTGATGGACCAGGAGGTTATGCTGATAAAATTTATTATAAAAATACACAATTACTAACCTTACTCCAATATTTTCCATTACTTCAATTTCTCTTATTAGCAGGTTTTGTCGCTATCGGCTACCTTGGTTTCAGTTCCTCCCGCCGAGCCGAACAAAACCAAGTGTGGGTAGGCATGGCAAAAGAAACCGCCCACCAATTGGGTACGCCCATTTCCGCTATTATGGGCTGGATTGACCATTTAAAAGATATGTATGGCAGCGATGAATATATGTTAGATGTCGTGTCGGAATTACAAAAAGACACAGGTCGATTGGAATTGATTGCTGACCGATTTTCTAAAATTGGTTCTGAGCCTAAAATGGAACCAATTAATATTTATGACGAATTGGAAAGCATGCGGGCTTATATGCAAAGGCGGGCTGCTCGTAGAATAGAATTTGACTTCCCAGACCCTGCTACCGAAGCAAAAATGGTGGATATTAATCCACCATTATTCAATTGGGTCTTAGAAAATTTACTCCGAAATGCGCTAGATGCAATGGAAGGGAAAGGCAAAATTAGTGCAAAAGTCTATGAAGAGAAAAACTATGTCTGTATAGATATCAGCGATACGGGAAAAGGTATTCCTGCCTCAAAATTCAAAACAGTTTTCAAACCTGGTTACTCTACTAAAAAAAGAGGATGGGGTTTAGGTCTTTCACTTGCCAAAAGAATAATTGAAACTTACCACTCTGGCAGGATTTTTGTGAGTAAATCGGTAGCTAATGAACAAACTACTTTTACTATAAAACTCCCTGTAAACCACCATGTTAGAGGAGCAACCGCGAATTAATCACCTTTTTAGGCACAGGTCCCACCAAATAAACTCTTTGGTGTCATTTCTACTTTGTGCTTTTCTTTTACTCCCTTTCGGTAGTAAGGCCAGTCCACTATTTCAAGATATTCCCGTTACCGTCATAGATGCTAAAACTGGAGAGCCTTTAATTTCTGTGAACGTTTATACAGCAGATGCTCGGTTTCAAGGTTACACAGATATTGATGGAAAAGTAACCATCTCTGGTTTAGGCTATAGAGATGTTGTCAAATTCACCTACATTGGTTATAAAGAGTTAAATCTACCTATTTACGAAATAAGAAATAAGAAAGGTAGAATTTTGATGGAGGAAGATGTAAGTGTATTAGTAGAAGCGGTAGTAGTAGGCAGAAGAGATGACCCTATCCAAGAAATGCCCTATCAAATAGAAAGAATTACCAATAAAGAGATTCAATTCAGTAATGCCCAAACTTCAGCTGATTTATTAGAAAAAAATGGGGGATTATTTATCCAAAAAAGTCAAATGGGCGGAGGTAGTCCCATTATTAGAGGATTCGAGGCGAATAGGGTTTTATTAGTGGTAGATGGAGTAAGAATGAATAATGCTATTTATAGAAACGGGCATTTACAAAATGCGATTACCATCGACCCTGCCATTTTAGACCAAGCAGAAGTCATCTTTGGCCCTGGATCACTCACTTATGGAAGTGATGCTTTGGGAGGCGTGGTTCACTATAGAACAAAGGACCCTCAACTGGCTTATGGAACTAATGAGGATTTAGTATTAAAAACAAATGCTTCTTTACGGTATTCTTCTGCTAATTTTGAAAAAGCATTCCATGTAGATTTTAACCAAGGTCAAAAAAAATGGGCTACTTTAACTAGTTTTTCCATAGTCGATTATGATAACTTAATTGCAGGTAGTGTCCGACCTGCCGCTTATCCTGAATTTGGCCTAATGCAATTTCGCCCTTCTCCCGACGCTACTGCACTTAGGGATGTACTTGAAAATTCAAACTCTAATAAACAAATAGGTACAGAATATGGACAAATCGATTTCTTACAAAAAATAAAATACCAACCTTCCGATAATTTATATTTTGTTGCGAATGTACAATGGTCTTCTTCCTCTCCTGTTCCTCGCTATGATAATCTAGTAGATACTTTAGCAACGTCGGAAAATTTTAAGTGGCGAGAATGGTATTATGGTCCCCAACAAAGAATACTTGGTTCTATAAAAGCAAGATTACTCAATCAAAAATATTTTGACCGAGGAACAATTATTGCTTCTTTTCAGAAAGTAGATGAAGACCGAAATCAACGAAAATGGGCAAAGAACTGGCGTAGTGTCAGCGAAGTAGACGTCTTTGTTTATGCTTTGACTGCCGATTTTGATAAATTTTTAACCGAAGATGAAAGAATAACGCTCTCCTATGGACTTGATGTGAGTCATAATCAGGTTAACTCAAGAGCTTATGAAATATATGCGCATAGAGGTCGTGGTACGAATAATCAACAAGGTAATATTTTAGAAGTTGGAGATGATATTATTTCCCGTTATCCGAGTGGTGGTAGCTCGATGACTAGTTATGGTGCTTATACCAACCTTAAATGGCGCAGTGAGAATAAGGTATTAGCAGCCGAGGCAGGTTTACGGTATAACTTCGTAAAATTAGCTGGTTTTTTTGGTGCAAAGGACCCCATTCAGTGGCCGCAAAATTATATAGATGGCATTTATCTAAATAATGATGCCCTTACTTTTGGAACAGGACTAACGGCAAATACCAAAGATAAATGGCAATTTCGAGCCTTGATTGCTTCTGCTTTCCGTTCGCCTAATATCGATGATTTTGCCCAAATTAGAGAAAAAAATGGTTTTATTACCGTGCCTAATCCTAATTTAAAACCAGAACAAGCCCTAACTTTTGAATTAACTGTGGGTAAACAAATAGGTACTATTAAAACTGACAATACAGGAAAAAAATCAGGAACTAGTCTAAACATAAGTGCAACTGCCTTTAAAACTAATCTAAAAAATGCCTTAACTCGACAAAACTTTGCTTTACCTGATGGCACTAATATTTTACGAAGAGACGATGAAGCATTAGAAATACAAGCTAATGTGAATGCAACAACAGCAAATGTAAGAGGGGCTTCTGGTAATTTAAGTCTTAAAATCGGCGGTCATTTCGAACTGCAATCTAGTATTAGTTACACCAAAGGTACTTACCGTTTCCAAGATACTATAGAAGGAATTGTAATTAATGAACTTGTTCCTTTTGCTCATATTCCACCTTTATATGGTAAAACAAGTTTAACCTTCAGTCTAGGAAAATGGCGCGTATCCCCAACCATTCGGTATAATGGCAGAAAACGCCCCAATGATTATGCGGTAGCTTCCGCTAGACTCATTAATGGGAACGAAATATTACTAAGAAGAGATGGCACATCTGATAATATTGATTATTCGCCTTATGGTTTTATTGATGTTAATGGTGATCCTTGTAATCCTATAGAACCTCAAAACGATCCTAATTGTCAGCAAGGCTATGCAGGTTCATTAGCTTGGACAACTTATAATATGTATACAGAATATCAAATCAATGATAAGTTCTCCTTAAATCTTAGTGTAGAAAATATTGGTGATTTGCATTACCGTCCTTTTTCTTCTGGCGTTAGTAGTGCAGGTAGAAATTTTATCATTGGATTGAAAGGTAGTTTCTAAAGTAAAAGATTAAATTACTGAATGTCGAATGAAACCAAGGTTTACAATAGAGTTTAATCTTTATAAATAGGCCATTCTACTATTCTTTTATCGCTACTATAATATACTGGTAAGCTAACGATAAATCATCTACCAATGCTACTCGATAACCAGCCTTTTCCAAATCTCGCTCTACTTGAAAAAGCGGTACTTTTTCTGATTGTGGTGGCCCTACTGGTAATTTCCGCATTTTGAAATCTACAATCAACAATTTCCCACCATCTTTTATACCTTTTTTTAGTGTTTTTAAATATTGAATTCTATTCGGTAAATAAGCATACGTTTCCCGAATAGTTACCACATCTGCCTCTTCAAAGCGCAATTTGGGATTATCTGGTTCTACCAAACGGGTTTCTAAATTATCTTGTATAGCTAAAGGAAGTATTTGCAACCGCATACTATCTATAAAGCGTATGGCTTTGGGGTCAATATCAATAGCAATCACTTTTTTCGCTTCATCTGCAATTTCAATTGAAAAATAGCCATAAGGACCAGCGCCAATATTCGCAACCGTTTTATCAGATAAATCACCTAGTCTTTCTGTTAGGGTACTTGGGCTATGCCAAATCGTGGGGCTTTTAATCTTCTGTTTATTCGCTTCTACGGTATCTTCTGTCTTTGGTGTAACAGTAGATTTTGGTTTGGGTTGCTCGGTATTGCAAGCCACCATTAAAAGTAAAAATAGCATAGCTAAAGGATGGTAAAGAAATTTCATACGCAAAACGTTTGATTTGGGAAGCGCAAAATAACGCTTCTGGGTTTCCTAAAAGTAAGGAGTCATCCCCCGAAATAAAAATTGTGGCTGCGATTTAATGTTTTTTTAGCAAAAGATGCCTTTTTTCTTAAAGTATTGTCAAAAAAGCAAAAGTGATAGGGGATGCTATTGTTTGGGCAAACGTTGTCGGTTATCAATTCAGGTTGGCCATGAATTACTCGTAACCGCCAATTTTAATTGGCTGGTTCAACTTAAAACGATAAAAACCAACCTACCAATTAAAATTGGTGGTTACAATATCACATTTATTGGTCAATCTGAGTTGTCAGTTCGACCTTAAATACTTCTAGTAATCGAGTTCAGAAACTTAGCGAAAAACAGTATAACGTATTTTTTAGTTATAAAATTTAAAAATAAGTTGTAAAACTTAAAAATAAAACATACCTTTATTTTATCATTAAAAAACACAATCATTTTTCCAATGAAATTAACGCGTGCTGAAGAAGAAATTATGCAAATTATTTGGGAGTTGGGTCGCTGTACTGTGAGTGATATTCGCAATTATATGGAAACAGAAATGGGGCTAAAAAAACCACCTCATTCTAGTATCTCTACGATTGTCCGAATTCTAGATGACAAAAAAGGATATTTAGGACATAAAGCTTATGGGCGGACTTACGAATATTTCCCACTGATTAGTAAAAAGGCGTATAGTAAGAATAGTTTAACCAAGTTAGTTAATGATTATTTTGATGGGTCTATGAATAGTTTGGTCTCTTTTATGGTCAAAGAAAATGACTTAAAGACAAGTGAATTAGGAGATTTATTAAATCAGCTCGATGATGCAGAGGAGGAAGAAGACTAATTTCAAGCACAGACAAACCTTACTTGCTTCAAACAAAGGTTTTTATTCTAATGCATGAAACAACATCGCAACATGGGAACATTGCAACTTTCAACACACCAAACCCATTAAAATGATTACTTACCTCATCGAAGTCTCTATTTGTTGGTTACTATTTTATAGTATTTATGTTCTTTTATTAAGTAAGGAAACTTTCTTTAATATTAATCGCTGGTACTTATTATCTACCTTGATTTTAGGTTTATTGATTCCTTTATTTACGGTCGAATTTTCTTCGCTATTTTATCAAGAACCAACTAGTAGCGTCGTTTATTTGGCAGAAGGCTTCTCTGAATTAGAATATGTCATTGAAACTTCCGTAGAAGAAGCAAAAAGCACTAATTATTCCTGGTTGACGCTAGTCACCCTACTTTATATATTCGGTGTGGTTACTGCCTTTTGTCGCTTTTTATATGGATTCAGACAAATTTATGGCCTTTATCGAGCAGGAACAATTATCAAAAAAGGCAATTACCAGCTAGTTCTAACAAAAACACCGCATCTCCCTTTCTCTTTCTTCAATTACCTTTTTTGGAATGAGGACATAGCGCTAGAAGATAAGGATTCAGGAAAAATTATTACCCACGAATTAGCCCATATCAATCAGTGGCATAGTCTAGATGTCTTGTTTTTAGAATTTTTAGGCATCGCCCTTTGGTTTAGTCCACCCATTTATTGGTATAAAAAATCTTTGCGAACCGTCCACGAATATCTGGCAGATGCTTATGTACTACGAAACACAAAAAAGAAACAATACGGCCATTTGTTAATCAGGCAGGTGCAATCAGGCATGCAGGTCGCACTCGCCAATAATTTTATTCATTCACAATTAAAACAGCGTATTAACATGATGACGAGAAATAAATCCCGACGAAAAGCGCTTACCCGCTACTTACCTGCACTACCGCTTTTATTACTGATGGTCTTAGTTTTTTCTAATAAAAATGTTCAGCAGAATTTTAATGAAACAACGGTTAAGGCGAGTTTGGCTTTTGATGAATTGTCCCCTGATTTATTGAAAGCATTAGTAGCTACTGAAGATGAACGTTATTTCAATTTTAATAATAAAAAGGCTAAACAAGCACTAGTAGCTGCTTATGCAATAAACGAAGATGTTTATGATTATGTTGGAACAATACTTTTAGAAGCAGGTTTCAAAAAAATGGAAGACAGTAAAAAGATTAAAAACCTCCACAAAGAAGCCAAACGATTGATTGCTAAATATCCTAAAAATGAAAGCGATATTAAAACATTAATGAAAGAAGTTGCTTTAGAAAATGGTTACGCTGTAAGATTTAATGGAGAAAATATCATTTATCAATCTACCAATAAAGAAGAACAAGTTAATGCTGCTGAAATTAATAAATTATTAGTAGTTAATGGCGCAATCGTCGGTCCAGCTCGTAGCATTATGCCATCCGCTGAAGTTCAAAAAATGGAGGTGTTAAACCCAAAAATGGCGAAGGCAAGATTTGGAGCAGAAAATGGTAAAAATGGTGCAATCTTAATTGAGTCGGATACTTGGACGGTTTTAGAATCAACGCAGGGAGAAACTATTCTAGTTAGAAAAGATGCAGCGGATACGTATGATGATGGAAATCATACGGTCAAAAGAATAGCTGAATTAAATGATACGCCGCCAATTTTCCCTGGTGGTGAAAAAGAAATGCTTCGTTTCATTTATACCAATATTAAATACCCTGTTGAAGCCAGAAGCAAAGGTATTTATGGGGAGATGACTGCTCAATTTACAGTAGAAAAAGATGGTAGCATTAGTAACCTAAAAATAAAAAATGATTTAGGAGGAGGGCTAAAAGAAGAAGTACTTAGAGTAATGAAATTAGTACAAGAAATGCCTGAAAAATGGACGCCTGCTACTAAAAATGGGGAAGTCATTCGCTCTACTTACGAATTACCTTTTGAGTATCACTTAGAAGATAAAAATGGAGATAGTCCACCTTTTACAAAAACAAATAAAGGAATACATATTGTCATTATAGGATATTCTAATACTACAAAGAAGAACGAATTAAAAAAAGCAGACCCCATTTATAAAGAGGTGGACGAAATGCCTCGTTTCCCAGGCTGTGAAGCTACGGAGGGAACAAAAGAGAAAATAAACGAATGTGCCCAAAAAGAAATGCTACAATTTATTTATACAAATATCAAATATCCAAAAGCCGCTAGAAAAGAAGGTATTGAAGGTACTGTTGTGGTTAAATTTGTGGTAGATCAGACAGGGAAAATAACGACTAGAGAGATTGTCAGAAGTATTGGAGGAGGAACAGATGAGGAAGTATTAGCGGTTGTTGACAAAATGCCTACTTGGATTCCTGGTAAAAAAGATGGTAAAGTGGTAGGTGTTTATTACCCTATTGACACCCCACATCTTTTTAGAAGAGCAGTTCTTTGACATATAAGACATCAAAAAAAAGGATTTTATGTAGCTATTGATCTTGGTTAATTGCATAAATTTTAGTATATTATAGTAATTGAGAA
>Ga0208544_10000597_pt1 | contig 27590 bp, 21 predicted proteins | sample DEB08_DNA_9_FD_184526 | JGI IMG/M metagenome (GOLD analysis project Ga0208544, IMG submission 184526) | Aqueous microbial communities from the Delaware River and Bay under freshwater to marine salinity gradient to study organic matter... | ecosystem: Environmental > Aquatic > Marine > Coastal ... | reverse complement strand
TGTTTGTTATGGGAGAGACTGTCGTTGACCAAAACGCCGAACTGAGCCATGCTTTAAACGTGTCGAGACGCCTCGAGACGACAATGACCTGATGCCAAATCAGCCAATTATTCCGCGCATAGGACGTAACACCTTCGGAATGATCTTCGGATACCCAATCTGAGTACAAGCTAAATCAAGAGATTTAACCACATCCTCACCGCGATAATTGAACTTCACATCCAGAGTATGGACGCCTAACGCAGTGCCCGACCTGCGTATTATTGATGAAAATCTTTGGACACGCGTCAAAACACGGCAGGGCAGCATCCGCCACACTATGCTCACCGCCCGCGATGAGAGCTCGAACAGCACCAACCCGCTGAACGGGAGCCACCGCGCCAAGTATCTGTTTTCAGGATTGTTGAAGTGTGGCTGTTGTGGCGGTTCATACACCCTCATGAACAAAACCAAATACGGCTGCGCTGCCGCCCGCAACAAGGGTACCTGTGACAACCGTCTCCTGATCAAACGCGAAGACTTCGAAGCCCGAGTGCTTGAAGGGCTCAAAAGCAAGCTGCTTAATCCAGGCATGCTGACTGCCTTCGTCGCTGAGTATCAGCGCGAGTGGAACAAGCTGCAAAGAGAGACACTGTCGGACCGGTCAACGCATGAGACCGAGCTCAAGTCCGTCACCACGCAGGATCGACAACATGGTGGACGCCATCAGCAACGGCATGTTCCATCCGTCGATGAAGGCGAAGATGGACACACTGGAGGCCCGCAAGACGGAACTGGATGCCAAACTCGCGCAAACGCCCGAGGAAGACCCCATTCTTCTGCACCCGGCCCTCGCGCAAGTCTACGGCGCCAAAATCAGAGCCCTCGCTGACAGCCTTAACAATGAGGAGACCAAGGTGGAGGCGATCGCACTCCTGCGTGGTTTGGCGTCAGAGGTACGGCTGCACCCCGACGAGAACGCGCCAGATGGTCATCTCATTGAGTTATATGGGGAATTGGCTGCAATCTTGGAGTTATCTGGCCCCAGAAACGACAAAACCCGCCGTGTTTCGGGCGGGGTGTCGGTTTTATTGGTTGCGGGAGCTCGATTTGGACACTGCTTCACGAAACTTCGAGAAGTGCAGGTCGCCAGATAAAACGAGCCTTTCCTGCGCCATTGGACCGCATGCCGTAGGGCTCAATGAACATAGCCTACTCCAGAAGCGTGTCCTCTGCGAACCCTGATGGAGGTTTCCATCCCGTCATTCACGGCCCACAGAGGCCATTCAGTTGCTGCCACGATGCTGCGCTGCGACCAGCTCAATCGTACATTCGCCGCATGCGTTCAAACCTCATCGGTTCCATCGTTCAGAATAAAGGCTGTTGCCGCCTTCGGTATCTTCTCCTGTTGTCCTTTAGCTCAATATTGAACAGAAAGTAGAGCACCACTGACAACAAAATGACCTTAAGGCAGGACTGAAGCACCTGAAGGTAGAAGATTTCATCATGGCTGTCGGTGGATGAAGACATCTAAAAGATCTGTGGTGCCAGAATGGTCCGAGATGGCCTCAGTTTGCCCCAAAAGCGCGAACTAGCGTTTGTCGGATACAGGCCAAGGCATGAGCGAGGTGGCCTGTATTCATTTTAGTAAATAAAATCAGTCTCGGCCTTTTCCGCTGCTGTTTCCTCTGTCACCGCCGCCGCTGTTTCCTCTATCACCACCGCCGCTGTTTCCTCTATCACCGCCGCCGTTGTTCCCGCTTTCACCGCCGTCACTGCGGTCTCCGGAGTTGCCATGGGAGTCCGAATCTTTGGTTGAGCGCTCAAGTTGCCCACGTCCGCGCTCCCCAACGGGATCGTCGGACGAACGGACTTCATCAAGTGTCACAATCCCATCCCCGTTTCCGTCAAACTTTGCCAGAGCAACCTGAGCTGCAGGACCAAAGTGATCGAGCATTTCGCCTTTGCTTATCACACCGTCTTCATTGACATCGGCTGTTTCAAACTCCGATTCCGTCAACTGTGGACCGTTTCCATCCTCGGCTGGAAAGTTTGCCTGATTATATGCCACGATTTCCTCAGGCGTAACAAAGGCGTCGGCTGTTTCACCAGCGCCATTGTACGCTTCGAAGTATATTGTTCCTTGCGCATCGCCGAACGCAGCCTGAAATTCGCTCAACTCTAATTGGTTGTCGCCGTTTGCATCAAGGTCGCCAAAAGTTGCTGCATAGGTACTACCTGCCGCCACGCTTAAGGTCATCACTAAGCACATTGTATTTCGGTTAATCAACATCGATCCTTCCTCTCAATTTTCCTCTGGTTGGACATAGGCATTTGCTGACAATCGGGCAAAATTGTGTCGATGTTTTTTAGCCCGCGGATTTTTGCTTAGGGCAGCCATTCTTTGCGAAGCATATGAAGTGGCAGAAGAGCTACTGCGAGGACTTCCAAGAAATAATTTAGTAATTAAATTCAGTAATTTACGCGAATATTAATTTCCAAGAATGTCTGACGTCAGCACCCGTTGGACACCATGGGCGACTTGGATCGCTAGAAATCAGATCAAGCTGAGGTGCCCGACTCAAGCTGGTTAGCTCTGACAAGACTGACCTCGCCCGTCTCAACAAGTCGCTCCTGACCGTACCCCATGAGTGGGTAAACATACCAATCAAGCGTATCCGCCTTCAAAAATGAACACTCACCCGATCGGGGCATCTCCTTGAGATGAGCGGTACTTTCGTAATTCAAATCAACGATCTGCAGGATATTCTGAATTATCATATTGGGTTTGGGGTACGCCTCATGGCTATCGGTCGGATGCCGCGTTGATCCGGTGCGCTGCGGCCAGCATTCTATGTTTACACATTTTTAACATTTGGGTGTCTGAGCGGGCGGTCCGAAAAACTGGCCAGCACCGTGGGGGAAGGTTGAAACATGGTTACAATTGACGGCGACGCAAGCGAGTGGCTTTCTGATTGGAGGCTGGACAGTACGTTAACAGGTGTTCACGGCTATGGGATCTTCGGAACGTCCGACGAAAGCAACTTTTATTTCGCAATCGCGTCGGATGAGCCTCTCCTAGGCACTGGCGAAGCATCGAACACCGCTATTGGACTCTCAACCACGATCTGGCTGGATACAGACTTGGATCGGGCAACCGGTTATCAAATCTGGGGTTTCGTTGGCGGAGTAGAGTACAATATTGAAGTCATGCCAAACGGAGATGTCCAGTTGTTCAGCGGCGGCCCCGGCGAGACGCTGCTAGCAACTCTGACATCGGCGTATAACACGGACCAGACTTTCCTCGAATTCAGCGTGCCGAAATCCCTGCTTGCAGGTGATCCGGAACGGGTCCGCATCTTTGCCGATGTGAACGACGCCGTGTTCCTGCCCAACGACTATGCCAACGTGAACCTCATTGTCGGCGCAGAGCAACCGCCGGTTGCCGTCGGTGCCCTCGCGCTGGACGGCGATCTGGGGGACTGGACGCCCGGCACCCGGCTTGACACGCCCGCGACCGGAGCCGCCGGCTACGGGATTTACGGTGATATTCAGGACAACAGTTTTGTTTTCGCAATCAGCGCCGATCCTTTGGACATCGGCACAGGTACGACGATCTGGCTCGACACCGATCTGGACCGTTCCACGGGGCATCAGATTTGGGGTTTCACTGGGGGCGCGGAATACAACATCAACATCGGCACTGACGGGGTTGCGCGGCTGTATTCCGGCGCGGCTGGCCAGACCTTCGTGGCCGAACTCGACCACGCGATTAGCGCCGATGGCAGTGGCTTCGAAGTGGCGGTCGCGAAATCCCTGCTTGCAGGTGATCCGGAACGGGTCCGCATCTTTGCCGATGTGAACGACGCCGTGTTCCTGCCCAACGACTATGCCAACGTGAACCTCATTGTCGGCGCAGAGCAACCGCCGGTTGCCGTCGGTGCCCTCGCGCTGGACGGCGATCTGGGGGACTGGACGCCCGGCACCCGGCTTGACACGCCCGCGACCGGAGCCGCCGGCTACGGGATTTACGGTGATATTCAGGACAACAGTTTTGTTTTCGCAATCAGCGCCGATCCTTTGGACATCGGCACAGGTACGACGATCTGGCTCGACACCGATCTGGACCGTTCCACGGGGCATCAGATTTGGGGTTTCACTGGGGGCGCGGAATACAACATCAACATCGGCACTGACGGGGTTGCGCGGCTGTATTCCGGCGCGGCTGGCCAGACCTTCGTGGCCGAACTCGACCACGCGATCAGCGCCGATGGCAGTGGCTTCGAAGTGGCGGTCGTACAATCCCTGCTTGCAGGTGATCCGGAACAGGTCCGCATCTTTGCCGATGTGAACGACGCCGTGTTCCTGCCCAACGACTATGCCAACGTGAACCTCATTGTCGGGCAGCAGACAGAGCCTGTGCCGGACGACCCCAAAATGCGGGTGGCCATCGTCTTTTCCCAGACGACGGCCGATAATTTCTACAGCGCCACGGCCTATTCGCAGCTGTTCATGGCTGCACAAAATCAGGCGCGTATGGCAGGTGTGCCCTATGATTTGCTAAGCGAGAGCGACTTGTTGGATCCCGCCAATCTGGCCGGATACGACAGCATTATTTTTCCCGGTTTCTCTCATCTGCAGGCAAGCCAGGTGGAAGACATCGCGCAAAGCCTTGCAATTGCAACGGAGAAATATGGCATTGGGCTGATCGCTGCGGGCAACTTTATGACCAATGACGAAACCGGCGCGGCGCTGCCGGGTAATTCGTATCAACGCATGCAAAGCTTGTTGGGCGTCACGCTTGACGGCTTCGGCCAAACACAAGGGCTCGCACTTGAGGCCAAAGATGGCACAAATCCGATTTTGGACACCTACGGTACGGGTCAGCTTGTTGGTGAATATACCAACAATTCCTTCCTGTACTTCACCGATATAACCGGATCAGGCGAAGTCCTGTTCAGCCAGACAGTTTCGACACCGACAGGGGCTCCAAAATCCGTATCCGCAGTCATCGCGACTCAGACGGCTGGCAACAACGTTCACTTTGCAACCGACGCGATTATTGGCAACAACAACATCCTGTCCGAGGCCATAGACTGGGTGTTGTCGGATACCGCGCCTGACGTCTCGCTTTTGATGACACGCGGGTCGTCCCTGTTTTATTCACGCAATGACATGGACCTTTCCAGCGAAACATTCGAGGTCTCGGAGAGGTCACCTGGCGTCTATGACCTTATGCTGCCGATCGTTGAAGACTGGTACAACACTTACGGGTTCGTCGGGTCCTATTACATCAACATCGGTGCCAACCCGCCAGACGAGCAAACCGACTGGTCCATTTCAAGACCCTATTATGAAGCACTTCTGGCGATGGAAAACGAGATTGGCTCGCATTCGTTCACCCACCCGACCAACACCAACTTGCTCACGCCGGACACCCAGCAGATCCTTGATCTGATTGCGCTGGTAGACCCCACAAACCCGAACGCGGTCGATCCCTCCGCGCTGAAAAAATCCGATCTCGATGTGTTGTTGAACTCGTTCCGCTTCCAGTTCGAGACCTCGCGTCAGATCATCGAACAGCAGCTGGGCATCACGGTGGGCGGCGTGGCAGTGCCGGGTGCTCCGGAAATGATTGCGACCTCTCGTGAAATCATCCGCTTTTACGACTATATGAGCGGCGGGTATTCCGCGACCGGAGCAGGGTTTCCAGGGGCCTTTGGCTATCTTTCGGCTGAGGAGGACACCCGCGTTTATCTGGCGCCCAATATGTCCTTCGATTTCTCGTTGATCCAGTTTTTAGGGCTTACGCCAGAGTTGGCAACCGCAGTCTGGAGTGCCGAATACGAAGAAATCACCGCAAATGCGACCACGCCAATCATCGAGTTTCCGTGGCACGACTATGGCCCTACCAATTTTAGCGAAGGGTATGATTATCCGCTCGAGATTTTCGAGAACGTTATCGCGCGAGCCTATGCGGACGGCACCGAATTCGTGACCGGACAGCAATTGGCCGATCGGATCGAGGCTTTTTCCGCCAGTGAATTAGTGGTCGAACGGACGGGCGATATCGTCACGGCGACACTGAACTCGCCAGACGCCGGACATTTCGCACTCGACATGGGGTCGGAGGGCACCATCGCTTCGGTGGAAGGCTGGTATGCGTGGAATGACACTTCCGTTTTGTTGCCGGTAAACGGGGGCACCTTCGTCGTGAACATCGGGGCCGCAGAAGATGTGACCCATGTCACCAGCTTGCCCGGTCGGGCGAAGCTGGTTTCAGTCATCGGCGACGGCAGCGCACTTGCCGTCACCTTCGAGGGGCGCGGTGATACACTGGTTTCCCTGCGCGATCAGGGCAGCGACATCGTCCACGTCACCGGAGTAGACGGCGCTGCCTTTGCGGGGACAGATCAATTGACGCTGACAACGGATGTTCTGGCGACGCAAAACATCGTTATCGACTATCTGGTCACGGGCGCACCCGTGATCGGCGGCAGCGGGTCTGATGTCTTGCTTGGTGGTAGCGGCGACGATTTGTTGGCTGGCGGTGCTGGCAACGACATTCTGCGGGGGGGCGCCGGGATTGATATCTTCATATTCGAACCCCAAGGCGGCAGGGACACCGTTCTCGACTTTACCACTGGCGAGGATCTTCTTTTCCTTAGCGGGCTGGAATTTGCCAGTGCAGTCGAGGCCTATGGCGCGTTCACTGCCACATCAGAAGGCCTTGAGCTTAGCTTTAGCGGAGGCGACATGATCTTGCTGGAGGGGCTTAATTTGACCGGTCTGGAGCAGACCGACATCTCCTTCACCGAAGTATTTGCGTAAACACTGCTTTTGCAGCGTGATCGGCACGTAGCAGCACCAATATGACTAGAGGTTGAAAATTAGTAGGAAGTGATATGAGACCGCAGATATTCGGTATTAATGGCGTAAGAGGCAAAGCCAATGTCTGGCCGATCACTGCGGACGTGGTATTGCGGCTTGGGCAAGCGGCAGGCCAGTTTTTCAAGCGCTCTGGTCGAAGCAATTCGGTCGTCATCGGCAAGGATACGCGGGTCTCCGGCTATATGATCGAAACCGCGCTGACCGCAGATTTTGCTTCGGTTGGTATGGACGTGATACTGACTGGCCCGCTACCTACGCCCGCAATCGGAATGCTGACACGGTCCCTGCGCGCCAATCTGGGCGTGATGATTTCAGCATCGCACAATCCATTCGAGGACAACGGGATCAAGCTTTTTGGCCCTGATGGTTTCAAGCTGTGCGACGCCGAGGAAACCGCCATAGAGGTGCTATTGGAGCGGCCCTACGACGTAGTCGAGCCGTCATTGATCGGCCGTGCCAGACGGATCGACGGCGCGGCGGAGCGCTATATCAATTTCTCCCAACAGGCGCTGCCGCGCGACATTCGGCTGGATGGCCTGAAGGTTGTAATGGATGCAGCAAACGGTGCGGCGTTCAGGATGGCCCCGAACCTGATCTGGGAATTAGGTGCCGAGGTCATTCAGATTGGGACTGATCATAATGAACGGAATATAAAAGATAATTTAGGCTCTTCCGCGCCTGATTCCTATTGCGCAAAGGTGCTGGAGGTCGGTGCCGATATTGGCATCGCGCTTGATGGTGATGCCGATCGGGTGATCGTCATCGACGAAAAAGGCAAGGTAAGAGACGGCGATCAGCTGATGGCGCTTATTGCCGAACGTCTGAAGTCGCAAGATTGTCTGGCCGGTTCGACCCTTGTGACAACAGTCATGTTGAATATGGGATTGGAACAACATCTTGCCGGTCATGGCATTGCAGTGGACCGCACCAAAGTCGGTGATCGCTATGTTATGGAACGCATGCGGGCCAAGAAATACAATCTGGGCGGCGAGCAATCTGGTCACATCGTGATGGACGACATTGCGACAACGGGCGATGGCCTTATCGTCGGTTTGCAGGCGCTTGCAGCAATGGTCGAAACTGGCCTGTCCGCGTCCGAAATTCTGGCCCGCTTCGAGCCGCTTCAGCAGGTAATCCGCAACATCGCGATTGATCGCAGCAGCACACCGCTTGAGCGTCCGGCGGTGTCTGCCCTGATCTCCGAAATGACTGCAGCGCTTGGAGACAAGGGGCAGTTGGTTGTTCGACCTTCGGGAACCCGGCTGCTAATCAGCGTGATGGCGCAGGGCCATGACCTCGGCCTTCTCCAGAAGATGACACTCGATCTCGAACGCGTGATCCGAGCAGAAACGGTGCTCCAGCAGCGCGATCAGAGTTGGGCGCACGAAATCCATTCACTCAAGCAGCCAATGGCGGATGGCGCCCGGTCTGTTTCAACTTGACCCTTGAAAGGGAATTCCAACATGTGTGGCATCGTAGGAGTACTAACAAACCGGCCCGCAACCCCGATCCTGATGGACGCGTTACAACGTCTCGAATATCGCGGATATGATTCAGCCGGCCTGGCCGTAATGAACGGTGACCAGCTTGACCGCTGCAGGGCAATGGGAAAACTATCTTCGCTGGACAACGTGCTGGACGAGCATCCCTTGCCTGGCTCGATCGGGATCGGCCACACCCGATGGGCGACGCACGGTAAACCGAGCGAAGCCAATGCGCACCCTCATTTGGCCGGATCGGTGGCGCTAGTGCACAACGGGATCATCGAAAACTATCAGGACCTGTGCGACGGGCTTAGGAAAGAGGGATACAATTTTGAATCGCAGACGGATTCCGAGGTTGTCGCAGTGCTCTGCGATTCCATGCTCAGGCGTGGATTGAGTTGCGAGGACGCCGCTGCGGCGACAATTGCTCGCTTGAAGGGGGCTTATGCGCTTTGCTTCTTGTTCGAGGGGCAGCCCGATCTTCTGATCTGCGCAAGGCGCGGATCGCCGCTCGCAATCGGGCGTGGTGACGGAGAATGTTTCGTGGCCTCCGATGCCATCGCTCTGGCAGCTGTATCCAACCGCATCACGTACCTTGAAGAAGGTGACTGGGCAGTCATGACCCGCAACGAGTTCCACATACACGACAAATCGGGCGCGGTGGTGGAGCGCGAGGAGCATATTCTGACCCTCGACACCATCCATGTCGATCGTGGCAACTACCGACACTTCATGGAGAAAGAGATCCATGAGCAGACTGCTGTAACCGCGCGCGCGCTTGGCTCTTGGGTGTCGGGGGACCGCCAAAAGGTCGAGTGTGCGTTTGAGACGGTCGATTGGGCGAACGTACCGCGACTAACCCTCGTCGCGTGCGGAACCGCCTATTTGGCCTGCCATGTAGGCAAGGTCTGGTTGGAAAAAATTGCCCGCATACCGGTCGAAATCGAGATCGCATCCGAGTTCCGCTATCGCGAGCCGCCCCTGCCCCAAGGCGGGGTCACATTGGTGGTCAGCCAGTCTGGCGAAACGGCCGATACGCTGGCCGCGATGAGGTTCGCCAAGGCGCGCGGCCAAACTACGCTTGCGCTTGTGAACGTTGCAACCTCGTCCATTTCCCGCGAGGCCGATATCGCGATGCAGATACATGCAGGCCCCGAAATTGGCGTTGCGTCGACAAAGGCCTTCACCGCGCAACTGATTTGCCTAGCGGCAATGAGTGTGATGATCGGACGCGAACGCGGCGTGATCGATGGCAGTGAAGAGCGCAGCCTTGTCGACCTTCTTTTCACGGTGCCGAGTCTTCTGGCCGACACAATCGCCCTTGAACCCGCGTTCAAATCTGCCGCCGAACAAATCGCTACAGCTCGCAATGCCCTCTTTCTCGGGCGCGGGCTGATGTACCCGATAGCTTTGGAAGGCGCGCTCAAACTGAAGGAAATAACCTACATTCACGCCGAAGGTTATGCTGCGGGCGAAATCAAACACGGCCCGATCGCCTTGGTGGATGACACTGTACCGATCATCGTGCTGGCCCCATCGGGCGAATTGTTTGAAAAAACAGCGTCGAACCTGCGGGAGGTTGCCGCGCGCAACGGCTGGGTGGTGGCCATCGGCGACAAAACCTCCTGCAAGGAATTGAGCGAACATGCTGGCCGCACAATCGCGCTACCAGCGACAGACCCGTTCCTGACGCCGTTTTCCTATACCGTCGCCGTGCAGTTTTTAGCTTATCATGCCGCGGTAGCGAAAGGCACAGATGTCGATCAGCCACGCAACCTCGCGAAATCCGTAACTGTTGAATAGATTGAAGGAGCTAACATGCTACACTTACCAAAAATGCGGCCCTGCATTCTCGCAACGGGTGGCTGCGGATACATCGGATCACATGTCGTCGTCGAACTTGTCGCCGCCGGATATCAGGTCGTGATCCTCGACAACTTCGAGAACAGTACGCACAAGACTGCGGCGCGGATCAAACGCCTGTGCAAGCGCCACGTGACAATCGTCGAAGGCGACGTGTGTGATCGCGCACTGGTTGAGGACACGCTACTTCAATACAACGTGAATGCGGTTATTCATTTGGCTGGCAAGAAAGCTGTGGGTGAATCCATGGCGGACCCCATCCTATACTTCCACGACAATCTTCTGGGTGCTATCGCGCTTCTGGAAGCGATGCGAAATTGCGACGTAGGCCGGATCGTATTTTCATCCTCTGCTACAGTGTATGGGGCGTCCGAGATGCAGCCCCTGGCCGAAACAGCATCAACCTGTGTCTTGAACCCCTATGGCCGCACCAAGCTTATGATCGAAGAAATGATCGATGACGTCACTGCCTCGGCGCAAGATTTCAAGGCCGTCTCCCTTCGCTACTTCAACCCCGTTGGGGCGCATCCCAGTGGTCAAATCGGCGAAAACCCGACCGATGTTCCGAATAATCTGTTTCCCTATGTCTCGCAGACTGCGGCCGGCATACGCGACAAAGTCAGGGTCTTTGGCGGCGATTATGAAACACCTGACGGAACAGGGGTGCGCGACTATATCCACGTGGTGGACCTTGCGAAGGGGCATGTCGCGGCGCTGGATTATTTGTTCTCGGATCACGCCGCGCGCCATGAACGGATAAATCTGGGTACCGGAACAGGTTACAGCGTTCTGGAGGTGATTGAAGCCTTTTCCAAGGCCAGTGGTACCAGAGTTGCCTATGAAATAGTGGCGCGGAGGCCTGGCGATGTTGCCGTCTCGCTGGCTGATGCAACCTTTGCAAAAACGCTGCTGGGGTGGGAGGCCACGCATAATCTGACGCGTATGTGCAAGGATCACTGGGCGTTTCAATGTGGAGGAAAGCCCGACGAAAAAGACAGTTCCTTTACGCGGCAATTGCATTTTTCCGAAAACGTGCTGTCGGGGAGTTAAGGTGTTGGCGCATCACAAAGTCATGCCGACGTCGCAACGCCCCACCGGACGAAAGCAGGGGGTGAAAAAAGCTGTTCTCGCACTTCAGATCCTTGCACAGGTTTTGCTTCCTATGTTGCCCGTCGGGGCAGGAATGGCCCATGCTTACGGTCGCGCCGATACAAAATTTCTGGCAGGTGACGGCGCCGAGAAAAACTGCCCCCCGACGTCACGCAGCATGCGGGCTGGCAGGCTTTCGCAAGCTTTGGGATCGGGGTTCGGGATCCAGTATTGGGGCGAAAGCTATTCCGCCGAAACCCTGTCGGATCAGCCGCATGGCCTGCTGGTCATCGAGGCCGCAAAGGTAGGTGCCCTGTTCAGCAAGACCGGCAGGGAATATCTTTTCACCACCGATGAGATTGCTCAGATCAATCGGGCGGGCACCCGTCCGGTGCTAGCCTACCTGAACGCCAGCAAGATCGAGGATTACAGGGACTATTGGGTTGATCTCACAGGCGAACATGACGCAGGCGTGCCGCCCGATCTACCCGAATGGATCGGGCCACGTGAGGGGCATGGGCAAATCCTTGCCGCCTATTGGACCAAAGGGTGGGAATCCATCCTGCTTGAAAGGGTCGATATGCTGATGGCGCGGGGGTTTGACGGATTATTCCTCGACGATGTGCTCCTCTATTATACGCATGCTTTTGACAGAAGTCTGGTCTGGACGGGTGCGACCGGGCCAAAAGGTCCGGACACTGCCGCAGACTTCGCGATCAAGATGATGCGGCTGATCGAGAAGATCGCAGCACGCGCACGCCACTGGAATTGCGAGGCTATCATTATCGTAAACAATGGTGCGTTCATCGGCAGGGATGCGTTGGATGTTCAGCCCGCACAAGGGCCGTTTTCCATGTTCAGCCGATATGTAACCAGTATTGATGGAATACTGGTAGAAAACGTGCTGTCCGAAGCGGTACATCCCCATACCCTTGAGGCGCTGTCCGAGGATTTTCTTGCAAACGAGATTCCGGTTCTATCAGTGGAATTCACACCCGAATTTCCCGCATCAGCCACCGAGAACATTCGTGAATACATCAGGGAGCGCGCAATGAGCCTTGGGTTTTCGCCCTACGTCGCAGAGGATTATCTTTTTGACCGACTGTATCCCGCAATAATCACCCATCAGAAGGGGCCGCACTTTCCCTGATGATTGTCGCACGCAGCATTGTGCGCAATTGCGGATCTGCTGCGGCACCAGCGAGAAGATTGCTGAAGTACCGCGTCCCCTTCAACCCCTCGGCAATGGACATCCAGATAGACCTGTCCCAGTCGCTCAGCGAAAGGCCTGCAGCATGCACAAGATGCGTGTAGGTCATGCCCGGATCGTTCGTCCAACCCGACCATGCTGCCGCGACCAGAGGATTTTCTTTCAGCACTTCAGGCGTCAGGTAAGGGCGAAACGGCACCAGTGCGCGCGCCCCGCCATAACGGACGAACTGCATGAAAACCGTGCCTGGGATCTGCTCTGCAGACCCTGGTCCAAGGCGTACCAGCGCGCCCCGCAATCCGGACAGATCGCCGGTCATTTCGGCAAAATCGCTCAGTGCGGTCCACTGCTCGGCAGTCAGAGTATCTGCGGAGGCAAGCCATGAACCTTGCAAAAAGCGCGCAATGCCCCCGTGACCCGCTCGGCTGAATGGCGCGACAAGGGTGTGACCGACGCCGGGATCGTCACGCAAGACCCCGATAGCCAATGCCTGCGCCGGATCGATGGCCCCCTTCTCGATCAGGCCGGCCAGCGTAAATTGCACCAGCGCGGTGTCATGATCCATTTTTGCGTACCTCTCGAATGCCGTTCGCTTGGCCGCTTCGAACTGATCGGTCGCAATGTAGAACTGGATCAACCTTTGCTGAAATTTGACAGAATCCTCACGCCGAGAATTTGCCAGACCAACGAGAAGACGTTCATAAGCCGCATCATCATCCCTGTGCAAATAGAGTTGCCCAAGACGCATGACTTCCCACTGCGTCAAGACCTCTGGAGTCACCATGCTCAACACCGCCATTTCCGCCTCCTCATTTTTCAAGAGGCGATACCAATAGCCCAGCCTTTGCCGCCGCGCATCGGTGGGCCGGATGTCCTGCGCGCGACCCGCCAGCTCTGCTGCCTCGCTCAGCTCGTTTTCAAGCAGCGCAATTTCCGACAGGTAATCGAGGATGTCAGGGGACGGCTTTTCGGCACTCAGCAGTTCGGAAAAAGACTGGCGAGCGTGGTCCAGATCGCCAGCATCAAGCGCGAGCCGCGCATGGGTGAGCTTCAACGTATCGTGATATGCCCGCTCGTCGGCGAAACGGTCAAGCAGCACCAATGCCTCTTCCGGTTTGAGATGCATGACCTCTGCTTCAAATTGGACCCTTGGATCTGGACGCAGCAAGATCGTCGCGACGATCGCCATCGTGCAGAATAATCCAAAGATTAGCGGGTAGTTTTTCATGGCATCGGTCCTTTCAACAGTCTGGCGAGAGCGTGATATCCAAAGGTCGTCCAGGTTCCACGGGCACCGGAACACGCAACTCCCCTGTGTCGCTTGCCGTAATCTGATCCCAGAAAACCCGATCATTGGAGGCACCTTTTTCGGTGACTGTTACGGCATAGGATGTGCGGGGTGCCGCAGACCAGACTGTCAGCCCAGGGGCAAAACCTGACGCGGACACTATGATCGTGCATGCGTTTTTCGAAACTGTCTTGATCGAAAGCGAGCTTTCGCTAAGTGCCGGAACGAGGCCCGCGAGGATCACACCGGAGGCATCGTCCGTTGGCTTGAGGCTGATCCGTGCTGTTGCGCTGTCGGGTTCTAGCGCCACATAAAGTGACGTTCCATGACGACGGGCTCCAAGCGTGTTCAGGCTGCGCGACATGTCGACGCCGAGGTGCGCTGCATTATCGAACCTTATCGTCGTGATCGCCCCAAGATTCGACACAGTCCATTCGGTCCGCTCGGTCGCAGAAAATTCTATGTCCGCGAAGGATTCAACCGAGGCGACATATTCGGCCACAGTCAGCGGGATAAAGGAATCACTGCGGGCACGGTCGAGGAACTTGAGAATGCTTTGCCGGAGACCGAAATGGAAAGCTGATTCGACGGAATAGGCCAATTGAAACGCCTTGAGCCTGCGCGGCGTCTCGGTGCAATCCAGAGTATCTGCCAGCGCCTGAAACCGGTGCGGTGCCCCTCCCCTGCCCGTATAGACAGCTTCACCACTAAGCGCATGATAGACTTGGGTCTGCTCGCCTACAGGCGCGGAGTGTGGCCATATATTGGCGATTGAGGGCGCCTCCGCCGTGCAGATGCCACCGCCGCCACCAATAGCCTTTGCGCCGACCGCGTTTACGGCGGCGAGTGCGGCCTCGAAGGGGCGTGCATCCCCGCTCCAGATGAAAGCCGCTGGAGGTGCGCCAGGGCGTGCGATCCGTTGTGCGGCCTCCAGCGCGCCCGCGGTTTCAGCCGACAGATCGAAGGGGCGTGTGTGATATTTGCGCGGCGCATCAGGCGTATGTGAAAAAGCCGAGGCATCAGTTTGGGCAAACACGCCGCCAAGTCGTTTTGCCGCCTCTGACACCATGCTGTTGCTGGACCTTGCGACCGTATTAGCCGAGGTCAGGCGCGCAGCCTCACGCTCTGGTTCATATTCACGAAAGAAGTTCCAATCCTGAATAAACGTGGCACCGGACGTGGCCGGTTGCACATTCGGCTGCGTCAAAAGCTGCGAAGCAACGGTGCGGACCGACGTACCGGCGGGGCCAACAAGATCCGGATCGAAGTCACCCGTAAGCAAAGACAAGGTGACAGGCAGATCCGTCTGGGCCATAAAGATGAGGTCACGAAGAACCTCAGGCACTGATTGTGCCGTATCACCGAATTTGCGCAGCGGCATTGTGGCCAGCCATCCTGACGGACTCACCGTGGAGAAGTAGACGCGCCGCCCGTTACGCGTGGTGATATCAGGAATTGGCGTCACGGTTTCGCCCAGAACCTTTTGGAGAAGCGCAAAAGGATCCGTAATCCAGAAATCGCCGCCGCGCGGGTCTGGCGCGATCGCGGCGCTCCGGTGAACAAAGGCACCAGCGGCGCCGGTAGTGACGAGATCGCTAAAGCTGTGCGCGGACCCAATACGCAAGTGGGTTCCGCCGCCGTCCGCAAGATCGAGATGAACAGGCTGCAGCGGTTCATTCAGAAATTTCGTCTCAACCCCGATCAAAGCGGTATCGAGAACTTGTATCACATCCGTGAACCCTGTCTGCCCGGGGAAAGCGCGCGGCTTTGCCCCGACCCTGTCCAAGTAGCGCGTCCAGTCCCGCTCATCCGCCGCTCCAGGCACCATGCCGGGGTGATCAAAAATCAGAGCGCGCGGCACAAAAAGACATGTTTCCGCAAGCCGGGCCATCGCGCTGGCGAAAGCGGCAGGCTGGGGAAGTGGCGCATCGAACCATGTCACGGTTGCAGCAATATCCGCTGACAACGAGGCCAACGCGTCCGTATCGGACGGATCAACAAAGACGAGCCGATATCCCAAGTGGTTGAGTGGCAATTCCAAATAGCGGTGAATTCGTGTGTCGCGTGGCTCGGATTCGCGGCTGGCGTCGAAGAAGGCGACGACAGTCCGCTGCACCTTTCCTTCAGCGCCGCATGGGTCAGACCACGCATGTGCGGCGCCCGACAGAATCGACATAAGCAACACCAATCCAATTAGGCGCATCCCCCTAATTGAGTACCCTCGCAATTTGTAAATATACAATAAGGCACTAAATAAGCCGCCGCGAAAAGATGCAAAAGTAGATGCGACGAGTTCGCAGTATACGCCATAGTGATGATATATCGGAATGCTCATATTAAGGCCCTAAGCACGTTGGTTATATTGCATGCACACCCAGGTGCGACTTAGAATAGGATAAGACGCCGCAGACATAATTTTCAAGCATAAATTTTATTTTTTTAATAAATATCAAGAGCTTAAGTAATTTTTTCCTCCGTTATTCTGCCGTTAAAATTTTTTATTCTATTCAGGGATGGGAAAAGAGATGGGAAATAATACAATGTTTAGTTTCTTTATGAAATGCTCAATCGTTGCGATTGGCTTTTCGCTCATCATATTGGAAAATCAGGTACGAATTCACGGATTTGATACGGTAGTAGACAAAAGCCTTGGCTTAGTTACGGATGCTCGCGAGAAACTGGGCCCCGTGCTTGGGATCTCCGGGAAAGGCCAGATAGATATGGATGCGGCTGAACAGAATACGGCAGCCTTGTCGAATGTCGGCAGCGCGCTGCAAACGCAAGATCATCCACTGCCCCTACCTGTCGAAGGATCGCCACTGCCAGCAGCATTGTCTCAGACTACGACTTTGGTCGTCCCGCCCGAGAAATCGTTCTGTGATCAGGAGGGCTCGCGGGCTGCGGGTGTTGTTCCGGGGGATATCCTGCAGTTACGTTATTTCGAGAAGAGTGCCGTTTCTTTCGATCAGGAGAAATCTTCAAGCATCGCCGAAATCGTCTTCGAGCGGCTTGATTTGTCGGGAACGTTCACGGTTGGAGTGGAGGGAAGCCTGTCACTGCCAGCTGTCGGCCACATCGACGTTCTGGGGCTTAGCCTTCCTTGCATCGAGGCACTGGTTGCCCGCACAGCGTTTGACCGGCTGCGCCTCAACAGCGCAATAAATGCCAATTTCATAGCGCGCCCGCAGATTTCGCTGCAGGGTGCAGTGAGGTCACCAGGCACATATGCTTTCACCCCGAGCCTGACGGTTGAACGGCTTCTGGCTCAAGCGGGAAGTACCGGACACGATGACCCTGCCTCGCGGATGCGACGAATCGAACTTCAAGCCCGCGCCTCGGAATTACAGCGGGTCGCACAAGGTCTGTCTCTGGTCCAGCAACGCTTGGAAGCGTCACTTGCGAATGAACGAAACCTCGATTTCAGGATTGCGAACGCCAGCGGTGCGCAGCTCGGTCTGGCGCCGCAAAGGATCAAGACCGAACAGATGGTACTCGAGGCCGAGCACGATGCAATCCAGTCGCTGCGCGAAAAAGAACAGGCCGAGCTCAGTTTGCTCGATCTACGCATCGACTCTGCGGAGAGAAAACTTGAGGTCATCACACGTCAGCACGCCTATTTCTCGGAGCGCGTTACCTTTCTGGATGGATTAACCGAAAAGGGTATCACCACGGCTGATACGCTTGTGACAGCCCAGATCAGACAGATGGATAGTGAATATGCCCTGCTCGAAGAGACCCAACTGGTCAATCAGCTCAAGTCACAGCGCACCGTCCTTCAACGAAGTTTTGACGTCGCAGCTGCTGATTTGCGAAAGTCGAAAATCGACGCACTAAGAGATCTGAATGCAAGTCAGGACACGATTGAAGGGCAAATCGCAACTGTTGTTGCCCAGCTTGAAAATACCATCATAGGCACCCACGGCACTGTTGTGACTATTAACCGCAACGGCCCGGACGGAACAGTTCAGATCGAGGCAAGTCCGGCAACTGAACTTCTACCTGGCGACTTCGTAACAGTTGTTGCAGTGGCCGACGACAGCGCGCCTCTCGAATTAAGCCGGATCCGGAAAAATACCGCCCGAAATGCACAAGAGCTGGTGTCAAATGAGTATTAGCGACGACTTCTCCGCAACTGCGGCCAAATCTCCGACGGTGGTCAACAGTTCAGACACGCTCCTGCGTAGTTTGATCGGCAGTGCTCTGTTGTTGCTTATCGCAGACTTCGCCGAGCCGATCTTCTTCGGTGAGGGGTTTTACGCAGCTTTGCCCCTGCATCCCTACTGGGTCATCGTCATCCTGTCAGCTGTGCAAGGGGGGTTGTATGTTGGTGTGGCGATCGCGGGGCTGGCGACGTTGATGATGGATTGGCCAATCCGGCCGATGGGGATTAATATTACATCGCACTACATCGACACCGCAATCCTGCCCCTACAATGGCTGATCGCAGCTCTGGCAATAGGGGTGTTTCGTCAGGGGCAACTGCGCGAAGAGGATCGGCTGCGGCAGGACAACGCGCGGCTGATCCATATAAGCGACCAGCTATCCAAGGAGGTCCTGCGTCTGGACGAGGCACTGGCACGATCCGAATTGGCGGTGGTGACCCGGCCTGAAGACATGACCGAGTGTCACATAGGCCCTATGATTACATATCTGGCGCGGCTCGCCAACGTATCCCGACAGATGCTGTCCGACAGTTCCGAGCCACTGCCCCACCATCACATAGCCCTGCTGACCGAAAACCCCGACGGGAACTTGGATGTCGCGACCAACGGGATTGAACCGTGGATTGCGCAGGGGAAGATTCCCGAAACTCATCCTGTCGCGGCAGTTGTCAAAGGGTTGCAGGGCCATGCCATTGTGCAAACCAAAGAGGCCTGTTTTGTTTGCTGGTCTCTCCCGGAGCATGGCGCATACCCCGTATACGGTGCACTGGTAACTGTAGTGGAGGACGAGAACCGGATCGCCGATGTAAAATCATGGCTGAGCTTGCTTGCGCCGCTCGTGGCAGTCGCGTTGGCGCGGGAAGACAAACAAACCGCTTTGCTAAAGAATCCTTCGTTCGGGACTGCAGCCAGACTCCCCTACCTCATGAAAAATAATTTGAATTAGCCCCATGCAGGATAAAACCGAACATCAAGCTCCCTGCCAGCGAAGCCAGACATGGCGCATATCTCCGCTTACATTGCTCGCGGGGGGCCTTGATCTTGCGATTGTCTATCTCTGGCTATCGACCCGTGTTGATACGCGAGTTGCCCTTTTGGAGCATTTCACGATGGCCGTGCTTCTTTGTGCCGTGGCGATTGCGTGGCAACGCCGCTTCACCCCTGAAACGGCCGTGATCGGGGGTGCGTTGCTCTTGCTTGGTCCACTGGGGGGTATCGTCCTGCTCATCATCGAACTCGGGTCCGGGTCACGGCCTTTCGAAACGGAACGCGTGGAGCGGCACACCGAAGTTATCAGCGATGCGGCCCGCCGAATCACTGCCCAAATCCGACAGAACCGTCGGCCAAGCTTGAACGGCAGCAGGCCTCAGTCCTTTGCAAAAGTGTTGCGTTCGGGGTCGTTGACACAGCAGCAAGATGCAATTGCAACCATCCTACGGCATTATCAACCCGAGTTGTTACCGCTTCTCAAGCAGGCTCTCGCATCGCCCGTACCGGCCATCCGTGTGCAAGCAGCAGCCGTTTACGCCAAGTTGCGGGGGACTTTTGAAGCGAGGGCAAAGGCTATTCTGGCAGCTTGCGAAACGCCGGAAAGTATCTTCGATCTGAAGGCATTCGCGGCCGAGGCCGAGGCTGTTGCACGTTCTGGATTTGTCGATGCCGAAACTCAAGTGATCCTGCGGGCCGCGGCCAACCGGAGAACCGGCAAACCTTCAAACGAGGCACCAGACGAGGCGCAGGGCGGCAATCTTATGGTCGTCCACTCCGGACAGGCTATCCCGCAAGCACCCAATCTCAAGAGATATTCCTGCGGCGGCGTCGCATGAACCAGCCGAACCCAAAAGTAGATGTCTGCATCGTGGTCGAGGGCTGCTATCCCTTCGTCCACGGAGGTGTCTCTTCATGGATCGACTGGCTAATCCGAAAGCAGCCCGACTTGACCTTTGGCGTTATGGCAATCGTGGCCGATGACCGCCAACAGAAGGTACGCTATCCCTTCCCCCCCAATCTGACCGCGTTCAAGGTTGTCTCGCTCGCCCCGCCCAAGCGTCGGCCAAGTATCTTTGAGCCCAAGATGGACGCCAACAAGCTTGGTGATCTGATATACAAGGTGATCCGCGACAGCGACATCAGCGGGTTCTCCGATTTGATCCAGTATCTCGATACGCCTGTCCAGCGCGGCCCCTTCGGCTCCCTGTCACACCCGACGCCGCCGACGCTTTCCGACCTCACGACCTCTTACGCCGCCTGGACGGCGATGCTTTCGTGCTACAAGCGAACATGCCCCGAGGCAGGGTTTCTAGATTTCTTCTGGGCTTGGCGCACCCTCGTGGGGGGGCTATTTGCGGTCATGACCACCGACATCGTGCCGGCACGCAGCTACCATGCGATATCGACGGGGTTCGCCGGATTGCTGTGCGCGCGCGCCGCGATGACAACCGGCTGTCGCAGTGCGATCACCGAACACGGAATCTATACCAATGAACGGCGCATAGACCTCATCATGGCCGACTGGATTGAGGACACGATCCAGTCGGGTGTGGGGGCGGAGGAGAAGCGCCTCGATATCCGGCAGTTCTGGATCGAAACGTTCGAGGCTTTTGCTCGGATCTCGTATCAATCCGCCGACCAGATCACGACGCTTTATGGTGCGAACCAGTCGTTTCAACGCGCCCTTGGTGCCACCGAAAACAAACTTGCTGTCATTCCCAACGGGATCGAGCTTGAGAAGTTCAAGAATCTCAGTCCGAGCACGGCACCACGGCGGCCCACGGTCGGTTTGATCGGGCGCGTGGTTCCGATCAAGGACATCGAGGCTTGCATCGCAGCCGCCGCTCTGGTTCGCCGTGACTTTCCCGATGTGGAATTCCTGATCATGGGGCCGACAGACGAGGACGAGGATTATTTCGCGCTTTGTCAGCGGCGTGTGGAGGAATACCAGCTTCAGGACGTGGTCACCTTTACCGGCAAAATCAACATCAACGACTACCTGCCGCGGTTGGACCTGATGCTTCTGACCAGCCTGAGCGAGGCACAGCCACTGGTGCTTCTCGAGGCGGGTGCGGCGCGTGTCCCGTGCGTAACGACCGATGTCGGATCATGCCGCGAGATTATCGAGGGGGCACCCGATGAGGAACCCAATTTCGGACCCGGAGGGCGTGTTGTGCCGGTGATGGACACCCAAGCCATTGGACATGCAATTGCAGAGCTCCTGTCGGATGAGGAGCTGCGGGCGCAATACGGCCGCAATCTATGCCAACGTGTAGAGACATTTTTCACGTCCCAAAAATCAGCCGACCGATATGGTGCATTATATCGGGATCTGATCGCATGAGACGGAGTGACCGTGTTCAAACCAACCGGTTTGTGGAGGAATTGAACTGGTTGTTCAGCGACAGTCTGCTGGGCCCCTTGCGGAGCATCGGTTCAGCGACGGTTGCGGCAGCGGGCCCTTGGATCGTGGCGGTTCTGGCGTTGGGGGTCATCTCGTTCACTATGGAGCCCATGTTGGGGATCGAGGCCGTGGAAGATATGCGTTTGACGGTCGTCTACGCTTTCTGCCTTGCCCCGCTTGCCGCGAACCCGGTTGGGGTGGTGGCATCACGTCGTATTGCAACCTGTGTTGGAATCGGCACACCCGACTTGATCCCGGGCGTGTATCTTGTGGCATGCGCGGCATCCGGCTTCATTTCGCTGTCTGCGGCACTGATACTAGCGCTTGCGATCGGGCTACAACCCTTGGGTATCGGGGTTGGGTTTGTCTTTCTGACCACTGCTGCTGCATTGCTATGGACAAGCTTCGCAGTTCTGGGCGCACTGCGCGACATGCGGTTTCTCATCCGCGCCTTTTCCATGGGAATGCTGATATCGGTACTTTGCATCCTCTATTTTGCCAAATACAGCCCAACCACCGAATTGCTGATCTGGTGCTTCATCGCAGGATGCCTTTTTTGTGTGGCACTTACCGCGACGCGGGTTCTGGGTGTGGGCAAGCTCGGATGTTGCGCGGCTTATCCGGCCTTCGGAATTGTTATGAAAGATCTTCGTGCCAACCTGCATCTGGCCGTCGGCGTCCTTCTTGCAACTGTTGCTGTCTGGGCAGACAAGTGGCTGTTCTGGTTCAGTGGCGACGGCGTGAGGTCGGATGCAGGTTTTTTGCACTACCCTCTCTATGACAGTGTCATGTTCTTGGCGCACTTATCGATTATCCCGAGCATGGCTGCGATGATCATAGCCCATGAAGGCGACCTCACCCGCTCAATCCAGCGCTTTCGGTCGAACCTCGGTGAAAGCGCATGCCTCGCCGACGTCGTAGCCGCCGAGCATTCATTTATCAGCATGGCGTGGTCGCGCATAACCGGCATCGTCTTTATTCAGGGGACAGTCTCCGCCGCTTGCGTACTAATTGCACCGTTTTTGACGGACCTGCAAAAGTTCAGCTTCGACCAGTTCATCAATTACCGTGTCGGAGTTGTCGCCATTTTTCTTTACACAATATTTCATCTCGCCGCCGCAATGCTCATTATCTGCAATCAGGTTCGGACCTATGCATTGCTCCAGGGTGGCTTCCTCGTGACAAACATTGGCCTATCAAGCGTTTTCTATGTGTTTCAGGGTACGACGGCCTACCCGTTCTTCTTGAGTTCACTCGCGATGGCGATGATTGCGATCTTTGCAGCATATCATGCGATGGGACGATTTGGATACCTGACGATGCTCGGCGCGAACGATTCGCTCTTGCGTTGATTCGTTTCCAACTGCAAACAAGCCGACAACCTCCAATTGAATTACGAGGGTATATTCCCCCATAGCATGGGTTTCGGATTCGTCTTTGGCTGAATTCACCATACCCACAAAGGGGTATATTTCCGTCCAGAAAGTTTAATCCTTATGGAGACCCCCAGTCGGGACTTACTCTACCACATATTGACAATAAACGCGTCGCACCTCTGCTGACCTTATCAAACCTATGAATGCTTGCCGGTTGAAGCGTTGATAACCCATACGTGGGTATGCTCGGGTGCGCGTTCGGCGGAACCGTGATGGAGATCAAACCGAGCCCTAATTGTCGCAGTCAGTAGATTTTCTATATGTGAGAAATAACTTAAATCATTTTATTACAATTGCTTAGTAAAAACTTGCACTCTGCCCCGACACTTACCACCGATGGTGAGCCACACAGTCTGGCAGACGTTAACCACTCACGTGTCTGCAAAATTCAGAACTGAATTACTGTATTTTCTGGCGAGCAAGTGAGCCGGCGCAGGACGACCTGCTCCCTGCCCGAAGCTCCTTCTGCGTGTCATCGCACCTGTGCTCCCTCGGGGAATGGCATCACTTGCTGATTGGTGTGGATAATCATTCTTTTGAAGTATGAAGGTACTTCCTCAGATCGATAGACCAAACGGCGAAGGGTCACGAAATCCACTGACCATTTGATATCTATCAATCTGAACTTCCAAAATTGAAATACATAATAGTCAAGTTTAACCGGGTCTTTTGGCTCTGTTGAGGAATTGTAGAGCGATGCTGCCTTTTACGGGTAACAGTGTCCTTTTGATTAAATCAACTATGGAGACATCATGCATCACCAGACTTTCATCATAATCGACAAGCGCGCATTTCAGCGTGTATTAATTGCCGAGTTCTTCTCGAACTGGATGGATGAAAAAGAAATCTCTATCATCACATTTGGCAGCGTGGACGAAATCCTGACTCGAAACGGGTTTATTGACGAAATAGACGACAACGCGGCTATTATGCTTTCGATCGGGGCGGCATCTATCTCGGAACATGGCGTCCTGAAGGAAATCGTTTCAATCAAGAAATTTATGGGCGATTGTCCTTTGATTATCCTTGCCGACGATACAAGCGATCTTCAGGTCTTGCTTGCCAGCGAGATGGGAGTCAATGGCCTCATTTCCACGGCCATGTTCCCCCGACAGGTTGTTAATACCTGCGAGTTCATTCTCGGCGGAGGGAGCTATCTTCCCAATGGCCGATCACAATGGCCCCGGCCCAACGCCACCTCCGAAAAAACGCCAGCCTCTCCCGCTGCTCGGGATGATCGGATTGATGTAAGTACTGCAAAAGACACCGAAGCCATGATGCGTCATTCCATTTATGTCGAACCTTCTGCGAATTCACGCAATATTGCGCAGATCCTGAAAGACTCCCCTCCTACGACACCCAAGTGCCAAGCATCGCCGGTCGACCGCCTTGATAATCTAACCGAAAGGCAGCTGGAGGTTTTGAAAGCGCTGGTGCCAGGCCTGTCAAACAAAGAAATTGCACGCGAACTGTACCTGTCCGATGCCACTGTAAAGGTTCACATCAGAAACCTATTGAAGAAATTTGATGTAACGAACCGGACGCAATTGGCGCTAATTGGTGCGAAATGTTTAGAATAGCTCCGGTAATCCCCCCATTTTTAATGGGGTCCAGCCGTAGAATTCAGGCGGCTGTTTTCAGTTTCATAGCGGGTGTTATGCCGCCGATGCCCATGTTGGGTCGCTCGTTGTTGTAAGTCCAGAGCCATTCGGTTGCCTGATCCTGTGCCTCCTCGATGGTTTCAAAGATGATCAAAGCACAGATTGGCTACAAACGGCGTCCTGGTAAATACGGCGGCACGCCAGCAGTGGTTGCGGCTACCCCATGGTTCCAATTGACTGGTGCACGTACCTTCAATTCCTGCGAATTCACATAGATCGCCTTGTGTACGCCTCATTCCTCACCTTCCAGCATCCTGAAGAGCATGTGGGTGATCTTGACCCCAGACCTTGCGTGCGTCCTTGGCGATGAGCTGCTCTTGCAGACGGTCGAGTTCTTTTATCGCACTGGTCTTGTCCCGGGTGCGGGCCAAGGCCTTGTCGAAGGCGTGTCGCACGGACCGTGGTCGCCAAGGCAGAACGGCTGAGGCAAGCCAAGAACGCAATTCGGGAGGCAGCCGGTCGAATTCCTGCATCGGGTCTTCGTTACGCTGTTTGAGCTTGAGGCTCGTCATTCCGCGATTGCCGCGCATCAAACCACCTCCTCCGGATCATCGACAGGGTCGAGGACTAGCACCAGACGTGTCTCGCCCGTCCCCTCGATGGGTGGTGAGCGGTGCAGCAGGCCAGTGCGGGGGCGTTCCTGCCAAAGTGTGCCGCGCAGAAGGATCGGGGTGCCTGTCGGCACGGTGAAGATCTGGTGTGGCGCGACCCCGTCCGCCGAAGTACCGTACTGCGTGCCCATGCCTCGGTAAGTGCAGATCAGCCGCGCCGTCACCGCGTCGACGTGGAACTTCCTGCAGGCATTTGTCGCAACCACGTCGAGGCGGATCCGCAACCAGCGGGCCTGCATCAGAGCGGCAAAAATGTCGGCAAGTGTGGCGATGTCATCGACAAGGCGGTCACGCTCGGGGCCAGCGGGCGTGCCGGAAGCGTCGCAAATCGCTGCGGCCGCATCGCGCACGGCCTCAGGCCGCAGGATCACACGTGCCTTTGGCAGAACCTGCGCGTCGAGCCCGTTGACCCAGGACTGGAAATCCCGCACTGGCCGCCGTCGCCAGATCGTGGCGGCGCAACCGGGGCGATGGATCGCCGACAGCCCCTCGGGCGTGTCCACGACGCCCACGCCGACCGCGGCGTGCGTGACGGCTTCTCGAACGAGGGTCATGCCGCCTCCGCGCGCCGCCAGACCGGGAAAGGATCGGGCATGTCTGGGAGCGCATCGGGACCGGGCGCGAGGTGTTCAGGCACGAGGCAAGCGTCGAGCCGGGCCTTCAGCGCGGGCCAGTCGATACCGGCACCGATGAAGACCAATTCTTGCCGTCGGTCTCCCCAAGGCTCGACCCAGTGCTGGGCTATATAGCTCCGCGCACTTTCGTGCTCAGGCCATCGGTCTTGCGGGACTGATGCCCACCAGGTGCCGAGCGGCTTGACGGAAGAGAGCGCGCCCGCAAGCGAGAATTCGGCCACCCATTCGGGCCGCGTCGCGATCCAGAAATGCCCCTTGGCGCGGATCACGCCAGGTAGATCGCCATTCAGGACAGCGAGGATTTTCTCAGGCTCGAAAGGCTGGCGGGCGCGATAGACATAGGACGCAACACCGTATTCCTCGGTCTCGGGCACATGGTCGGCAAACCCATAGAGCTCCTTTGCCCACATCGGATGCTCATGGGCGCGTCCGAAATCGAAGAGGCCGGTATCGAGGATCGCATTTGCGGTGACATCGGAATGGTCGACCTCGATGATCCGGGCATCTGCGTTCAGGCTACGAATGATCTTGCGGGCGGCATCGGTGCGATCGGGGCCTGCATCGGTGACCTTGTTCAGGATCACAACGTCTGCGAATTCGATCTGCTCCACCAGCAAGTCTACCAGCGTCCGGTCGTCCTCCTCGCCCAGCGTTTCACCGCGATCCTTGAGGAAATCGTGCGACGAGAAATCGTTGAGCAGGTTCACGGCGTCGACCACCGTCACCATCGTGTCAAGGCGCGCGACGTCGGACAGGCTGTCGCCTGCTTCGTCGCGGAAGTCGAAAGTGGCGGCCACGGGCAGCGGCTCCGAGATACCGGTGGATTCGATCAGCAGGTAGTCGAAGCGGCCCTCGGCCGCGAGGCGGCGTACCTCCTGCAAAAGGTCGTCACGCAGCGTGCAGCAGATGCACCCGTTCGACATCTCCACAAGCGTTTCGTCCGTGCGCGAAAGTTCACTGTCGGCGCGCACCAAATCAGCGTCGATGTTCACTTCGGACATGTCGTTGACGATCACGGCAACGCGCCGCCCTTCGCGGTTGTTCAGCACACGGTTGAGAAGCGTTGTCTTGCCAGCCCCGAGGAAACCGGACAGGACGGTTACGGGAAGGCGGGGGTCTGAATCTTTCATGGGGATCTCTTTCATCATCGGTTTGGGGTCATTGCGCGCGTGAAACGCGTTGCGAATGGCCCGCTTTTCTTCGCATGTCACCGCGCAATCATGGCTGCGCTTCCAGTGCCGCTGCATCTGCGGCAGCAATCTCGGTGAGAGGCTTGTGCAGCCGCCACGTGCGGCGCTGCCCATCTGCGCCATAGACCGTCACGACGGTTTCAATCGGTGGGCAGCCAGGTTCCTGGCAGGCAAGCTCAGCGACCGACACGAGATCGGCTTCTGTGAGTTCAAGGTGCTGAGAGACCCATGCCTTGACCTGTCCGGCGCGGCCCGGTGTCTTGTTGCGGGTAAAGAGGCTAGTCATGCGTCGTCTCCGCCGAGACGGATCCAGAGGACGCGACCCGCTTCATCGCCGACGAAAAGCCAGGCTTCAGATGTAATTGCCAGTGCCGAAATCGGCGTGCTGCTGGACCCCTTGACGACAAAGTCCTCTGCATCGTTTTCGACAGACACTCTTCCAGCGAGGACACTTCCATCGGAAAATCCAGCGATGACACCATTGTGGCCGACAAGCCCTGTGACGGCCGTGCAAAGCTGCTTGCCGCCATAGGCGCAGGTTGCCGGCGCGCGCCCCAGGGGTCCGTCCTTACGCGATGGGTATAGCGGCTGAGATAGGCCAGCACCGCCTCTGGCCCGCCAAATGGGGGTTTGGCATATACCACCCATTCCGTTTTGCGGAACGGGGCGAGCCACTGCGTAAACGTATCTTGCTGC
>Ga0208544_10000595_pt1 | contig 27722 bp, 16 predicted proteins | sample DEB08_DNA_9_FD_184526 | JGI IMG/M metagenome (GOLD analysis project Ga0208544, IMG submission 184526) | Aqueous microbial communities from the Delaware River and Bay under freshwater to marine salinity gradient to study organic matter... | ecosystem: Environmental > Aquatic > Marine > Coastal ... | reverse complement strand
CGCCATGTGAACCCTTAAAAGCTGCTGTTAATGAACTCAAATCAGTAAGGTCAGCCTTTACAACTTCATCTGCTTTACCCGAATACTTATCAGGATTCCGTGTAATTGCTCTTACCTTAAATGTAGCTTCTTTAATCAAGGCATTTACAACTCCTTTACCTTGTGAACCGGTTGCTCCGATTACTGCAATTACTTTATTTTCCATCTTGTATCTTGTTTAATGTTTATGAACAAAGCAAAGATAAAGTACCTCCGACAGACGTACCTATAAGGTATCTTAAGAAACGGCCTTAAGATGAATTAGGATTTTGCTATTTTCTTTCGAATAGCACTTAAAAACTCAGGGGTTACACCAAGGTAAGATGCGATCTGAACGTTAGAGATCCGATTAAAAAATTGCGGGTAACGTTTTAGAAAATCCAAATATCGTTCTTCGGCAGTCGAACTAATGTTTTGTATCGTTCTTTGCTGCAAAGCGACCATGGCATTTTCTGCTAAAATTCTAAAAATTCTATTGAATTTGGGGTAATCAACAAAAAGTTTTAGCTGATCTTCCTTTTTGATTTGAAGAATTATAGCATTCTCGACAGCTGCTATATAAAGTTTACTTGGTTCCTCCGCATGGAAACTACTAATATCCCCAATCCACCAATTTTCGATTGCAAATTGCAGGTTGTGCTCTTTGCCGTTATCATCAACGAAGTACATTCTGAAACAGCCCTCAACTACGAATGTGTTGTGCTTGCATATATCACCTTCCTGCAGGATGAACTGTCTGCGCTTAACCCTTCGTTCTTTGAAATACTCTTCCACAAAAGCCTGCTCTTCCTCTTCTAGAGGAAGCAGTTTATTGAAGTAGTCTATGAGGCGTGTTGTGTTCATTTTAATTCGCTATAACGTGGTAATAATACGCAACTATCCCTACATGTGCAAGCACTTTTGGCCGGGGGGCGCCTGGCGGGCGCATGTGTTTACCCGCTATTGACCTAGCTGCCGTATCTACGGCACGGGAAGCACACCTTTGCCCCTTTTCCACCCCTTTTAGTTAGCGTTTTTTATACATCTAGCTTAGATAACCGCTATGGATTCGATTAATATTTCGAAGGTTTCTTCTTTCTTGTTACCGATCAACAATTGCATTTCAAGGATATTTTCTCCTGCATAATTAGGCACCTCTACTGATTCACCACGGTACGTAGCTTCCATCCGATTAAACGGAATAGTGATGGTTTCCCATTTATCGCCACCTGTAGTAGGAAAAGTAAAACCGTAAGAATGACGCCCATTTGGTGTTCTAACGCGGAAGTTGTACGCTTTGCCATCCCCTTTCACGAGCAATACAAAGGCCACCGATTTTTCAGCAATTACGTAAGGGTTCTTTTCTACCGTTTGGTGGATCGAACAAAAACCACCATTGTTTTCTAAAGAAACGCGACCAGAGAAATGCGCCTGATTTTCGGCTGTGATCTTGAGCTGGCTGTCGGAGCGCCCCCCCATAACGACATCATCCTGTATACGCCAGTTGCCTTTACCTTGTTCAGAAAAGCGGTAAAGGATTACGCTGGTCGAGTCAGATTTCGCATCCTTGTGATCTGTACTATGCGTATCAATATTTTTATTTGGATTGGACATACAAGATGTTATTAAAATTGTAAAAATTAGTATTATTCGCATGCAGTGATAACTTCGATTGTTTGTTAATTGTTCAGTTTTTTTTGACAACTTCAAATAGCAAAAAATACAGTTTAAACAGGTTCTAAGTAACGCTTCCTTTAGCTTGGGGGAACATCAAAAAAGCGCTTTATTACCAGCGGCTAATTTTTGACCTGGGGTCTCCCGCCTCACTTTTCCTCTTTTACACTTTTCCACCTCTCCACTTTTACACCTCTCCACGGCTCTTACTTCCTACCCAAACAAAAACAGCCATGATAAAAAATACCATGGCTGCTGATAAAAATCCAACTTCAAAAGGGGATTTCGCGAATCTTTATGTAGGGCTTTCCGCAGAAAGCTGAAACTAGTCAATCAATAATACCGTACCTTTAGTGAGGTCACGGGTAAATGCGTATCCGAAAAATTTGATAAAAGGGGGAAACCCATCACCACAAAATCGCTTTCCGATTTACGGCTCGGTAGCAAAAGTACAAAAAACGTGCGTTTTCCGCAAGGAAACGGTAGATATTATTTTTTGTAGCGGGCGTAGTGATCCAGTTCGTCGTAGAAATCTTCGCCGTATTTGCGGATCAGGGCTGCTTTCACGAAGCGGTAGACGGGTAGCTGGGCCGCTTTGCCTTTGTCGCAGGCAGCCGTACAGATATCCCAACGGTCGTAATTCAGGGCTTCAAAACGGGTTTTGGGGTTGTACGTCACCCGGATAGGATAAAGGTGGCAGGAGATGGGTTTTTGAAAAGTCGTGGCCCCCGCCTGCCAGGCTTGTTCGATGCCACACTGGGCCTTGCCTTCCGGCGTCAGGGTCATGTAGGCACACGGGCCATTGTCGATGAGCGTGGTGCGAAAAACCTCCTCTTCCTCATCAAAGGTATAGCGCCCCTCGGCGGCGATTGCGGCGCGGCCGGCCGGGCTGAGAAAATCCTTCACCTGGTGGTAAATATTATCCAGCCGGGATACTTCCTCGTCCTCGAGTGGCGCGCCGGCATCTCCTTCCCAGCAACAGGCTCCTTTGCAGGCATCGAGGTTGCAGAGGAACTGCTCTTCTACGACTTCGGCACTAACGATTTTATCTTGAATGATGATCATTGTCAGGATTATTGCGAATACAGGGCAAATATGCGGAACATTTATTTATGGTTCCCTACAATTGTCGTACTTTAGCCACCATTATATTACGTACAAAACGTATCCAAAAGTATTTGAAATTATGAAAGCTAAGATTCTCGTCTTGTTCATGTTGGTTGGAGGCATACTGGTTGCTCAGGAGCGTTCGGCTGTCGTTGAGCAATCCGTCGCCACATTGACGAAGCGTTACCTGCTCAACGAAACGCAAGTAGCACAAGTATACGTCATCCAGGAACGCCTGGAGCGCAACCTGGCGGAAATCGCGGCACTGGAAGCTACGGACTACCGGCTCTACCTGGGGAAAAAACAGACCCTCCGCACCCATACGGAAGGAAGTATCCGCCGAATCCTCAACGAAAACCAACGCGCCATTCAGCGCCAGGATCAGGAAGCCTACCGCCGGATGACCAGTGAAACCATCAAAAACCTCCAGCGCGAAGGCAAATCCAAGCAAGAAATTGAATTGGTCTTGCTCGAACGCGGGTAGCCTCCTTTACCTGGTTGCTCCATCAACGATGCACAGCCATCGGTTCTTCCCTCTTTAAACCAATAACGTTAATACAATAAATGGATCCTCTCAAACAGAGATTTTACGAAAAAGCATCCGCTTTAACCAAAGAAATGAAAGCCCTGCTCAAGGAGCACGGCCAATTGAAAGCCGACGAAGTCACCCTTAGCCAGATCTTTGGCGGCGCGCGCGGCATTAAAATGATGATGTGGGAAACCTCCGAACTCGACGCCAACGAAGGCATCCGTTTCCGGGGCTATTCCATCCCCCAACTGCAGGAACTCCTGCCCGCTGGCCCGCTTGGCGAACCCAAACCCGAAGGGTTGTTCTGGTTGATGCTGGTCGGTGAAATCCCTACGGCCGAACAGGTCGACTGGCTTAGCGAGCAATTCCGGTTGCGGGCAACGGTTCCCGAGCACACCTTTACTATGCTCGACAGCCTGCCAACGGATACCCACCCGATGACCCAGTTTATCCTGGCCATCACGGCTATGCAAACCGACAGCGTGTTTGCCCAGCGCTATGCCGAAGGTATTGCCAAGGCCGATTACTGGGATCCTACCTACGAAGACACCCTCAACATCATAGCCCGTTTACCCAAAGTAGCGGCCTACATTTACCGGCGCTCTTTCCACGGTGGCCAGCACATCGCACCCGACCCGCAGCTGGACTGGGCCGCCAACTTCGCCCACATGCTGGGTATTCCCGACCCCGGCTTCCAGAGCCTCATGCGCCTGTACATGACCATCCATGCCGACCACGAAGGCGGCAATGCATCGGCGCATACGGTGCACCTGGTGGGTTCTACCCTCAGCGACCCCTATCTCTCCTTCGCCGCTGGTATGACCGCCCTCGCAGGACCACTCCACGGACTGGCTAACCAGGAGGTGATCAAGTGGATCTTCGAAATGCTGGACGAACTGGGTACCCGAACCCCCAGCAAGGAACAAATTGCAGACTACATCAACCGGACCCTCGCCGAAGGCAAGGTCATTCCTGGCTACGGCCACGCTGTCCTCCGCCAGCCCGACCCCCGGTTTATGGCCCAGAAAAAATACGCCGAGGCGAACCTCGCCGATAGCGATATCGTGCAGGTCGTCTGGAAAGTGTTCGAAGTGGCGCCTGGCATCCTCAACGATTTGGGTAAAGTGAAGAATCCCTGGCCCAACGTCGATGCGCATTCCGGTGCCATCCTCGTGCATTATGGCCTGACGGAATACAGCTACTACACCGTACTCTTCGGCGTTTCCCGCGCCCTGGGTGTACTGGCCGCATCCTGTTGGTCACGCGCCATGGGTATGCCGCTCGAACGCCCCAAATCACTGACCAGTGAGTGGGTGAAAAATTTCATCAAAAAACAGCAAGAAGCTTAATATGAACATTCCTGACCATTTGCGCTATACCGAAGACCACGAATGGATTCGCCTCGAAGAAGGCAACATCGCCTACGTAGGTATTACGGATTACGCGCAGCAAGAATTAGACGAACTGGTCTACATTGAAGTAGAGTCGGTGGGTGAAACCCTCTCTGTTGGTGAAATCTTCGGTACCGTCGAAGCCGTAAAAACGACCTCGGATTTGTTTATGCCCGTCAGTGGAGAAATCCTGGCTTTCAACAGCCAGCTGGACGATTCCGATGGTGATGACCCGACGCTCGTCAATCGCGATCCTTACGGTGAAGGATGGATTGTGAAGATCGCCCTGAGCGATCCGGCTGAAGTAGACAAACTGCTGACCGCCGCTCAATACGAGGCGGTTATCGCCTAAGCTGCTTTTTTTTGTAAAAAATACAGGACTACACACCAAAGATCAAACACAATGCATCTAACCCGGCGTAGTTCTTTACTATTTGGCAGCTTTACTGTTTTTTGGGCCATTGTTATCCTGGTGTTATCGACGATGCCGGGCAAGCAGTTGCCACAAATACCGTGGTTGATGACGCCGGATAAATTTGGCCACGCGGCGGTTTATGCCGTACTGACCATTGGCCTTTACGGCACTTTGCGCACGTGGATCGTCCCGCGCACCAGTGCCTATCTGACCGCCGCCGCCCTCGCTGCTACCTACGGGATCAGTATGGAAGTGGTACAGTTTTTATTTTTTCCCGGAAGGTATTTTGAATTCTGGGACATTGTTGCTAATATTATCGGTGCTTTTTTGGCACTACTCGTTTTGAAACTAATTAATTATTAAATAAACCCTTTTTACATGGCTATGCTATTATTTGCAAAGGGTGGTTTAGGAAGCCTTTTCAAAGGGCTTGCTTCCTTGTTTACCGATAGCCAAGCCGGTTTCGAGGGTGGTTTTTGGGCCAACAGCTCTGCGTTGCTGTTGATTCTGATTCTACTCGTTGCAGGTTTGGTGTTATTGGCGAATCGCATGAAAGCGCATTTCAACCAGCAGACCGAGAAAGGTCTTGCCGGTGATCTGACCAACCAAGGAGATTCCTACACCAACCGCACCAAGTACGAGAAGGTTGACGCCTTCCGCTTGAGCAGTACCTTTTTCAACCTGGGTTTGGCTATTGCCATCGGACTTTCGGTCCTGGCATTTGGCTGGTCGCAGTTGGAGGAAAAAATCGTTATTCCCGAAGGTGCAATGCTGATGGACGACGATATCTCGGTAGAGGAAACGCCGCGTACGGCCGAACCACCCCCACCGCCGCCGCCGCCACCACCAGTTATCGAAGAAGTACCTGATGAGACGATCCTGGAAGAGAAGACCTTTGAATCCCAGGATATCAAGGCCGACGAAAAGCCACCACCGATCGTGAAGTCGGCGCCACCGCCACCACCACCACCACCACCACCACCACCGCCACCAGCGGTAGAGGAAATTTTCAAGGTGGTAGAGCAAATGCCTCGCTTCCCCGGTTGTGAAGACAAAGGGTCAGACAAAGAGAAGCAGGATTGTGCCCAGCAGGAATTGTTGAAGTTCATCTACAAAAACATCAAGTACCCTGCCATCGCCCGTGAAAACGGTGTGGAAGGTACCGCAGTTGTTACCTTCGTTATTGAAAAAGACGGTAGTGTAACGGATGCACGCGTAGTGCGGGATATCGGTGCCCAGTGTGGCGACGAAGCCCTCCGCGTAGTGAACCTGATGAACCAGCAAGGCCTCAAGTGGACCCCCGGCAAACAGCGCGGACGTTCCGTACGGGTACAGTTCAACCTGCCCGTGAAGTTCAAACTGGAGTAACGACAAGGTACGGGAGGCCTGGCTCTTAAATTCAGGTTCATCCGTATACAACAAAATGGCTAAGCTCAATCGTATTGGGCTTAGCCATTTGCTTTTACGGGCAATCGTCAGACAACTTTTGCCCAAAAATACCGTTTAAAAAAGGGGAAATGGTAGTCTCCTTTTGCCACAGCACACCCCAAGAAACAGCCCAGCAGATGATCAACTTACGTTATATCCTGATTTTTTTCCTCACCCTGGTTACCCTCACCCTGGGTTACGCCCAGGACGCCCGACTGGCACAGCAGTATTTCCAGAACGGTGAATACGAAAAGGCTTCCGAACTGTACGAAAGCCTGTACCAGAAAAACGGGAACAACGATTTCTTTTTCGATCGTTATTTCGACTGCCTGCTCGCCCTGGAACAATACCCGGACGCCGAGCAGGTGCTGCAAAAACAAATCCGCCGCGACGACGGCAACGTCAGGTTGTACGTATCGTACGGTACGCTGCTCGAACGCCTGGGCCGTTATGAAGACGCCGAAGCACAGTTTAAGACCGCCATCGACAAGCTCCCCGCTGACCAGTATTCCGTGACCCGCCTGGCGAATGCCTTTGTTACCCAAACCAAGTACAACTTCGCCATTGCGACCTACGAAAAAGGGGGCGAATTGCTGCGTGATGAACGCATCTTTTCCTACAACCTGGGCGACCTCTACCGCCGCATGGGCGAGAGCGAACCGATGATTCGCGCCTACCTCAATGCCATGGATGACGGCCCGGAAAGGGTCACCCAGCTGAAGACCATTTTCCAACGCACCCTGACAACGGAAGATTACCAGGAACTACAGACGCAACTCTACGACCGGATCCAGGGCGGCAACGACAACCCGATCTACGCTGAATTGCTCGCCTGGGTTTTCATTCAGCGCAAAGATTACCGCAACGCCTTGCGGCAAGTGAAAGCCCTGGACCGGCGTTTCAACGAGAACGGTATGCGCATCTTTGAACTCGGACAGATTGCCGCCGAAGACAAAGATTACGATGCGGCTATGCAGGCTTTTGACTACATCGTCACAGACAAAGGACAGGCTTCGACGCTCTACCTCGACGCCAAACGCGAAGCACTCCGCGTGCGGCGGCTGAAGCTGGTAGAAGGCTACGCCTACACCCTGCCCGAATTGGAAGAACTGGAAGGACAGTACCGCTCCTTCCTCAATGAATTTGGCTACAACAAAGCCACGGCGAGCATTATCCTGGAGCTGGCCGAACTCCAGGCCATCTACATGAACAAACTGTCCGAAGCCATCGCCCTCCTCTCAGAAATGATCGCCTACCCCGGTGCCAACCCCAATGTCCAGGCGGGGGGCAAACTCGCGCTGGCCGATTATTACCTGATGCAGGGCGATATCTGGGAGTCGACCCTGCTGTATTCGCAGGTAGACAAAGCCTTTAAAGAAGATATACTGGGCCACGAAGCCCGCTTTCGCAACGCTCGCCTGGCTTATTACAACGGCGACTTCCAGTGGGCCCAGTCCCAGTTTGATGTCCTAAAAGCTTCCACCTCCAAACTGATCGCCAACGACGCGCTCGACCTTTCTGTGTTCATTATGGATAACCTCGGACTCGACACCACCACCACGGCCCTGCAAATGTACGCCGACGCCGAACTCCTGGTCTTCCGCAACCAATTTGAGGCGGCCTTCCTGAAAATGGATACCCTGGCGACCGAATTCCCCGACCATTCGCTACAAGATGACATCCTCTACCTGAAGGCGCAGGTCTACCGCAAAAAACGAGATTACGAAAAGGCCGCGGCACTCTACCAGGAAGTCGTGGAAAAGTTTCCCGAAGATATCCGCGCCGACAATGCCCTTTTTGCCCTGGCAGAACTGAATGAAAAATTCATGGGCAATACCGAGAAGGCCAAAGAATTGTACGAATCGCTCTTTATTGATTACTCCAACAGCACTTTCGCCGTCGAAGCCCGCAAGCGTTTCCGGGCACTGCGGGGCGACAATATCTAGCAGCAGCCCGCCGCCAGCTCAGCCAACCGCAACCTAAAAAAGCCCTTCCAGCTACGCTGAAAGGGCTTTTTTGTTGGTAAAACCGCCGTTAGGCCGATTTACTTCACGTGACGCTCGTCGCTAACGGTCAGTTTATGACGGCCTTTAGCACGGCGGCGTGCCAGTACCTTGCGACCATTTTTGCTGCTCATACGTGAGCGAAAGCCGTGCTTGTTGGCCCGACGTCTTTTGGAAGGTTGAAATGTTCTTTTCATCGCTATATTATTTTGAGCAGCTAAAAACTGCCGCCTTTTTCAAAAAGTGAGGCAAAGGTAACACGAAAATTCTAGTTTTCCTAAAACCCGTAGATTTTATATGGTAAGAATATCCTTCTCTTTGCTGCCAATGATCTGATCGATCTTTTCGGTGTACGATTTGGTCAGGTTTTGGGCCTGGTCTTCGGCTCTTTTGCCCAAATCTTCGGGGTAACCGTCTTTGACGGCCTGCTTGATGCTGTCCATCAGGTCCTTGCGGGCGGTCCGGATGCTGATCTTGGCGTCTTCGCCCATGCTTTTGGCCATTTTGACGAGGTCGCGACGGCGTTCCTCGGTCAACGGCGGAATGGTTACCCGCACCATTTCGCCATCGTTTTGGGGTGTAACCCCCAGGTTGGCTTCGAAAATGGCCCGCTCAATGGGGCCGATCATACTTTTCTCCCAGGGCTGCATCACCACCGTACGGGCATCGGACACCGAAATGCTGGCCACCTGATTCATGGGGGTATCGCTACCGTAATAAGACACCATCAGCCCACTGACCAAATTGGCACTGGCTTTTCCGGTTCTCACTTTTTGCAGCTCACGTTCGAGGTGCACAATACTATCCGCCATGCTTTCTTCCGCAGTCTGGATGTATAAATCAATTTCTTCTTGCATAGTAATTATTCTTTGTACAAATCCAAAATCAGCAACAAAGATAGCAACCCTGTGCTAGTTTTCAAATGGTCACCAAATAAGACAAGGATAGCAGCTTGCTAGTCCCTGTTGGTCAGGTTGATGATCAGGTACAACAATACCACCAGCGAAGACAAAGCCGCCACCACGTAGGTAGTAGCAGCCCACCAGAGTGCATCCTTGGCACCTTCCTGTTCTTTGCCCCGGGTAAAACCGCTTTGATTCAACCAGGCCAGGGCGCGGTTGCTGGCATCGAACTCAACGGGCAACGTGACCAGGCTGAAGATCGTGGTAATACCAAAAGCCGCAATGGTAAGATATAACAGCACATTGCTTCCCCCCAATCCAAATGCCCCCAGTGCGAAGAGGAGTAAATACTGTTGTGCTTTGGCAGCAAAGTTGACCGCTGGCACCAGCGCCGAGCGCAGCTGCAACCAGGCGTAGGCATTTTTGTGTTGTACCGCGTGGCCACATTCGTGGGCAGCTACCGCAGCCGCAGCAACGTGACGCCCGTTGAATACTTCCGGACTCAGGTTCACCGTCTTGGTGGCGGGGTTGTAATGATCGGTGAGCATACCCTGCCCCTGCATAATCCTTACATCATGGATACCGTAATATTGTAGCATTGTGGCAGCTACCTCCGCACCCGAGCGGCCATTGCTCAGCGGAACATTGGAATAGTGGGCAAATTTCGACTTCAGGCGGTTGCTCACTACCATCCCAATGAGTGAAAAAATACCCACAATGATAAAATACCCCATAGTCTTGTCAATTTTCAGTTTAACACAATTGGGACGCAAACAACTACAAAAGGTTACGCTTGCTTAGTCGATCTGCTGAAAACCCGTGTAACTGTGTAGCACCTTGGGAATAGCAATCCCATCAGGCTGCTGGTTGTTTTCCACCAGAGCGGCAAAAATACGGGCTAAAGCCAGGGCACTCCCGTTCAGGGTGTGCGCCAGTTGGGTCTGCTTGCCGTCCCGGTAGCGCAACTTCAGCCGGTTGGCCTGAAAAGTTTCAAAATTAGATACGGAACTGACTTCCAACCACCGCTGTTGGGCCGCCGAGTAAACTTCGAAATCGTAGGTAAGCGCCGAGGTAAAACCCAGGTCGCCACCACAGAGCCGTAGAATGCGGTAGGGTAGCTCGAGCTTCTGCAGGACGCGCTCAACGTGGTCGAGCATTTCGTAGAGGGTATCGTAAGAGCGATCAGGGTGCTGAATTTGGACAATCTCCACCTTGTCGAACTGGTGCACCCGGTTGAGCCCGCGCACGTGAGCACCGTAAGAGCCCGCTTCCCGGCGAAAACAAGGCGTATAAGCCGTCATCTTGATCGGAAAATCCTCCTCGTTCAGGATCACGTCGCGGTACACGTTGGTCACGGGTACTTCAGCCGTAGGGATCAGGTAGAGGTCATCGGCAGCCACGTAGTACATCTGCCCTTCCTTATCCGGCAACTGCCCGGTAGCCGTGGCGGTGGCTTCGTTGACGAGGTGAGGCGGAATAATTTCTTCGTAACCTGCCGCAGTAGCTTCGTCGAGGAAGAAACTGATCAGGGCCCGCTGCAATTTAGCCCCCTTGCCCCGGTAAACAGGAAAACCAGCACCGGTAATCTTGACCCCCAGCTCGAGGTCGAAAAGGTTGTATTTCTTGGCCAATTCCCAGTGCGGAACAGCTCCTTCGCCCAGGTCAGGCAGCGGGCCACTCCAGTCTTTGAAAACCTCATTGTCTTCGTCCGTGCTTCCTGCCGGCACCGATTCGTGCGGCATATTGGGAACCGTGTAGAGGGCGTACTGCAGTTTTTCCAGCGTATCCTTCAGTTCCGTTTCCAGGACAGTCGCTTTTTCCTTTAGCTCGTTGACTTCCTGCCGCAAGCCCTCCGCTTTTTCGCGTTGGCCCGCTTTGAAAAGCTGACCGATCTCATCCGACAACTGGTTGCGACTGGCCAGCAGACCTTCGTGCGCCGTTTGCAGTGCTTTGCGTTGGTCATCGAGCTCAATAATCTGGTCAATGACCAGCAGGTCCGTGGCCTGCCAATTCCGTTTGCCCAGTCGGCTAAGGAGTAATTCCCTATTTTCGCGGATGAATGTGGTTTGTAACATTTGGTGTTAAGCTTAATTCCTCGTTTTGAACAAGTAAAAACCGAAAAAATCTCCCTAAAATCAGGAATTTTTGCAAAGATAGTATTTGGATTAAAAAAATAAGCTTATTTTTGCGCAGCAAATATGCTAAAGCTAAGTCCTCGCTATACGCTTACAATTACTTTCAAGCCGAGGATTTTTTACCGCAATTCTTAGTTTCCCCTGATCGTTCTATTTTTCTGCCCATTCTTCGTTTTCTTCGAAGATCGTGCATTACGAACCACAGTCATTGAGAAAAGCAAAACCGCAGCGTTGCAATAACCTAATCTTTCGATCTCAGGTAACCCCCTCAGATCGACTACTCTCTTAAACCTTCCGAAAGTAGATAAAGTAACATCACACCATTATGTTTGATATTTTGCAGTTGAATGACATGTTGGTTCCTGAACTCAAGGAACTGGCAGAGAAGATGGACCTTAGCGGCTACAAGCGCTTAAATAAACAAGAACTTATCCACAAAATTCTTGATCACCAGGCCATCATTGGTGCTGCCGATAAAAATACCCCGGCCAATGATGATCGGGGGAAAAGGCCCGTCAACGATCGAACCAAACTCGTCCGCCGGGAAAATGCGGAAGCAGAAGTAGACCGCCCTGCACCCATGAGTGAAGAAGACCGGGCCGCCCGCCGCGCCCGCGCTGTACGCAAAAGAGAAGAAGAGAAAAAAAGCAGCCCCACTACCGAAGGGGATAACCCTTCAGGTCGCCAGGATCGTCGCCGCGAAGGTGATCGTCGGGAAGGTGATCGTCGGGAAGGTGACCGCCGGGAAGGCGATCGTCGCGAAGGTGATCGCCGGGAAGGTGACCGTCGCGAAGGTGATCGTCGCGAAGGTGACCGCCGGGAAAGTGATCGCCGGGAAGGTGATCGTCGCGAAGTTGATCGTCGCGAAAGTGATCGTCGCGAAAGTGATCGCCGGGAAGGTGACCGCCGGCCAGCTCGCAACGTAGAAGAAGAGCAGGAAAAGCGGCCAGCAGTGGAAGCCAAAGCAGCGCCGAAGCCGAAGCCGGAACCCCGCGAAGAAGCTAAAGCAGAGCCCCGCGAGAAGCCCCAACCCGTAGATGTTTTTGATATTGACCTGGATGGTGTGATCGAAGGCGAAGGTATCCTGGAAATGATGCCCGATGGTTACGGCTTCCTCCGCTCAGCCGATTACAACTACCTCACTTCCCCTGATGATATTTACGTTTCTCCTTCACAAATCAAGCTTTTTGGTTTGCGTACGGGAGATACTGTTCTGGGTGCCGTTCGGCCACCTAAGGAAGGCGAAAAATACTTTGCCCTCCTGCGGGTTTCCAAGATCAATGGCCTGGACCCCAAGGAAGTAAGCGAACGGGTACCTTTTGACTACCTGACCCCGCTCTTCCCTACGGAAAAATACAAGATGACCACCTCTCCTACCGGTCGGGATTTTGGCAACCGCCTCATCGACCTGTTTACCCCCATCGGTAAAGGACAACGCGGACTCATTGTGGCACAGCCCAAGTCGGGTAAAACCGTACTGCTGAAAGACATGGCCAATGCCATCTCTAAAAACCACCCCGAGACTTACCTTATTATCCTCCTGATCGACGAACGGCCGGAAGAAGTTACGGACATGAAGCGCAGCGTGAAAGCCGAGGTCATCGCCTCTACCTTTGACGAACCCGCGGAAAACCACGTGCGCGTTGCGGGTGTCGTACTGGAAAAAGCAAAGCGGATGGTAGAATGTGGCCACGACGTATGTATCCTGCTGGATTCTATTACGCGTCTGGCACGTGCCTACAACACCGTAGCCCCGGCCAGTGGCAAGGTACTCTCTGGTGGTGTAGAAGCCAACGCTTTACAGAAACCCAAGAAATTCTTTGGTGCTGCCCGTAACATTGAAGATGGTGGTTCACTCACCATCCTGGCAACTGCACTGACCGAAACCGGCTCGAAAATGGACAACGTTATCTTTGAAGAATTCAAAGGTACCGGTAACATGGAATTGTCGCTGGACCGCACCCTGGCCAACAAGCGCATGTACCCGGCCATCGACCTGCTTTCGTCCAGTACGCGTCGCGAGGACCTGCTCATGGACAAGGACACCCTGCAACGGATGTTCATCCTGCGCAAGCACCTCTCGGATATGAAGCCCGACGAAGCATTCGAATTCCTCCGCAAAAACTTACTCCATACCGCTAGCAACGAAGAGTTCCTCACTTCGATGAATGGCTAGTCGTTGGTAACGCAACAAGGATAAATAAAAAGCAGCGCCGCTCCGATTCCCGGGGTGGCGCTGCTTTTTTTTCGGCTGCCACCGGTCAGTTGTAGGGTAAACGTTAATTTTCGTTGGCCTATAGGCCAGAAATCCCTAGTTTCGCGTTAGAAAGCGAGTTCTCCGTACAAATTAATAACAGCTGCATCCTGGTTGCAAAAATTCCCCCATGAACGCAAGAACATATTTCTGGCCCCGTTTATTGCTGCTCCTCCTCGTCATCATCGCTGGTAAAACGGCCCTCAGTGCCCAGGCGTTGGATCACATCCAAGGTGAATTGTTGGTACAACTGGCCCCCGGTACGGAGGCCGACAAATGGTTTTCGTCCTGGAACAGCCAACATCCGGCCAACCTGCAGCTGCTCCAATCCGAAATCGTCTCCCGACCCGCCAGGATTTGGCTGCTGACTTTTGCGACTACCCGTGTCCGGGAAGATGAATTACGCAAAGCCCTGCGGGCTGACCGGTCGGTCCAGGAAGCCCAGTACAATCACCAGGTGGAGTTGCGGGCCACCCCCAACGATGCCGCCTTCAACCAGCAGTGGCAGTACCAGAATACCGGCCAGAGTGGCGGCACCGTCGACGCCGACATCGACGCGGTAGAAGCGTGGAACCTGACCACCGGCGGCATCACCAGCACCGGCGACACCATCGTCGTGGCCGTGCTCGACAATGGGATTGACGTCAACCACGTGGATCTGCAGCGCAACCGTTGGTACAACCACGCAGAAATACCCAACAATGGCCTGGACGACGACGGTAACGGCTACATCGACGATTACCGGGGGTGGAATATCCTCAGTGACAACGACGACATCAGTGTCGGCGGCCACGGCACCTCGGTAGCGGGTATCATTGGCGCCGACGGCAACAACAGCAGCGGCGTTACGGGGGTCAACTGGTCCGTAAAAGTGATGATCATCCGCAACAACTTCAACACCAGCGAAGCAAGGGTGCTCGAAGCCTATTCCTATGCCCTGGAGCAACGGCTGCGCTACAACGAATCGGGCGGCGCAACAGGGGCCTTTGTGGTGGCGACCAACGCTTCCTGGGGCGTGGAGCGGGGCAATCCGACCGATGCACCGATCTGGTGTGGTTTTTACGACATGCTGGGCGAAGCGGGTATTATCAACTGCGGCGCTACCGTAAATAAAGATTTCAATATAGAAATAACGGGCGATCTGCCCACTGGCTGCACCAGCGATTACCTGATCAGCGTAACCAATACCGACCACAACGATGTGAAAGTGCCGGCTGCTGGTTATGGTGCGGTATCCATCGACCTCAGCGCGCCCGGCAATGGGGTCTACACCCTGGCCAATGGCAGCAGCTACAGCACTTTCGGAGGAACATCCAGTGCAACCCCGCACGTGGCGGGCACGGCGGCGTTGCTCTACAGCCTGGATTGCCCCTCCCTGATGGCCCTCGTACAAGCCGACCCCGCCGCGGCGGCATTGCTCATCAAAGAAGCCATCCTGGCGGGGGTGGATCCGATCCCTTCCCTGGCCGGCATCACGGTTACGGGCGGACGCCTGAATGCCAACAACAGCCTGCGCTACCTCCAGCAACGCTGCGCGGGTTGCCTGCCCGCCAGCTCTTTTCGGTTGGCCAACCGCACCGCTACCCAGGCTACCCTCACCTGGAACACCAACGACAGCCTGGCCTCGGTCGATATTCGCTACCGGGCCGTAGGAACAACCGCCTGGACCTTGCTGACCGCAGCACAGAGCCCCCTGTTATTGACCGGACTCACCCCTTGCCAGGCGTACGAATACCAGCTGCAATCCAACTGTTTCAGCAGTACCATCCCTTTCCAGAACAGCCAGTTTTTCACCACCGATGGTTGTTGTGATCCACCGGCTAACATCGAAATTTTAAATATCAGCAACGAATCCGTCTATTTTTCCTGGGACGCGGTATTTGCGGCCCAGGGCTACCAGCTGCGCTGGCGCGAGCAAGGCACCACCACCTGGGAAACCATTACCACGGATGGACCTTCCTGGACGGTGGAAGGATTGGGGGGGTGTGTCGTTTACGAGTACCAGCTTCGCACTTTTTGCATTGGCACGGCCACCGACTGGACGCCGATCCAGATTTTCCTCACGGCGGGTTGTGGCCCTTGCCTGGAACTGGACTATTGTGTGCGCCTGAATATCTTGTCAACTGACGCGGAATACATCCAACGGGTAGAGATCGGTGGCTTTTTCAGCAACAGCACCACGGGTTCCCCCACGGGCTACCAGGATTTTGGGCTCACCTTACCTGCCCTGAACCTGGAAGCAGGTGGCGCTTACCCCATCCGGCTAACCCCCGGCTATCCCACCACCGACATGTTTCCGCAGGCCTGGCGCATCTGGCTGGATACCGACCACAACGGCAGCTTTACCACCAATGAGATCATCTTCCAGGCCGCCGCTTCGTCCGCAGCCGTCGATGGCGTACTTAACATCCCCGCAGCGACCAACCTTGGCGTTACCCGTATGCGGGTGCTCATGCAGTTCAACGTAGCGGGTAGCCCCTGTCCTTTTACCATGGACTTCGGTGAGATAGAAGACTATTGTGTAGCTGTTGTGCCTTCGAGCAACTGCTCCAGTCCGACGGGTTTCGTGCTGGATCGTGCCGACTTTACGTCGGCCACCATCAGCTGGACCCCCGTCGCCGCCGCCATCGCCTACGAAGCCGATTTTCGCGCCAGTAGCGCGATCGATTGGCAACCCCTGCTGGTCACCGGAAATTCGGCCCAGGTAACGGGGTTAGACAGTTGCGCCAGTTACCTGATCCGCGTAAAAACCAGCTGTACCGAGGAACAAAGTTTGGGCTACAGCACCTTTGAATTCAATACTTGTACCGTAGGGGTACAGGCATTTACGGACCATGCGGCCGACTGGCAGGTGGCGCCCAATCCTTTTCGGGACGTGCTGCAACTCAACTGGCTGAACCCAACGCCGCCACCTCCGTCGCTGGAGATGGTCCTGTTCGATGCAACGGGCCGGCGGCTGCGTAGCACCAGGTGGCCAAACGGACAGCTTCAATGGACGCTGGATACCACCGCCCTCCCCGCCGGACTATATACCATCGGGATTTTCCAGCAGGGGCAGCTGTGGCAAACCCGTCGGGTAGTAAAAACCGACTAGCGCCTGTTTTCAGGCCGTGGTTCTCAGATATTCCACTTATCTTTGGAAATACAAAGGCATGCGGCATCTATTTTTTTACGGCGTGCAATTTTGCTTTACAGAACAACTTCGGAAGCGGATAATGAAATATATATTACTATTGGCACTCTGTTTGTGCACGAGTGTACTTGCCTGGAGTCAGAATGCGGATATTGAAGAGATCAAACAAGCCCTGGCCGAAGCCAGTGATAGCCGGGAAAGGATGGTCTTGCGCTACGAACTCGCCGAAGCCTTTTTGCGGGTAGATGCCGAGCAAGCCGAGGAATACGGCAAGCAAGCCTACAACGCCGCCAGTGAGCAAAAAAACAGTGGCATGGCGGCGCGGGCAGCCTACCTGGTGGCCCTGGCCTACGAACGGCAGCGCGATGATCGCAATACCGAAGTATGGCTGCGCACCACCCTGGGGCACGCCAAACAGGCGGGCGACTCTGACCTCATTATTCGCTCCGTGGACAAGCGCTCGCAATTAGCGGTTAAAGACCGCAACTACCGGCGGGCCTACGAGATCAACCAGGAAGCCTTTACCTACCTCAGCCAGAATGGTACCAGCATCAGTGACCTGGAAGCCCGCTACGAAACGCTCCGGGGCCAGATCGACCGCGAAAAGCGGGGCTTGCAGCAAGAAAAAGACCAACTGGAATTCCAGGTGCGCAACCTCCGCCGCGAAACCGACGAGCTGAGTTCGGATAAAACCGTGCTGGAGCGCCGTACTTCGCAGTTAAGCGAAGCCAACAAGGCCAAGGAAGTCGAAATTCAGAACAAAACCGAGGAGTTACTTTCGGCTACCGAACTGAAGGAACTGGCAGAAAAGAAAGCCCAACAACGCGCCCAGGAGGTGGACCAGTTGAGTGAAGCCGTAGCCAAAGAGCAACTAATCAGTAAAGAACAAGAAAACGCCCTGATTATTGCGAAACTGGCCGCCCAAGAGGCGGAAGCCAAAAGCCAGCGCCAACAGTTCTTCCTCTACGCCGCCGCCGCCGCCGCCGGAATCTTATCCATCCTCGCTATCCTGCTCTTCAGCCTTTTTGCGGCCAAACGCCGCTCGGCCCGGTCACTGGAAGAAAAGAATCACCTGATCGAAAAAGAACGCAGCCGCTCCGACGAATTGCTGCTCAACATCCTGCCCGCCTCCATTGCCGAAGAACTCAAGCAGAACGGCAAAGCCAAAGCCAGACAATACAAAGAAGCTACCGTCTTGTTTTCGGACTTCATCAACTTCACCCAGATCGCCGAGCAGCTCTCGCCAGAGGACCTGGTGCAGGAACTGGACAAATGTTTCAAAGGCTTCGACTTCATCATCAGCCAGTACGACGATATTGAAAAAATCAAGACCATTGGCGATGCTTACATGGCCGCCAGCGGCCTGACCGACCGCAAGAGTCTCCCCAATAACATGATCCGCGCCGGCCTGGAAATGCAGACCTTCCTGGAAGAACAAAAACAGGAACGCCAACGCCTGGGTAAACCCTACTTCGAGGCGCGCATCGGCATCCATACCGGTCCCGTGGTAGCAGGCGTGGTAGGTGTGAAGAAATTTGCCTACGACATTTGGGGCGATACCGTCAACACCGCCTCCCGCGTGGAGGCCAATGGCCAGGCTGGCCGCGTTAACATCTCCGAAACCACCTATGGCTTCATCCGCTACGCCTTTGACTGTGTACACCGCGGCAAAGTGGAAGCCAAGAACAAGGGACAACTGGATATGTATTTTGTGGAGCGGGAGATTAAGGAGGGGATAAACGTGTAAACGTGGACCGAAGTCGGAAGGCGGAGGTGGGAAATCGGAAATGGCTCACGCTGAAGACGTGGCAGGCAACGCTGAAGACGTGGCAGGCTGCGGATAAAAGTAAAGGTGTAAAAGGGGGAAAGGTGGACTGAAGTCGGAAGGCGGAGGTGGGAAATCGGAAATGGCTCACGCTGAAGACGTGGTAGGCAACGCTGAAGACATGGCAAGCGCGAGCACCAAATCAAGAAGCAGGTATCTCAAACAGCGCCTTTTTCACCACAATCGGTAGCTTTTAACGCCAAAAAGTTGTATATTTAAAAAGAATTGGTCAAATACATGAGCGGCTTGCCGTTTTAATGCGGTGAGGAAGATCGTGGAAACAGCCAATTTCTCCTATTACCCAACTTCGCCCTTTAACACCATGCACACCTCGAAACCCGTATTCCTGTTTGCTTTCGCAAACGACGAAAACCAGTCTCTTCGACTCAGCGAAGAAGAGCGATCCATCAGCGAGTTGCTGGCGGCTGCCCATGACCAGGGCCGAATCGAAGTCATTCAACTGGGTCATGCTACGTTGGAGGGGGTTTACAAAGCCTTCAACCGATTTCACAACCGCATTGCTGTCTTCCATTACGGAGGGCATTCCGACGAGGCCTTCCTGAACCTGGAAGATGCGAATGCGCGTTCCTCTGCCTTGAGTACCCTGATAGGCCAACAGCAGCAACTGAAGCTGGTATTCCTCAACGGCTGTGCCAACCAGGAGCAGGTAAAAACCCTGTTTGACCACCACGTGAAGGCCGTCATTGCCACCAGCTGCCCCATCGATGACCAACGCGCCCTGCATTTTTCCGAGCAATTTTACCACGCCCTCACCCACGGCAAAACGATCCGGGAAGCCTTTGCTACCGCGAAAGCGCGGGTCGAAAATGATGATGCAACGCTGAAAATAACCTGCACGCGGGATGCCTCCTTTGTGGGCGTCCCCGGTGAACTTTTCCCCTGGGGGTTGTACGCCCAGGACGACAGCGCCCTCGACTGGGTATTGCCACAGCCCCTTTCACCCAGCGACAACCTCGATTTTGTCCAGGAGGTTACCCTCCAACTGCCCGACGTCAATAAGGACCTGGTGCGCGCTGCTTTCGCGGGAATGGCGAGTTGTAATCCGCGCTTCGAAGCCTTGTACCAACTATACCTACAGGACCCCAACAGTACTTTTTTCAATACCCTGCAGAATACCCTGCTCGATAGCTTTCCGTCTATGGTAAGTGTGCAGCTGCGGGATTTGTTTACCCCGGAAGGCCGCTCGCTGGGAAGGGTGCGGCTGCGGGAACTGAGCGAAGCCTACACCACCCTGGCACGCCTCCTTTGCGCCATCGCCATGGCCAACTTGTGGGATGCGGCAGCGGGAGCGGCCAAAAAGTTCATCATCCGACCAGCCTACCTCGAGGATATTGCCAGGTACCTGAAATGGTCGCCCGTCAGTGGCACACCAGTCGACTATTTTTGGCTCATTCGCACCATCAGTTGCATATTCCAGGAAAACGCCGTGGTTCCCTACGTCAGCGAATTGGTAACCCTGGATGCAAAAATGCGCGACGCCACCGCGGCTTACGACGCCTACCGTTTCCTGGAACAAAACCTACGCCAGCGGCTCATCGCCAACGATATCACCCGGGAGGAAGTAGAACCGCTCTGCCAAACCGCCGAGCAGCACCTGGGGATTTTGCTCCAGGCCTGTGCTTTCCTGTGCAATTACCAACTGGTGGCCGTGAAGCGAATTTCCGTGGACCTCCCGCGCATGGATCCCTCGCCCACCTTCATCCACCAAAAGGCCATCCTGAAAGGACGCGACTACGCCACCATCGATATGGAGCCCATACGCCGCGAAGGCACGAGCAGCAACAATTCGGTCTTTATTACCCGCAACGTAGAAGAAGACGGTTTGCCCCTCAATCTTTCGCCTTTCCTTATCGATCAGAATGCGTTTAAAGTGAAACAGCAATACTTGCCCAAAATCTACTTTTTCGACGGCATGAAGGAAGAGCAGCTGCATTTTTCGCACGCCGACACCATCGACCTCGACTTTGTCGTGTCGGATGCGGCGCATGACCCCCGTTACCAAAACCTGGACGGGCTGCTCACCGGACTGAAACTTTTTCGCCAGCACATTGGCCTGACCAGTTAAAATAACTCCCTCTTCTTACACCTTCTATAAAAAGCAGGCTCTGATGAAGATATACACCTACACCCCGGGCAAATCAATGGGTTCTTCCGCTGTTTATTTTCAAATCAGCAGCACGGAAGCCACCCTCTCCAGCCCAGTATACGAGAACGTAGTGGCTTGTGAAGCGGCCATTAAAGCATTGGTACTGCGGTTGCGGGCTACCCCAAAAAATGGGCACGACTTCATCCAACACACCCCGGCAGGTTACCAACTGCGCCTTTGGGGGGAAGTACAGCCCCTCGCGAACGGGCACGTTTTTGCTGACAAGGAAAAGGCACAGGCCATACTGGCTAACCTCCGCACCCACAGCCAGGCGGAAACCATCCTGGTCACCCGCTATGAACTGGCGCCGGACGACCAACCCGCTTCCCGCTCCCTGAACAAACCGATACCTCAGCAACAAGAGGGGACGGCTACCGCCATCGACAACGATTACCTGAACCGTCCTTCGGTGACGGGAACCCCCGATTTTGAACGATTTACAGCAGTAGTGGCGGGCGCGGAGCAGTATTTTTTTCACGTCAATGACGAAGCGGGCCTGGCCCTGTTGTGCAGCAAAGGCTACCAATCGGCAGCCAATCGCGACAGGGGCCTCCAGGTGGTCGTCCGCAACCTGGGCCACCGCGATCAATTCCACCTGGAAACGGCTGATGACCAATACTTTTTTGTGCTGCACGCCAAAAACAACCAGGAAATTGCCCGCAGCCGCACCTTCTATTCCAAGGCAACGTTGAACGACGCCATCGACTGGCTACAGGCCCAGGCCCCTACTTGGATATTCCAATATTTAACCGGTTGTCACTGGCGAAAAACAGGAGATGCTACCCTCCGGTTCGCCGATAACACCCGGGCACCGGCTCCTGACCCGGTGCCGGATCCGATACCTGATCCCGTTCCTTACCCGTTACCCGATCCGGTGCCGGATCCCATTCCCGAGCCTTTTCCGAAACCAGCACCCGAGCCCGAGCCTTTTCCGTTACCCGATCCCGTTCCCGACCCCATTCCTGACCCGGTACCAGGCCCTACACCTAACCCCGTGCCGCCCGTGTACCCGCCCTTGCCGGTGGTGAAAGACCTGCCCAAACCGGCTGCCCGGTCACCTTGTGCGCCGATCTTTCCGTTGTTGCAACCTTTCGGGTTGGCCGACCTGGATTTATTTTTTGGGCGGGACGAAGCCGTGGCAGCTCTTTACGAAAAAACCTTCGACACCCGGTTGCTCGTGGTACACGGCGCGCAGGGCGTCGGGAAGACCAGCCTACTCCAGTGCGGCCTGGTCAACCGGATTCCTGCCCACCGCCGGGAAATGGTCTATATTCGCCGGCAAGGCAATATTAACGATACCCTGGCTCGTACCCTCCGGCAAGCCGCTGCTGCGGCCGGCAGTGAAGCCGTGTTGGCGGATTGCACCGCGCGGGATGCCCTGGCGCAGTTGTATCAATTTGGTTTCAAACCCGTCCTCCTGATCTTTGATCAACTGGAAGAATTGCTGGCCGCACCCAATGCGGTAGCCGAGCAGCGCCAGTTTTTCGGTTTTCTCCAGGAACTGCTGGCCGATCTTTCCTTTCCCGCCAAGGTCATCCTGGTGGTGCGCGAACAATATTTGGCCCAGCTGAGCGACTTCGAGGAGTTGGTACCCACCCTCTTCGACCACCGCTACCACGTGCAGCCGTTGGCGCAAGACGCGGTATCGCCCGTCGTGGGTGGCCTCCTCAACGGCCTGGCCAGCCGGGGCAGCATTGGCCTGGACCAGCCGGCGCTGGTAGCCCGCAAGGTATACGATCAGCTGACGGCCAGGTCGCCAGTAGTGGGCTTGAGCTGCCTGCAAATCTACCTGCACCAGTTGCACCAGCAGGTGTGCACCAAGACCCCGGCGGGGCCACCCGTCTTCAGCCCCGGACTGATCAACCAGGCCGGCACCGCCGAAGAGTTGATCCAATCTTACCTGGGCAATAGGATAACGGAACTGGAAAAGCAATTGCCCACCGACCAGAGTCCGGCTCTGACCAACACCGCCGCCCAGGAAATTGAAGACCTGGTGCAACTGCAAAACCAATGTGGCTGCACCGATACCCCCACCCGCAGCTACTGGTTGTGGCAGTGGTTCCGCCGCAGCCAAAGAACCCGCTGGCTCTCCCTGCTGATGTTGCTTTCGCTCTTCGGTTTTTTGGGTAGCGCGGGTTCGCTGTTTTATACCTTCATCTGGCTAAAAAAACAAACACCCTGTGAAATCACCCGCCAGGCCAATACCTGCGAAGCTTACCTCAACTACCTCTTCAAATACGGACAAAACAGCGATTGTGCGGCCGAATTCGGGGAGCGCCTAGATTTGCTGGATTGCCCAGCCTGGCAAGATTACCAGTTGGCCATCACCCTCAATACCTGCGCTGGCTACTGGAGTTATATCGAACGCTACCAAAATACGGCGCTGCACTTGGAATCATTTTACCAGCAGGTGACTGCGCTGGGCTGTGCCAGCCGGACAAATACGGTTTACCACATTGACACCTTGCGGGATACCATCTATAAAACCAGGTATGTAGAAGTAGGTATACCTGCGGACTATGACGAAAAAGATTCGATCCCCCCGTCGCTTTGTAAGGATATCAATGGCATTCCGACGCTTACATTGGGCCCGTTGTGGATGATGACGAATGACCTGAATGGGGGTACCCAATACGACTGGGTGAATGCGCTGTCGGCTTGCCGAGAACTAGGCCCCGGCTGGCGGTTGCCCTGTGTGGGGGAAATCGAATTTATCCTGGACAAGCACTATAGCCACCAAAAAGACCCAACCAATGCCTACCTCCATCTTTCTCAAGGAGAATGCCCCATCGCCATTCGTGGCCAATTTTGGACCGCAACGGAAGCAACGGATCAAGCGGGCTGGTCGATCCTCTTTGATAGCGATGATGAAACCATCAGACTGATCGCTACTACGGATAAAAAGACGGCATTACCTTGCCGTTGTGTAACCAGAGATGTGACCGCTGACTCCGGCATGATGGAATGCCTGGAAAAGGATGTGTACCGAAAGCGGTATAGATAGTAGATTTTCCAGCACCATAACACCCGCCTGGTTCCGCCAGCAAACGACCATTACCCGACGGAATACCTATAAACCAAAAGCGCTGTGGCGCAATCCTGCACAGAAGTTATATATTTGTCGGAAAATAATAAAACCGACGATGAAAGCAACGCTACTGACCTCCTTTATATGCTTATTCCTAAGCCTCGGACTGGCGCAAAAAGATGCCCGCCTGGCCCAGGGACTTACCCCACTCAGTAGTGTTCCGGTGGCCCGTATGCCCCGCCAGGACAACGCCCAACTGCAGGCCACCGAAGCCGCCCGTCGGGGCCCGGGCGTCGCCTGGAACTACGCCACCAACATCGCTGTCGACCTCGACCCCAATAATAGCGGCCAGTGGGAAACCACGCCCGCGGGCGTTGTGTGGCGCCTCCGGATACAGTCGCCGGGCGCTTTCTCCATCAACCTCGGTTTCAGCAAATACACCATGCCTGCGGGCGGAAAATTGATCTTGTACCAACCCGACTATTCCCAGGTTATCGGGCCCTTCACCCCGGCCGACAACGAAGAGCACGAGCAGTTGTGGACCCCCCTCCTGCCTGGCGACGAGTTGGTGATCGAAGTGCAGCTCCCCGCGCGTGGGCCCGATGCCCTCCAGCTCAAGCTGGCTTTCGTCAACCACGCTTTCGAAGATTTCAATGCCGTTATTTCGGGCTCTTGCAACCTGGATGTCATTTGCGGAGCCGCCGATGGCTGGGGAATCGTAGACAATTACCGCGACATCATCCAGTCGGTAGCGGTGATCTCTACCGGTGGCGGCACCTTTTGCACCGGCTTCCTGGTCAACAACGTGGAAGAAGACTGCACGCCATTTTTTATGACCGCCAACCACTGCGGCATCAACGCTGGCAATGCGCCTTCGCTGGTCACCTACTGGAACTACCAAAACAGCACCTGCCGGCAACCCAACACCGCGGCCAGCGGTGGCCCTGGCGACGGGCAACTGAACGATTTCAATACTGGCGCCATCTTCCGGGCGTCCCGTTCCAATTCTGATTTCGTGCTCGTCGAACTCGACGACCCCGTCTCCCCGACGGCCAACGCCTACTTTGCCGGCTGGGATGCCTCAGGGGCGGCCATCAGTAGCGCCGTGGGTATTCACCACCCCCGTACCGACGAGAAACGCATCAGCTTTGAGAACGATCCGACCCAATTCACCACCTACAGCAGCAGTACCCCCACCACCAACTACACCCACGTCAGGGTCGTCGACTGGGATACCGGTACCACCGAAGGAGGCTCTTCGGGTTCGCCCCTCTTCGATCAAAATTCGCGGGTAGTAGGGCAGCTGCACGGCGGTGGCGCGGCTTGTGGCAACGACCTGTCTGACTGGTATGGCTCCTTCGCCATCTCGTGGAATGCCGGCGGATCGGCCAGCTCCCGCCTGCGCGACTGGCTGGACCCCAACGACACCGGCACAGAAGTTATCAATGGCCGCTGGGCCAACAGCTGCGGCTTTTCCATCAATGCCAATCCCGTAGTGCGCCAGGTTTGCAAACCCCAACCGGCGAGCTACACCATCGAGGTCGGGGGCGGCTTCCCGGGCAACGTAGCCTTATCGTTGAGCAATACCCCACCGGGAGCGACCTTCACTTTCAGCCCCTCGCAAGTAGCCCCTGGCGGCACTTCTACCCTGACGATACAAACCACCAACGTCAATCCGGGTACCTACAATTTCACTGTCATCGGCAGCAACGGGGGCAACAGCGGGCAGGTTGGCCTCACCCTCACCGTGCTCGCCGGCACCAGTACGGCTCCCACCCTGCAATCGCCGGCCAACAACAGTACCAACGTCTTCCCCAACCCAACCCTCAGCTGGACCGGCGATGCCTCTGGTGCCACCACCTACACCGTCCAGCTGGCCACCAACAGCAATTTTACGCCCCTCGTAGAAACGGGTACCACGACGGCCACGACCTACCAGCCCACCAACGCCAACCTGGGCCTCACCCAGTACTTCTGGCGGGTACGGGCCAGCAATACCTGCGGTACCAGCAGCTTTTCCGGTGCTTTCAACTTCACCACCAGCAACATCAACTGCGAGACCTATTCTTCCAACTTCTCTACCACCATCAGCGATATCGGTACCCCGAGTATTTCAAATGACATCTCGGTGGGTGACGACTACACCATTGCCGATGTGACCATCCAACTGGAAGTAACCCACACCTACGTCGGCGACCTGGACGCCCGCCTCTTACCTCCCGGTGGTGGCAGCGTGCTCCTCTTTAACCGCCCCGGGCAACCCGCCAGCAATTTTGGCTGCGGCGAAGACAACCTCAACGTCAGTTTCAATGCCAATAGCCCCAATACCGCGGCTACCCTGGAGAATACCTGCAACCCTTCTTCCACCGGCCCGGGCAACAGCGGCCCGCCCTACGCCATCGAAGGCAGCTACCGGCCACTAGGCAACCTGGCGGGGTTGTTGGGCAACAGCAGCAATGGTCTTTGGACCCTCGAAATCAACGACAATGAAGCGGCCGATGGTGGCATACTGGAATCCTGGAGCGTGACGGTTTGCTACCAGGTGCCCGCCGCACCACCCGTGATTGTTACCAACAACGTACTGCAGGTGCCCCGCGGAGACCAGCGTCTCATAACGAATGCGTTCCTCGAGGCAACCGACGACAACAGCACCCCCAGTCAACTGGTCTACACCATCCGCAGCCTCCCCACGGAAGGAAATATTCGCCGCAACGGACAGGTGCTTGGCCTCGGCGCCACCTTCACCCAGGCTGAGATCAACAGTGGCACGATCAATTATATCCACAGCGGCGGGATTATTTTAAATGATGATTTTGATTTCGACCTCACCAATGCCGCTGGTGCCAGCGTAACCGGAAATACCTTTTTCATCGAAATTACGGTAGCCGCCATGGTGGCTTCCCTCAATCAAACGGCCTTCATTACCTGTAATGGCGACGATGACGCGGCCCTTTCGGTCACTGTTTCCGGCGGCTTACCACCCTATCAGTATGCTCTGAACGGCGGTAATTTTGGAGCCAGCAACACCTTTAGCAATCTCGGAGCTGGCAACTACACCGTAACCGTTCGCGATGACTTCAACGACGAAGTTACTACGGCTACCCTCACCATTACCCAACCCACTCCGGTTAGTGGAACGACCGCCGTTGACGGTAACCAGATTACCGTGACGCCCCAGGGCGGAACACCCGGGTATACCTACCGCCTCGACGGCGGCAACACCCAGACCAGCAACGTCTTCAGTGGATTGGCCAACGGTTCCTATACCATCACTATTACCGACAGCAATGGTTGTACGGGGATCGTCACCGCTACCGTCGCCGTCAACTCCCTCGTGGTGAATGCGTCGGTGGTAAATAACATCACCTGCCGCAACGCCAACGACGGCACCATCACCGCCACCGTCAGCGGAGGTACGGCACCCTTCGAGTACCGCCTCAACGGAACCGGCGCCTTCCAAAGCTCAGCCACCTTCACGGGGCTGGCCGCGGGCAGCTACACCATCGAAATTCGCGACCAGCAAGGGTTTACCCGCACCACCAACAGCGTCAGCATCACCAACCCCGCCCAGCTCACAGCTACCGCAGCGGTGAACCTGAGTACCGTTACCGTGACCGCTACCGGTGGCACACCGCCCCTGCGCTACCAACTCAACGCCGGCAATACCCAGACCAGCAACGTCTTTGCCGGACTCGCCAACGGCACCTACACCA
>Ga0208544_10000594_pt1 | contig 27739 bp, 28 predicted proteins | sample DEB08_DNA_9_FD_184526 | JGI IMG/M metagenome (GOLD analysis project Ga0208544, IMG submission 184526) | Aqueous microbial communities from the Delaware River and Bay under freshwater to marine salinity gradient to study organic matter... | ecosystem: Environmental > Aquatic > Marine > Coastal ... | reverse complement strand
CTGGCTCTGGCTCTGGCTCTGGCTCTGGCTCTGGCTCTGGCTCTGGCTCTGGCTCTGGCTCTGGCTCTGGCTCTGGCTCTGGAAGAACTTCGGCTTTCACCTCAGCAACAGCAACCGGTTCTTCAATGATTTCTTCTTCCTCGCCACCGTCTTGCACGATCGCATCCAGCCCTTCGTCGATCTTCGACGAAGATTTGAACATCCTACTTTTGAGTTTTTTGAAGAATGACATCTAAACCAACCATGAAAGCCTTTCTTTCCACCTAATGCTGCAGGGCGGATTTGGAAAGACGCAACATGAAAAGGCAGGATCGTTGTCCTGCCTCGCTTTGTTTCAAATACTCAAAATTCAGACTTCGTGTTTGAAGTGCTTCATCACCAATTTAATCGGGTTGGGTGCTGCCTGCCCCAGACCACAAATCGATGCATCCGCCATTGCAACACATAAATCCTCAAGCAGAGGTTGGTCCCATTTATCGGCCTGCATCAACTTCACGGCTTTCTCGCAGCCCACACGACATGGTGTGCATTGACCACAGCTTTCATCCTCGAAAAACCGCAACATGTTCAGTGCCGCATCGCGGGCGCGGTCCTGATCTGATAGGACGACGACAGCTGCTGACCCGATAAATGTACCAAGCGGCTGCAGTGTATCAAAATCGAGCGGCACATCATCGATACTCGCCGGTAGCAGACCTGATGACGGACCGCCTGGTTGATATGCCTTGAACACATGCCCTTTGGCCATGCCACCTGCCGCGTCGATGATATCCAAGATCGTCGACCCTGCGGGCAGCAAAAAGACCCCAGGGTTGGCGACACGCCCTGAAACTGAATAGGATCGCAAACCGACACGTCCGTTTTTGACGGTCGTGTTCAATACCTCTGGCCCTTCGCGACAAACACGCGCGACCCAAAGCAATGTTTCGACGTTATGAACCAAAGTAGGTCGGTCAAAAATCCCGACCTGAGCCACAAATGGCGGCCGGTGGCGTGGAATGCCGCGTTTGCCTTCGATGCTTTCAATCATCGCGGATTCTTCTCCGCAAATGTAGGCACCTGCCCCGCGCCGCAGATCTATGAAACCTTCAGCGACAACACCTGCATCTTCCAACGCTTTGATTTCCCGCGTTAAAATTTCAATCACGGCAGGGTATTCGTCGCGCATGTAAATGAAGCAAGTTTCGGCCTCGACAGCCCAAGCAGCGATCAGCATGCCTTCCAAAAACAGATGCGGCGTCCGTTCAAGATAATACCGGTCCTTGAAAGTACCCGGCTCGCCTTCGTCCCCGTTCACTGCAAGATAGCGGGGGCCGGCATTGCCACGCACAAAGCCCCATTTCTTGCCAGACGGGAAACCTGCACCACCAAGACCGCGCAAGCCAGAGGCCAGAATCTTGTCCTGCACAGCTTCCCAATCGCCATTTTCACACAAAGAGTTCAGCGCAAGATACCCGCCGTCGCCAACATAGGCAGCATATGTTTGATACTCTGGCAGATGCGCGTGGGTGTCGCCCGCCGCTATCGCAGCTTGCACCTTTTCGACTGTCGCATGGTCGATATGGTGATGACCCAGTTCCAGCACAGGGGCCGTATCGCAACGCCCCATGCAGGGCGCTCGCAATACACGAACTTGGGACGCGTCATGCCCGTCCTCCAATGCAGCCTTCAACTGCTGGGCTCCTGCCATTTCACAAGACAGCGAATCGCAAACACGGATTGTCAGTGCAGGCGGCGGAGTTTGGCCTTCCTTGACGACATCAAAGTGCGCGTAAAACGTCGCAACCTCGTAAACCTCGGCTTGGCTCATGCGCATTTCTTCTGCCAAGGCACGTAAATGCGCAGCAGACAGACAGCCATAAGCATCTTGGATCAAATGCAAAAACTCGATCAGCAGATCGCGCCGACGCGGACGATCGCCCAGCAGCGACTGCACTTGCGTCCAAGCGTCATCATCAAGTTGGCGGCCTTTGGGCGTATGACGCCCTTTGCCTTTGCCAGATTTCCAAACACCTGTCCGATTGTCCAAAGCTCTCGCGCCTTTCGCTGTCAAATCACGCACAACATACCGCCCGCCCCCTGCTTAAACCACGCAAAAGCGACACGCTGGGTGACCAATACGCGCAGCCCTGCAATTTCCACTGACCAAGGTGGAAACCCGTGCTAACTATCAGAAACATGATGCGTCCTATGTTCCAGTTTGCCGTTGCCTCGCTCACCCCTGCGGTTTTGATCGCCAGCGGTGCGATTTGGGGCGGTCTCTGGATCGCTGCAGCAGTGATTTATCTGACCGCCATGACAAGCCTGCTTGATCGGCTGATTAAACGCGAAAGCCCAGCAGGAGACGTTGGTTTTAATGATCTCTTGTCGACTTTGTTGGCGATTGCGCACTTGATCTTGATGCCGCTTGTCGTTTGGGCACTGACCGCAGAGCACCTTGAACCAATAGGCAAGGTAGGGATCTTCTTTGCTGCAGGTCTCTGGTTCGGCCAAGTCAGCAATGCGAACGCGCATGAATTGATCCACCGCAGCAGCCGAGGGCTGCATCGCTTGGGCATGTGGGTTTATATTACGATGCTGTTTGGCCATCACACGTCGGCGCATGTCCTTGTTCACCACCGTTATGTGGCAACTTACGCTGACCCCAACACATCGCGCAAAGGCGAAAGCCGGTATCACTATATTTGGCGCGCTTGGACAGGCTCCTTTCGCGAGGGATACCGTGCAGAAGCAGCGCGCCTGTTCAAGATTGGCCGCCCCGCATGGCGCAACCCTTATGTCGTCTATGTCGGCGGAGCGCTGGCGTGCGTTGTTGCGGCATTTTCCGTTGGTGGTGGTGTCATGGTTTTGGCCTACATTGGGCTTTGCGCTTATGCGCAATCCCAACTTTTGATGTCCGATTATGTCCAACACTACGGACTGACCCGCGCACGTGACGCAAACGGCAAACATGTACCTGTTGCGGCGCAACATAGCTGGAACAGCCCGCATTGGTTTTCATCAGCCATGCTATTGAACGCGACACGTCATTCTGACCACCATGCACACCCGACGCGGCACTATCCGGCGCTGACAATTCCCGACCAAGCGCCGATGCTGCCCCGCCCCTTGCCATTGATGGCCAGCATTGCACTGGTTCCGCCGCTTTGGCGCAAAATCATGGACCCGCGTGTAGATCGGTGGCGCAATGCGTAGCCTTGCGATTTGCCTCATGCTTTGCGCCCCCGCGCAAGCCCAAGAAGCGATGAACGGTGCAGAGTTTGACGCATATGTCACGGGTAGAACCATCACTTTTCGCACAATCATCAACCCGGAATTCGGTGTTGAACGATACTTGCCCGGCAAGCGCGTGATGTGGTCTGCCTTTGATGGCACCTGCCAATATGGCGTCTGGTTCGAAAGCAAAGGCGATATCTGTTTTCGCTAAGAAGGCGATCCCGAACACAAATGCTGGGCGATTTTCGATGAAGCCAATGGTTTGCGCGGCGTTTACACAACGCGCCCCAACACGACCGTCATCTACGAGGTGTTAGGCCGTGATGATCCTTTGATCTGCAGCGATTTATCTTCGTAGGTCCGGCACCTAGCTGGCCTTACCAACTGCAATACGGCCATCCGCGAATTCAATCTCGAGGGACTTTGCATTCTGTGCGGCTGTTTTGCCAGTAATCACAGCCCCGTCGCCACGCACCACGGCATAGCCGCGCTTGAGCGTTTCAACATAGCCCAATGTTTCGCGTAAACGGTCCAGACCTTCCAGCTTTGCAGTTCGCTCAGCTTGCTGGCGCGATGCACGATCCGACAAGCGGCGCAATAGTCCGTCCAGCCGCTCTGCTTGGCGGTCAACGCGAAGCTGGAGCATTTCAGGCCGCAACCCGCGGCTGGTTTGCGCCAATACCCGTCTGTTGTCGCGCGTCCGCCCTTCCAAAGCGGGCACCAGCCGTTTTGCGAGCGCGTCAAGACGTCTGCGATCTTCCGACAGTCGGCGCGCTAATATCCCGGGACGCAAAGCCGCCTCGGACATTTGCAGCCGCTTCTTGGCCGCAGCTTCGCGCAGAGCTGCAGGAAGGCGTTCACCCAGATAATCAAGGCGTTGACGTGGCCCTTCGACCAGCGCTTCCACTTGCGGCAAAGCCCGTCCCAGATCACGCACCCGTTGTTGGCGCTGCGCCACTCCAGTCGTCAAAGCACGGCTTAACCGCGCGCCCTGCTGGTCAGCCCATGCAAGCAATTCCATCCGCACAGGTACGGCCAGTTCAGCCGCAGCCGTAGGCGTCGGCGCACGCATGTCAGAGACAAAGTCGATCAACGTCGTATCCGTCTCGTGTCCCACAGCAGAAATCAGCGGTATCTCGGAACGCGCCGCAGCGCGGGCGACGATTTCTTCATTAAAGCCCCAAAGATCCTCAAGCGAACCACCACCGCGGGCGACAATAATCAAATCAGGCCGCGGCAAAGCCCCACCGGGTGTCAAAGCGTTAAAGCCGTCAATGGCCGCCGCTACTTCGGGCGCACATCGCTGACCCTGTACGGCTACTGGCCAAACCAGCACCTTACGCGGAAAGCGGTCCCGCAACCGGTGTAGAATATCGCGGATCACCGCACCCGATGGCGAGGTCACAACGCCGATGATCTCTGGCAGGTAAGGCAATGGTTTCTTGCGTTCAGGGGCAAATAATCCCTCAGCGGCCAACGCCGCCTTGCGCTTTTCCAGCATCGCCATAAGCGCACCGGCCCCCGCTGGGGCGATATCTTCAATGATCATCTGGTACTTGGATTGGCCGGGGAATGTGGTCAATTTACCGGTGGCAATAACCTCCATTCCTTCTTCCGGCCGGTGTGCAAGCGCTTGGGCGCGACCTTTCCAGATCACCCCCGATAGAACCGCACGATCATCCTTGAGGTCCATATAGATATGGCCAGATGCAGGGCGCGACACGCGGCCCACTTCACCACGGACACGCACGTGGCTAAATCCGCCTTCGATGGCTTTCTTGACTGCGCCCGAAATCTCGGAGACCGAAAACTCGGGCGTGTTGTCAGCAGGCCCGTCTTCGAACAGATCATCCATGATGAATTTCCTTTCGGGGCCGCAAACTTGCCAAAATAACAACCGCAACTCTAGTGCGCCCCGCGCCGAAGGCCAAGGCTCTCACGCATGAAATCTACGTTCTGAGCGACTTGTAGTCATGCCACCCGCACCTTAGAACCAGCGCGACAAAGAAGTGTAAGGGGCAAAGATGAACATTCTGATTTTGGGCAGCGGTGGGCGCGAACACAGTCTTGCATGGGCCATCAAGCAAAACCCCAAATGCGACCGGATGATTGTGGCGCCCGGGAACGCTGGTATCGCCGAAATCGCGGAATGTGCAGATGTCAACATCCTCGACGGCGGCGCTGTTGCGACATTCGCCGAAGAAAACGCCATCGATTTTGTCATTATCGGCCCCGAAGCCCCCCTTGCCGTCGGCGTTGCAGACCGCTTGCGTGCCGCCGGATTATTGGTCTTTGGGCCCAGTCAGGAAGCCGCCCAGCTTGAGGCATCGAAATCCTTTACCAAAGCAATCTGCGACGCGGCAAACGCACCGACCGCAGCCTATGCGCATTTCACTGATGCGGATGCCGCACGTGATTATATCCGCGCCCAAGGCGCGCCAATTGTTGTCAAAGCTGATGGTTTGGCTGCAGGCAAAGGCGTCATCGTCGCCATGACCGAAGTCGAAGCGCTCGCTGCGATCGACCACATGTTCGACGGCAGCTTTGGCGACGCAGGGGCAGAGGTCGTGATCGAAGAATTCATGGACGGCGAAGAGGCGTCATTTTTCGTACTGTGCGATGGCAAAACGATCTTGCCGATTGGCACTGCCCAAGATCACAAGCGCGCCTATGACGGTGACACTGGCCCTAACACAGGCGGTATGGGGGCCTATTCGCCAGCACCCGTCATGACCGACGCAATCACACAAAAAGCGATGGATGAGATTATCCGCCCTACGATGGATGAAATGGCCAAACGCGGCACACCTTTCCAAGGTGTGCTGTTTTGCGGGCTGATGATCCAAAACGGGCAACCACGGCTTGTCGAATACAACGTGCGTTTCGGCGATCCGGAGTGCCAGTGTTTGATGATGCGTTTGGGCGGGCAAATTCTGGACCTGCTGCAAGCCTGCGCCGAAGAACGTTTGCACGAAGTTCAAGCAAACTGGGCCGATGATCATGCACTGACCGTCGTCATGGCTGCCAAAGGGTATCCGGGCGCCTACCAAAAAGGCACCATCATCAACGGGTTGGATGCTATCCCCGAAGACAGCTTTCAAATGGTTTTTCATGCTGGCACAGCGGAAAACGCAGGGAAATTCACGGCGACGGGTGGCCGCGTTCTGAACATAACCGCGCGGGGCGCAACCCTGTCAGAAGCGCATGAGAAAGCCTATGCAATGGCGCAGAAAGTCGATTGGACTGATGGATTTTACCGGTCTGACATCGGATGGCGCGCGCTCTGATCTAGCATTTTCAACAGAAATCTGGGCCATAAACCCAAGACTCAAAAAAGCCGCGCCCTGAACCCAGAGCGCGGCTTTTGAATTTCAAATCACATCGACCTTAGGCAGCGCGATTAACCAAAACGGCGTCGATCTCTGCGGCGGAAGCGTTCTCGTCGTTGCCAGCAACAGCGGCAAATTCGCGGGTCAGACGCTCGAGGGCGGCTTCATAAAGCTGACGCTCTGAATAGCTTTGCTCGCGCTGGTCATCTTGACGGTGCAAGTCGCGGACGACTTCGGCAATCGCAATCAAATCACCAGAGTTGATCTTTTGCTCGTATTCCTGCGCACGGCGTGACCACATGGCCTTTTTAACCTTGGCCTTACCACGCAGCGTTTTCAGCGCATGGTTCACAACATCAGGTGTCGCCAATGCACGCATGCCAACATCAGTGGCCTTGTGTGTCGGAACCCGCAACGTCATCTTGTCCTTCTCAAAGGCGATGACGAACATTTCCAACTCGAAGCCTGCAACCTCTTGCGTTTCGATCGAGACGACCTTGCCCACACCATGTGCGGGGTAGACGACAAACTCGTTGGGGCTAAAATCGTATTTCTTCTTACTCATGGTCGTCCTTTCATAAAGATCCGGTGATGACACCACAAAAAATACCGCCGGTGACTGAACGCCTCCGCCGGGGTGTGTAGGTCTTGAAGTTGGATCAAATTGTTCGCAGCATTGGGCCTAGTATAACACAAAATGAGGCATCCTAAAAGTGCCGCAATACAGCATCTAGAATCCCTACAAAATATGGCGATTGGCGCAATTCGCCCGCCGAATCAGCCGCCTTCGCCAGGTGCTTCGGAAAACATCTCTAACTTGCCTTCTTTGCCGTCCATTTCGTCGGCTTCGGGCAGCGGATCTTTCTTGGTGATGATCACGGGCCACATCTCGGAATACTTGCGATTGAACTCGACCCACTTTTCCATGTCCGGCTCTGTGTCGGGACGGATCGCATCAGCAGGGCATTCAGGTTCGCAAACACCGCAATCGATACATTCGTCAGGATGAATAACGAGCATGTTTTCGCCCTCGTAAAAGCAATCTACGGGACAGACTTCGACGCAGTCTGTGTATTTGCAGGCGATACAATTGTCGTTGACGATGTAGGTCATAGGCTCTTCCGGACAGCTAACTGCGCACTAGCTAGAATAGTCACACCGGTCATTCAAGGTCGAATGGTGTCGCACCACCCCGTTGCGACATCAGATCACGGCGATCCTTCTTGGTGGGACGCCCTTTTCGGTCACCACCGGGATTATAGGGGCGTTTTTCAACAACAGGGGTCAGGTCTTCGTAAAGCGCTTGAGCTTCTGGCGCTGGTCCACGGCGGACACCGCAGGCAACGATCCGCACAACGCGGGTTTCGGTCGCCTGAATAAAGGTCAGCACATTCCCTTCCCCGACAGCGCGTGCAGGTTTGCTGACCAACTGGCCATCAACCCGCACTTTGCCCGATGTTACAACACCCGCAGCAATGCTACGCGATTTGAAGAACCGTGCTTGCCACAGCCATTTATCCAGTCGGATTGTCGGGCGCGGATCGTTCAATCGCGCTTGAAGCCCGCCAATGCGGCAGCGAACGGATTATCGGGGTCAATCGGCTTTTCACGCTTGGGCTTTGCTTGAAACGTTTGCGGCTTGTTGCCGTCGCCATGCGGCTTGCCTTTGCCCTTTGGCTTACCCTTTGCACGCGGACGACTGTCCGCTTGCGGGCGTGCCGGACGCGCGGCGCGGCCACCCCACGTGAATGTGTAAAACACCTCTGCATCGGGAACGGTTTCTACCGCTTCAGCCGTTGCTTCTGCGGGGGTAGCGTCAGTTGGCGCAATGACCTCGGCAGCGGCATCAGTCGAGACTTCAGCAGGCGCTTCAGCCTCGGCGGCTGCGTCCACAGCTGCATCAGCTGGAACGGCTTTGACCTTTTCGCGTTCGCCCTTCTCGGCCTTATAGCCAAGTCCGGCCATAAGATCGGCAAACTGCTCTAGCGTCATACCAGTAATTGACAACATATCAGGGTTGGCTTCAAAACCACCACGGCTGTCTTTGTCACGCAGCATATCGGCAAGGCGTTCCAGCATATCAATCCGGATCGCGCGTTCACCAGCCGCGCGGTAGCCAGCCATCGCATAGTAGCCAGCAACCGCATCCTTGGCGGCAGGCACAGTTACCAGACCGGGCGGTGGGCTTTCAGGAAATTCAGACAAGCCTTTGGACAGCGACCATAGCACAAGACGCAAACGCGTCGGTGCGGGCTTAAGCAGCAAAGGCATGAAAATTGTGAATTGGCCAAAGCGCACACCGTGCTTGCGCAACGCGCCTCGGGCGTCTTGATCCAACGCTTTCACTTCGTCAGCGACATCACCGCGCGGCAAAATACCAAAACCTTCGGCCATGCGGAAAGCAAAACCTTTGGCGGCACCAGTCAGCGCGTCATCGTTTTTCAGTGCCAGAATCGGTTCAAATCCGGCGGCAATCTTGCGGTCGATAAAGTGCTGCAAACGGCGCTGCACTTTGGCTGCGACATCTGCACCGGCCTCTTCGTCAACGAAAACCTCAATGCTTGGCTTGAAAGGATCAGAGCCCGCGGTCAATTTACCAACAGCTTGATCGCCCCACATCAACCCACCTTGTTCGGTGAAATCAATCTCAGGGTCGGGCGCGTTGTAAAAACGGTCCGCCAAAAGGTGGAATTGCGGCACCAGTGCCTGCACCGATGCCTGGCGCAGTGTTTTCGCCTCATCGGGGCTGCCCGCTTTGTCCATCCGAAAGCGGAATCCCTCTAACCGTCCGACGAATTCGCCTTCTACGGTCACTTCACCCTTGTCGTTTACGTCAGCCACAAGGCTCTCCTTCTGCTTGAGCCGGCGAAGCAATATGCTGGTCCGCCGGTCCACAAATCTTTGCGTCAATGCACCATGTAGCGCATCCGATAGTCGATCTTCTACAGCGCGCGTCTCTTCGCGCCAATGAGATTCGTCAACAAGCCACCCATTACGTTGTGCGACATAGGTCCACGTGCGGATATAGGCCAGTCTTTTGGACAGGGTATCAATGTCACCATCCGTGCGATCAATCCGGCGGACTTGCAAGCCAAACCAGTTGGATGACACGTGCCCAAGCTGGTGCAGGTCCGTGTAGATATGGGTCAGCAATCCAGCGTGTTCACCTTTACTGATCCCTCTGAAGTCAGGAATACGACATACATCCCAAAGCAGTTTAACCGATGGTCCGTCAGTCGCGCGGGCCGCAACTTCTGCATCTGCACCCAATGCCTTCAATGCTGCCAGATCATCGCTTTCGCGAACTCGCGTCAGCCACGGATCAGCAGTGCGGTCTTCCAAGGTCGCGATCAGCCGCTTGACCGATCCATACTGCAAGCGGCTGTTGCGCCATTGCAATTTCTTGACCGGCTGGAACTTGTGATCGCAAATCGCCTGCGCCACTTGATCATCCAAAGGCGGAGCTTCGCCCGTCACGCCAAAGGTGCCGTTCTCAATATGACGGCCGGCGCGCCCTGCAATTTGTGCAAGCTCGTCGGGCATCAAATGCCGCATCCGGCGCCCGTCAAATTTGGTGAGCGAAGAAAAAGCCACGTGACTGATATCAAGGTTCAAGCCCATTCCGATGGCATCCGTGGCCACCAGATAATCGACATCGCCATTTTGGTACATTTCGACCTGCGCATTGCGTGTACGCGGGGAAAGAGCGCCCATCACAACAGCAGCACCGCCTTTGGTGCGGCGCAAGAGCTCTGCGATCGCATATACATTTTCAACCGAAAACCCGACAATTGCGGATCTAGCAGGCATCCGACTTATCTTTTTCGAACCTGAATAGGTTAATTGGGACATCCGCTCGCGGCGCATGAACTGCGCATCGGGCACCATTGCCGCAATCGCACTGCGCATGGTTTCCGCACCCAGAAATAGCGTCTCATGCAGGCCACGAGCGTTCAGCAAACGGTCGGTAAAGACATGCCCCCTCTCTGGATCGCCGCAAAGCTGGATTTCGTCGACGGCTAGGAAATCGCAGCCCATTCCGTCAGGCATCGCCTCTACTGTGCAGACCCAATAGGCGGCACGCGGCGGCACAATGCGTTCTTCGCCCGTTACCAAAGCCACAACACCCGGGCCGCGTACAGCCACGATCCTGTCATAAACCTCGCGGGCCAACAGGCGCAGTGGCAAACCAATCACACCCGTCCGGTACGACAGCATGCGTTCAATCGCATAGTGCGTTTTGCCAGTATTCGTCGGGCCAAGAACGGCCGTAATCCGGGAACTCATCATTTTGTACCCCGATTGAACGAGGGCCTGCGCTTAAAGCGCTTGACCCTCTAACTGTAATTGAAGACGCGCCTTGGCTTCGTTCACCTCGGTCGACTGCGGATTGATCGCAAGGATCATGTCATAAAGCTCAAGCGCATCAGCACTTCGGTCCAGTTCTTCCATGATCAGGGCCAACCCGCGCATCGCCTCGAAGTGGCGCGGGTTCAAAGCCAAGGCCTGTCGGATATCATCCAACGCAGGCCCCGTCATACCTAGCAGATAATATGACGACGCACGCCCGTAATAGCCTTCGGCAAAATCCGGGGCATGATCAACAAGCGCGCTGAAATGTTCCACCGCGATGACGGGCGCACCATCATCAAGCGCATCGCGACCACGGCGCATCAGCAAATCCATCGCAGCGGAACCGCTTTTGCCCCACTCAGCGATAATCTGCTGCTCGATACGGGCAGAAGATGCAGCATCAGCCTCGGCCAACTCTTGAAAAAGTTGGTCAAGCGTCGTTTCTTGGGCCACGGCAGGTATGGAAAACCCGACCGATACAAAAAGTGCCGTAACGATACATTTGATGCGATGTGTCTGAATACCCATATGACTGAATGTAGCGCACTGAGCGGCTAACACCAGAGGCCGTGCAGTCACATAAACCTATAAAGGACTAAAAAATGAGTGATGTCGTAACAGAGGCCGTTGCAGCCCTGAATGCCAAAATGGGCGGTGCAGGCTTTGATGGTACAGCAAAGTTCACGATCGAAGACGAGGGCAGCATTATCATCGACGGAAATGGCGCACGCGCCAGCGACGAAGACTCCGACGTCACATTGACCGCCTCAACCGAAGTGTTCAAAGCAATCCTCGACGGCGAAATGAACCCGACTACCGCGTTCATGACTGGCAAACTGACCGTCGATGGCGACATGGGTCAAGCCATGAAGCTTTCAAGCGTACTGTCATAATCATGCATGCAGCCCCTTTTTACGCAGACTTGACGAACGGTCCCGACGGGGGCGTTGCGCATTGGTTAACAACATCAGATGGGCTGCGCATTCGTGCGGCCCACTGGGATCTGGCAGACGCCAAAGGCACTGTACTTATCTTTCCAGGCCGCACTGAATTCATCGAAAAATATGGCGATGCTGCGAAAGAATTCCACAAACGCGGTTTTGCCAGCATCGCAATTGACTGGCGCGGACAGGGCATCGCGGACCGCATGACACCCAATCGCGCCGTCGGTCACGTTGGCGAATTCTCTGACTATCAAAATGACGTAACCGCACTAATGGCCCATGCCGCAGAACTTGATCTGCCGCGCCCTTACTTTCTGGTCGGTCATTCTATGGGCGGCTGTATTGGCCTGCGTGCGCTGATAAACGGGCTTGATGTGAATGCTGCGATGTTTTCGGCACCAATGTGGGGCATGGAAATGTCTGTGCTTGCGCGACCCTTCGCTTGGGTTCTTTCAACACTGAGCCTTGCATTGGGATTCGACAAAAAAATGGTCCCCGGCCAAATGGAAGAAGGCTATGTTCTGCGCGAAGATTTTGCCGCAAACACCCTGACCAACGACCCTGAAGTCTGGGCAATGCTCGGTCGCCAACTCAAGGCGCAACCCGACCTTGGCCTTGGTGGTCCATCGCTGCGTTGGTTGAACAAATCACTCCACGAGACACGCGCCCTTAGCCGTCTGCCTTTACCCGCAACTCCATGCTTGACGTTCCTTGGCACCGACGAGGAAATCGTTGATCCACAGCGGATCAAAGACCGGATGAAGGCTTGGACAAATGGCACATTGCGCGTGTTGCAAGGCGGAAAGCACGAAATGCTGATGGATCTCCCTGACATGCGCGGTCAGGTATACGATGAAACGGTCGCGTTTTTCGAAAGCCACCTAGCCTAGTTCACTATCCGTCCGAACTTTGAATCCCGCCTGACGCAGTTCCGCCACCGTGTCGATCACATGCTGCTGGTCGCGCGCTTCAATCACGATCTCAAGCTCTGCCTGTTTCAGCGACACGCTTTGCATCATCCGCTGGTGGATGACCTCGATCACGTTGGCACCTGCATCGCCGATGATGCGCGAAATATTGGACAGTTGACCGGGCGTGTCATCGATCTCGAACGTGAGCCGCGTGATCCGACCGTCGCGGACCAGTCCGCGCAGGATCAAAGTCGACAACAGCCGCGAATCAATGTTGCCGCCGCACACAACCAGTCCCACCTTCTTGCCTTTCAAGTCATCGGCAAGCTTTTCAATCACAGCAAGGCCAGCCCCCGCGGCCCCTTCGGCCACGATTTTCTCAAGTGACAGCAAATCAAAAACCGCGGCTTCGATTTGCGCTTCGGTCGCCGTTTCAACGCGGTCAACAAAAGTCTTGATGATCGCGACATTCGCGGGGGATGGTTCGCGCACAGCAATACCTTCGGCCAACGAAGATCCGCCAAAATGTGTGTCTGCGTTGTCAAACTGCGCTTTGACCGCATCGAAATTTGCAGCCTGCGCGCCAATCACCTGCACCGAAGGCTTGATTGACTTCGCAGCAACGGCCATGCCCGCAATCAAACCACCACCGCCGATCGGCACAACAATATAATCCAGATCAGGCACTTGCTCTAACATCTCAAGCGCAACAGAACCCTGCCCCGCTGCGACAACCGGATCGTCGAAAGGATGCACAAAAGTCATTCCTTTTTCTGCTGCCATATCCAACGTGAACTGCACACTTTCATCGAAACCAGTGCCGTAAAGCACGACCTCCGCGCCAAAATCTTTGGTTCGCTTCACCTTATTGAACGGCGTTCCTTCGGGCATGACAATCACCGCAGGAATCCCCAATCGGCTGGCATGATACGCCACACCCTGCGCATGATTGCCCGCACTGCAAGCAATCACACCAGAACGACGTTGTGCATCGGTCAAGGTCAACAGCTTCGCCAATGCACCGCGTGCCTTGAACGCATTGGTATGCTGCAGGTTCTCTAACTTGAGGTAAAGATCGATCCCCAAATGTAGCGATAGCCGCGCCGCATGCACGGTCGGCGTGCGCATCGTTGCCGATTTGATGGCCTCGTACGTCTGGTTAATCAATACAGGGTTCAGGGCCATCTGCCACCTCTTTTGGGTCGTTTCAATTCACACTAGCGGCCCCGGTTCACAGGCGAAACCCATGTCAGCCATTGGCCATGCGGCCCGAAGCCCTATAGTTGATGCATGGCGGATGTTTTGACCTTCACAGATCGCGGAATCTACTGTCCCGCTGGCGATTTCTACATCGATCCGTGGAAGCCGGTGGATCGCGCATTGATCACCCACGGGCATAGCGATCATGCGCGGCCCGGCATGACGCGATATCTGGCAACCAAAGGCACAGCGCCAGTCATGCGACACCGTCTGGGAGAAATTCAACTTCAGACCATAAGCTACGGTGAAAAAAAGATAATTGGTGGGGCAGAGGTTTCTTTCCACCCTGCAGGTCATGTCCCCGGATCAGCTCAGATCAGAGTAGAGGTCAAGGGCGAAGTCTGGGTCGTTTCAGGTGACTATAAAACCGTGGCGGACGGGTTGTCGGAACCATTTGAACCTGTCGCCTGCCACGCTTTCATCACTGAATGCACCTTTGGTATGCCGATCTTTAAATGGACACCCGAAGATATCCTCACCCAGCAAATCAACGACTGGTGGACCGCAAATGCGGCAGAGGGAAAAACGTCGATTCTAGGGGCTTATGCTTTGGGAAAAGCACAGCGGCTTTTGACCACAGTAAACCCCGATATTGGTCCGATTCTGACCCACGGCGCTATCGAAGCCACCAACACCGTCCTGCGCGGTCAAGGTATCACTCTGCCCGACACCACACTTGTGACCCCCGACACCACTTACAAAACCCACCCCGGTGCGTTGGTGCTAGCGACGCCAAGCGCGCTTGGCACCACATGGGCGCGCAAGTTCGGCCCTGCTTCAACCGCGTTCGCTAGTGGCTGGATGGCCTTGCGTGGTGTACGGCGCAGACGCGCGGCGGATCGCGGTTTTATCGTGTCAGATCATGCTGATTGGGACGGACTGAACGCAGCGATCAAAGCCACAGGCGCCACGAAAATTTTTGCGACCCACGGATATACATCCGTCTTTCAACGCTGGCTGCGCGAAGAAGGCTACGACGTGCATATCGTCAGCATGGACTATCAAGGCGAAGGTTTTGACCAACCCGATGAGGGCGCCACATGAAGGATTTCGCAGCCCTTTTCACCCGCATTGACGAAAGCACCAAAACATCCGTCAAAACCGCTGCCTTGGCTGATTACTTCACCGCAGCCAGCCCTGATGACCGCCTATGGACCATCGCTCTTTTTACAGGCCGTCGTCCGAAACGCACGATTACCGCGACCAGCTTGCGTGAATGGGCCGCCGAAGTCGCAGGCTTGCCCGATTGGTTATTCGAAGAAAGCTATAGCATCGCAGGCGATTTAGCAGAGACAATTTCCTTGGTCCTGCCACCCGCTAAACAAGATATAGATCGATCTTTATCTTACTGGATTTCATACATAAAATCCCTGTCCATACTGGATGCTGATGCGCGCAAGACTGGCATTCTCGACGCTTGGGACAGCTTGCCTAGCACAGAACGCTTTCTGTTCACGAAGCTACTCACAGGCGGTTTCCGCATCGGTGTCAGTGCCAAGCTCATTACCCGCGCTTTGTCCCAATCTACCGGTCAGCCAGAGCCGCAACTGACCCACAAACTAATGGGTAACTGGACCCCTGACACCGTGACATGGGAAACCCTGATCGAGGCGGATGACCCTACAGCCGATCAATCCCGTCCGTACCCCTTTTATCTGGCCCACCCGCTAGATGGATTCGATACATTGGGCGAACCCGCCGATTGGAACGCCGAGCGCAAATGGGATGGCATCCGCGGGCAGCTCATTATTCGCGGTGGGACACATCACCTTTGGTCACGTGGCGAAGACCTGATGACGGACCGTTTTCCCGAACTTGCGCAACTCACTGACTACTTGCCCGACGGCACCGTGATCGACGGCGAAATCTTGGCCTTCGCAGACGAGACGCCACTGTCCTTTAACGCGCTACAAAAACGCATCGGGCGCAAGACAGTGCCAAAGAAACTTTTGGCCGAAGCGCCGGTGATCCTGATGGCTTATGACCTGTTGGAACACGCAGGGCGCGATATCCGCGAAACCGCTTTAAAAGACCGACGCACCGCATTGAAAATACTAATTGATTCCGTTCCGGTTACGGTGCCGCTACGCCTTTCCACCAGCCTGCCATTTGCGACTTGGAACGATCTAGTTGCCGCCCGCGACCAATCACGCGCGCTGAACGCTGAAGGCTTGATGCTCAAACGCCGCGACAGTCCCTATCTGGCGGGGCGCAAACGTGGCGACTGGTGGAAATGGAAAATTGACCCTCTGACAATCGACGCTGTCATGATCTATGCGCAGGCAGGGCATGGCAGACGGGCAAATCTGTTCACCGACTATACATTCGCCGTCCGCGACGGGAATGATCTGGTGCCGTTTACCAAAGCCTATTCCGGCCTCACCGATGCCGAGTTCCGCGAGATCACTGCATGGGTGCGCAAGAATACCCTGCAGCGCTTTGGGCCTGTGCGCCAAGTCCCTGCCGAACACGTGTTCGAGATCGCATTTGAGGGCATCCAGGCAAGCCCCCGCCACAAGTCCGGTGTCGCCCTACGCTTCCCGCGCATGCTGCGGTGGCGACGTGATAAACCTGTGGATCAGGCCAATACGCTTGATGATCTCAAAGAGATGTTGGCAACGTTTGGCTGATGGGCTTTCAACCTTGTTTGCGCATGACTATGTTGCGCAGAACAGCTTATGAAAGGTCCTTCAATGAAACATCCACAGCCCGTATTCGATGCAAACTCAAGCGGTGGAAAGGACTTCGGCAACCTGCCTGAATGGGACCTGAGCGATCTGTATCCTGCCACTGATAGTCCAGAATTGACGCGCGATATGGCGTGGTTGGAATCTGAATGCGCAGATTTCGCAGCGACCTATGAAGGCAAACTGGCCGCTCTTGACGCCGCTGGACTTTTAACCGCCGTAAAGCGCTACGAAGAAATTGACGTCATCGCCGGGCGGATCATGTCTTTCGCGGGCTTGCGCTATTATCAAGCCACCACTGACAGCGATCGCGCCAAGTTTATGGCCGACTGTCAGGACAAGATCACAAATTTCACAACCCCGCTGGTATTTTACGGGTTGGAGTTCAACCGACTTGACGACGCTCATCTGGCAGGCCTGCTTGCCGCCAACGCTGATCTTGCCCGCTATAAACCTGTCTTTGACCGGATGCGTGCCATGAGGCCGCACCAGCTATCCGACGAGCTCGAAAAATTCCTGCATGACCAGTCAAGCGTTGGTTCTGCTGCTTGGAATCGCTTGTTTGATGAAACGATGGCTGGGCTGGAATTCACCGTGGACGGTGAGACCCTCAGCCTCGAATCCACCCTCAATCTGTTGACCGAACACGATCGCAGCAAACGCGAGGCCGCGACCCACGCGCTGGCCGAAGTGTTCCGCGACAACATCAAAATCTTCTCGCGTGTGCACAACACGCTTGCCAAAGAAAAAGAGATCGAGGACCGCTGGCGCAAAATGCCGACCCCGCAGACAGGACGGCACCTGTCCAACCACGTCGAAGCCGAAGTCGTCGACGCCCTGCGCAACGCTGTCGTCGCTGCCTATCCGCGCCTGTCGCACCGCTACTATGCACTTAAAGCCAAATGGCTGGGTTTGGAACGCATGCAGACTTGGGACCGCAACGCACCTTTGCCGATGGAAATCGACAAGACCGTCGGTTGGGATGAAGCCACAGAAACGGTCATGTCGGCTTATGCCGATTTCGATCCTAAAATGGCCGAGATCGCCAAGCCTTTCTTTACTGACGGCTGGATTGACGCAGCGGTTAAACCGGGCAAAGCACCGGGTGCTTTTGCGCACCCGACCGTAACACCTGTGCATCCTTATGTGATGCTGAACTACTTGGGCAAACCGCGCGATGTGATGACATTGGCGCATGAACTGGGCCACGGCGTGCATCAGGTGCTCGCCGCAGAACAAGGTGAATTGCTGTCATCGACGCCACTTACGTTGGCCGAAACAGCCTCTGTTTTCGGTGAAATGCTGACTTTCCGCAAAATGCTTGAAGGCGCACAGACCCAGCAAGAACGCAAAGTCCTATTGGCCAACAAAGTTGAAGACATGATCAACACTGTTGTGCGCCAGATCGCGTTCTATGACTTTGAATGTAAATTGCATGCAGCACGTGCCGAAGGCGAATTGACGCCTGACGATATCAACGCGCTGTGGATGTCGGTCCAAGCCCAAAGCCTTGGGCCTGTGTTCGACTTTGCAGACGGCTACGAGACCTTTTGGGCTTACATCCCGCACTTCGTACACTCGCCTTTCTACGTCTACGCATATGCGTTCGGCGACGGGCTCGTGAATGCGCTTTATGCGGTCTACGAAGAAGGTGACCCTGATTTCCGCGAGAAGTATTTCGATATGCTGCGTGCAGGTGGATCAAAGCATCACAAGGAACTGCTTGCCCCATTCGGCCTAGATGCGTCGGATCCGAAATTCTGGGACAAGGGTCTGTCGATGATCAGCGGAATGATCGACGAGCTGGAAGCGATGGAGGGATAAGGCGGCACGCCTTAACCCTTTGTTAAATATTGTTTATTGATAACATTGATACAATCCAATCGTTTCGCGCGCGAAACCTAGGGTTGTATCAATCCAGCTCTGTCCATGGCCAAGGTTTCACCTCGCTTGCCGCCGTTTGATAGCGCGCGGCCTTTGCCATCCAGACACCCATCGTCGTACCGATTTCGGCCAGTTGGTCATTGGGGGTACGTTTATTGAACAGCATGATAAGGAACTGTGCGACAGTCAGAAGGCCCAGCAACGTGCTGGCCATGCTCATGAGCACCGCAATGATGAACATATGCACCAGACGTAGCCAGATATTCTCATAGTCAGCGTCTACATCATTCTCATCTGTCTTATGATCCTGATCCATCATTCTCTCCTATTGCGTCGGTCCACCGGCGGCGAAAACCATATCCATCATGTGCTGGGTTCCGCGTGAAAATTCAAGCGGACAAGGGTAGTCGGTGCCATCCTGAACAGATTTACAGAAATTTTCCACCTGCTGGACATATTGATTTAGCGCGGGCCAACGTTCTGACACCACAGTCAGTCCGTTGTTCTCGAGCGTGAGTTCAGCCGCAGCAAAGACATTAACGTTAAAAGGACAGTTCAGCCGCAAGACGCCTTTTTCCCCATGAAAGACAACTTCTTGGCGCGGGAACATCCGCATCGAGACTGTCGCGGCATAGGTGAAATCCGGAAACTCTGCTGCGACTTGCGCAAACACATCAACACCATTGTCAAAGCGCAGCTTGGCAAAAGGGATCGCCAAGGGCTCTTGTCCGGTGACAAAACGCGCGGCGCCAAACGTATAGACGCCGATATCGCGCAATCCGCCGCCGCCAGCCTCTGGTCGGTTGCGGATGTTGGTCGCATCATCGTTAAAATAACTGAAGGTTGCATCAACATGCACAAGCTTGCCAATAGCACCGCCCTGTACCAATTCCCGCGCGCGAATAAACTGTGGGTGGTGAACGATCATGAATGCCTCTGCGGCAAGTACACCGGCCTGATCACGCGCGGCAATTAACGGGTCAAATTCGGACGCGGCCAGTGTCATCGGCTTTTCGCACAGGACGTGCTTTCCCGCAGCCATAGCCTTGAGAGACCATTCAACGTGCAGATGATTGGGCAGCGGCACATAAACGGCATCAATCGTGGGATCAGCGAGCAACGCATCATAATTGTCGTAGACTTTGATCTGAGGCGCGAATGCCTGAAATCCAGCTGCCTTTTCGGCACTGGACGTCGCGAGGCCTACAAGATCGGCACCCTTCGCTGCATGAATAGCAGGTGCCATATGTTGGCTGGCAAAATTGGCCGCACCCAGAATGCCCCATCGTAATGCTGTCATGACAAGTTCCTCTTCAGACGTGATGTTAGCGCCAACGCAAACCAAAAGAAAAGGTTTCAACAGTTTCCCAGCGCAAAAAATATCCCCGCCGGATGCACTGGCGGGGATACTGTTTCTAAGCGTTGTTCCGGCTCTTATGCAGTTGCCAGCATCCCTTTTTCGCGGGCAAGTTCTTGCATCTTGGACTGCAACTTCTCAAACGCGCGCACTTCGATCTGGCGAATACGCTCGCGGCTGACGTCATACTGGCTGCTGAGATCTTCCAGAGTGATTGTCTCTTCGGACAGGCGGCGTTGCATCAAGATGTCCTTTTCACGGTCATTCAGCACCGCCATCGCTTCGGCCATCAGCGCACGCCGGGCATCAAGCTCGTCGTTGGCTTCATAGTCCGCTGCGGTGTTTGCACTTTCGTCTTCAAGCCAATCCTGCCACTGGGCCGCACCTTCGCCATCCGCGCTAACAGTTGCGTTCAGCGATGCGTCACCACCCGACAAGCGGCGGTTCATCGAAATGACCTCGGTCTCGGTTACACCCAGATCGGTCGCAATGCGGGCTACGTTTTCGGGACGCAGATCGCCTTCTTCCAATGCACCAATCCGGTTCTTGGCTTTGCGCAGGTTAAAGAACAGTTTTTTCTGCGCAGAGGTCGTGCCGAGCTTCACAAGTGACCACGACCGCAGGATATATTCCTGGATCGAAGCACGAATCCACCACATCGCATAGGTCGCCAAACGAAAGCCCTTTTCAGGGTCAAAGCGCTTAACAGCCTGCATCAAGCCAACATTGGCTTCGGAAATGACTTCCGCTTGCGGCAATCCGTAACCACGATAACCCATGGCGATTTTGGCCGCCAAACGCAGATGCGACGTTACCATTTTATGGGCCGCTTCTGTGTCTTCATGGTCGACCCAGCGCTTTGCTAGCATGTACTCTTCCTCAGGTTCCAACATCGGGAACTTGCGGATTTCTTGCATGTAACGGTTCAGACCACCTTCGGGGGATGGTGCTGGCAAATTCTTATAATTACTCACTGTCTATGCCCTCCTATGTATAAAGGCTTAACATCGATATGGGTGCGCTTGGAATTGCTTTCAAGTCCTGCATACGCATTTTCCCTGAACACTATATGAACTTATCGGTTTAGTTTTGGAAGGACTGTGTCCGTGCGCTCACGCACATGGGATGGAATATTTCAGACTTCTGCGCCAAGTGTGCGCAGCAAGTCGGTCATATCAGCAGGCAATGGGGCCTCAAATTCAAGAAAATCGCCCGAAACAGGGTGTTCAAACCCCAATGTAGCCGCATGTAACGCCTGACGCGGAAATCCCGCGACAGCAGCGACACCCGCTTCGCTCACGGCCTTTGGTGACAGTTTTCGCCGCCCGCCATAGACCGGATCACCAATCAATGAATGCCCGCAGTGGGCCATATGCACCCTGATCTGATGGGTACGGCCTGTTTCCAGCCAACATTCGATCAAAGCTGCGCATTGTGGATTGCCCAAGGGCATCAAAATCCGTGAACGGGTCACAGCATGGCGGCCATTGGTGAATGATACAGCCTGCCGTTGGCGGTCGGTGCGGTGACGGCCCAACATCGTTTGGATCTTCAAAATATTGCCAGGATCGAACGAAGTGCCCTTGATCCCACGCAACCGCGGGTCATTCTGGTCCGGCACACCATAACAAACGGCAAGATAACGGCGGGCGACGGTGTGTGCTGCGAATTGCTTGGCCAGATGATGATGGGCGCGATCCGTCTTGGCAGCAACTAACAGACCTGTGGTTTCTTTATCGATCCGGTGTACGATCCCGGGTCGTTTCATGCCGCCGACACCGGATAGGCTTTCGCCGCAGTGATGGATCAGCGCATTGACCAATGTGCCACCCAGTGTTCCGGGGGCAGGATGAACGACCATGCCACTGGGTTTATTGACAACAATCAGGTCGTCATCTTCAAAAATCACATCAAGTGGAATTTCTTCGCCGCCGATATGGCTTTCTTGCGCGAATGCCACGGTGACAATGACCTGCGCACCTTGTGCGACGCGGAATCGCGGATCGGTGACGACCTGACCATCAACCTGCACGGCACCATCAGTGATAAGTTTTGCCAAGCGCGACCGGCTGAGCGATGCATCTTCCGGCACATCACGGCCCAACGCCTTATCAAGGCGCGGCGGTGGCGCGGCTGCAATCTCAAACTCTACGCGTGTCATCATCTTGCCCTCAAAACTCCCGTCGGAGGAATCCCCCCTACTCCTACGCACCGCAGCCGTAAACGCAGACCAATATCGCATGAAGGAAAGAGTGGTACCACCTCCTGGTCTCGAACCAGGGACCTCCTGATCCACAATCAGGCGCTCTAACCAACTGAGCTAAGGCGGCACATCGTCGAATTAGCCGCAAGAGCGCACGATTGCAAGTCCCCCAAAAGCTATTTTCTTGCATGTTTTATCAGATGTTCGTCACAGCGCGATTGCACGGCGCGCCCTTGCCAATCTATCCCGGCGCACTGTAGGAAATTAATCAGCAGATCAAGGGGGCCGACATGGGCATCAACAGCGAACGTGACATCGAAGCAAATATGCAAATCGGCCCGACCGATCTGGGCATGGTGCGTATCTTCATTGACGCAGGCGACATCGAGATTCCGATGGATTTCTCACCAGAAGAGGCCGACGAGATCGCAGACGAGATCAAAGCCGCCGCAATGGCCGCCCGCTCGGTCAAAAAGCGCTAGAAAACCCCGGATCGCGGGCCGCTTGCGCCCGCACGGCCGCGTGGCGGGCAAATTTTTGCATCATAACTTTGCGGCGTGCAGAGGCTAATTTAGTCTCTGGCCCCATACGGATGATCTCTGCGTCATAGGCATCAGCCAGGATCAGCCCAGTGTCATCTGGCAGCAGTTCGGTCGGAAAGTAATTGTCGACCGCCCAGAAAAACCGATCACACCATTCAAGATAGCCCTGCCATTTGTGATCGGATTGGAAATCAGCACGACTAGATTTGCATTCAATGATCCAAATCTCGCTTTTTGGCCCAAATGCCATGACATCAACCCGCAAACCCGAAGTGGGAACAAGTTCTTCAACTGTCACAAAATCATGGCTACGCATCGCGCGGCAGACGCCCCGCGCCAACAGCTGGCCGGGCATGAGTTGCGGTATGACGACATCATCAGGCATGTGAAATATCCTGAACAATAGGTGAACAAAACTCAAGTGCGAATCGGCGAGTTCAGTATGGGGCAACTGTTGAAGCTGGAAGCATGGCCAACCAGCCTAGATTGCACGTCCATTCAAACCTTAAGGAAATCTTATCGTATTTTCGCTTAAATACATAAGGTTATCAAAATTCATCACTCCAATTCGCGCATGAAAACTTCCAGCTTTGTGACGGAAATCGGGCAAAAGTGGCCCCGAAAAAGTTTGAAATGCCACGCGCCCGTCACGTTTTAGTCCGCTTTGCTGCGTATCAATAAGACCATAGAGAAGAGGGAAATTTACCATGTCGATGTTAACAAGTATCAGCTTTTTTGACGTATCAATGGCGCTTCTTTTTGTCGGCATTGCCGAACGGTTGCTTCTTGCTTACGCCCCGATCAAGATGGTTGGTCGCAACGGTTGGCTCATCCGTGGCAATATCGAAGAATAATCGAAACGCCGACCCCGACCCCTTGCCCTTCACCCAGTGTCCGCCTACCTGTTGTCCGACGGGTTCTGCACTTCTCGTAAACCATAGGTACAAATCCAGTGGCCTTACGCAAATCCTAGGGGGCTGGCTCTGTTCTGGCTCTGGTCAGTTTATCTGGCGCCCACCTGTACATACAGGTCCTCGGGATTAGTTACCTCTACGGTCGCCGTGGTTCCCGTCACCCAAGACTTCCATACAATTAGACGAGGCCGATCAACGGCTAGATTTGGATTATGTAGCACCAAATCGCTTTTCCGTCCCGCAAGCGATTGAACAAGCTTAAAGCGATTGGCGCTTTGACTTTGCCGGCAAGCGTACTGGCACCATCAATCCCCGACGCGGACCGTCATCTTTGTCACCGTCTTCCATCAACATGACCGAGACTGCGAACTGAACGCTTCCAAATACCGTGCCGTTAAAAAACCACAGCAAGAAAACCGCCAGAAGTCCAATGTCTGATCCCATAACAAGATGGCCCAGACCAGCGACGTCGTACCAAAGTATCAGACCAACAAATACCGCAGACAAAGCAAACCCGATTGCACAATGGCGCAGGTAAAGTCGCATCAGATTGGGTTCTTGATTAGGTCGCATAATGATCCCCTTTCCATCCAAAGATAGAACCGCGACGATCAAAAACAATGGGAATCTAGCCTAAAGTTAGCCGCCAAAAGCCTCTGGCTGGGCTTCGCGCGCCATGTGATCCAGAACTGCATTCACGAATTTAGGTTCTTTGTTGTCGGCAGAAAACGCCTCTGCGACACTGACGAATTCACTGATCACAACTTTCGGCGGTGTTTGTTTCAACACAAGTTCCGCCCCTGCGGCACGAAACAGCGCACGCCAAGTGGGATCAATACGTGCAATAGGCCATTTGACCACCAAAGCGCGGTCAGTCATCTGGTCTATCAGCGCCTGATCATCAACTGCTTTTTCCATCAAGACACGGAATGTATCCAGATCACCTTCGGTCATCTCGATTTCATCATAGGTCGCGCCAAAGCGGTGATCTTCAAACTCGCGTTTGACCTGATCGACAGTCTGCCCAGAGGCTTCCATCTGGAAAAGCGCCTGCACAGCATAAAGCCGCGCCGCTGATTTCATTTTCCGCTTTTGGTTATTCGAAATGGTCATGTTGACGTCTTGTTATCCGTATCACCGGCCATCAGAATCTCGCGGGTGAACCCCACGCCCTTGTCGGCCTTGCTCCACTTACGGGCCAGCGCAATCAGGTGCAAGGCCGCAGCAGCGGCACCCCCACCTTTGTTCATCGCGGCCGGATCAGCGCGCACTTCAGCCTGTGCGCGGTTCTCGACAGTCAGGATGCCATTTCCAATGCAGAGCCCTTGCAAGCCAAGCATTTGAACTGCGCGGCTGCTGTCGTTGCAAACGGTGTCATAATGGGTTGTCTCGCCACGGATCACGCACCCGAGGGCGACATAACCGTCAAAATTGCTCATTCGTTCTGCAATCCCAATCGCTGTCGGTATCTCGAGAGCGCCAGGCACTTCGACCAAATCCCAAGTCGCACCGGCCTTTTCAATCTCGGCTTTCGCACCAGCAATCTGGTTGTCCGAGATATCTTTGTAATAAGGCGAAGCAACAATCAGGATTTTGACTGGCTTGTCGAATTCAGGCACCGGCATGATGTAATGTGACGGTCCGGCCATTATCCGATCTCCGAAATCTTACGTGTACCGACAATTTCCAACCCGTATGCATCAAGGCCGACGACTTTGGGCCTTGGCGAATTTGTCAGAAGCTCGATCTTGTGCAGACCCAGCGAAGACAGGATTTGCGCGCCCAAGCCGTATTGGCGCAGCGTTTGTGGCGATGCCTCTTCGGCCGAATCCAGTTTCATATGAACGTCGCGCAGCAACACGAGCGCACCGCGCCCTTCGTCGGCGATCAATTGCATCGCGTCACCAAATTCATTGCGGCGACCGCGTGGGCCTGTGCCAACGACATCCAGCATCGGATCCATTGCATGCATACGGACCAAGACCGGATCAGGTGTCGTAATATCCCCTTTGATCAAGGCGATATGTTCGGCCCCTTGGGTTTCGTCCGTGTAAATACGGATTTCCCATTCGCCGCCAAACTCAGATGTAATAGTGCTTGTGTCACGAACCCGCACAAGATTGTCGTGACGACGGCGATAAGCGATCAAATCACTGATTGTACCGATCTTGAGGTTATGAAGCTGCGCAAAAGCAACCAGATCCGGCAACCGCGCCATTTCGCCGTCTTCTTTCATGATCTCGCAAATCACACCTGACGGGTTCAATCCGGCGAGCCGTGAAATATCTACCGCAGCCTCTGTATGGCCCGCACGGACCAACACGCCGCCATCACGCGCGCGCAACGGGAACACGTGGCCCGGCGTTGCGATATCAGCAGCACCTTTGCCGGCATCAATCGCAGTCGCGACTGTGCGTGCGCGGTCATGCGCGGAAATACCGGTACTGACACCTTCGCGGGCTTCAATGCTGACGGTAAAGGCAGTTTCGTGGCGGGAAGAATTATGTGACGCCATCAAAGGCAGACCCAGCGCGTCAATCCGTTCACCCGGCAAGGTCAGGCAAATCAAGCCGCGGCCGTATTTGGCCATGAAGTTGATCGCATCAGGGGTCGCCATTTGTGCAGGAATAACCAGATCGCCTTCGTTTTCGCGATCCTCGTGATCGACGAGAACAAACATGCGTCCGTTACGGGCATCTTCGATGATCTCTTCGATCTTGCTGATCGCGTCGGACCAATCCCGTTCCACTTGGCCCGGCTCTTCAAAATTCTGGTTCATGCTCTTCCCCGAAATGTCTTGATTGGCAGATAGCCCAGCGTCGCCGCTTTGGAAAGCAGGTTCACGGAACGCAGATCATTCATACTCGCGCAATCGCGCGACATAGCGGGCCATCGTATCGATCTCTAGGTTGATCTGGTCGCCCAAGGCCACATCGCCCCACGTCGTCGCGGTTTTCGTATGGGGAATGAAGTTGATGCCGAAATCAGTTCCGTCCACTTCGTTTACTGTCAGCGATGTACCGTTCAAAGCGACCGAACCTTTGGGCGCGATGAAACGTGCCAAAGCATCAGGGGCGCGGAATGTGACCCGCGTGCTGTCACCTTCGTTGCGCATGCCCACAACCTTGGCCACGCCATCCACGTGACCCGACACGATATGTCCGCCCAATTCGTCGCCAACTTTCAAGGCACGTTCAAGGTTCAACCTGCTGCCCACTTGCCAGCCGCCCACATTGGTCGCACCGACAGTTTCGGCAGAAATTTCCACGTCAAACCAGTTCTGTGGATCACGCCCCCAGGCAATCACCGTCAGACAGACGCCGTTGCAAGCAATAGAGGCCCCGATGTCGATACCGCCTATGTCGTAGCCGGTCCCGATCCGTGCGCGCAAATCGCCGCGCTGTTCAAGCACAAGGATCTTGCCAATATCGGTGACTATTCCAGTAAACATCGCGGCATCCTTTGGCTGTTTGTCCTGATCTAGCCCGTCTGCGCACGCCGGACAAGCCGCAGCCCTTGCCAGCGGGCCATATTCACGTCAGGAAGTCACGTTAACGACTTTCCAAGCTTCTGACGTTAGACTGATTTAATGACGACATCACGCGCGTTCCTTTTCCTGCAAGGGCCACATGGCCCGTTCTTTCGCCAACTGTCAGGTATGTTGCGTAAAACAGGTGCGCGGGTCTGGCGCGTTGGGTTTAACGCTGGCGATGCTGCCTTTTGGGGGGGCGCACCAGGATATATTCCGTATGAAGGTTCGATTGATAATTGGCCGAATACGCTTGCCAGCCTTCTAGGCGCCCGTCGTATCACGGATATTGTTCTATATGGCGATACTCGTCCCCTGCATGCAGAGGCCGTCAAACAGGCAAAAGCCGCAGGTTTGCGCGTGCATGTCTTCGAAGAAGGGTATCTGCGCCCCTATTGGGTTACCTATGAACGCGACGGCAGCAATGGGCATTCTCAGTTGATGCAACTGAGCGTGACTGACATGAAAAACCGTCTTGCTGCGTCGGTGATCGATATGCCGACACCGCCAGCACAATGGGGCGACATGCGCCAACACATCTTTTATGGCGCACTCTATCATTGGTTCGTGATGTTCTGGAACAGACGTTACCCTTCGTTTCGCACCCACC
>Ga0208544_10000593_pt1 | contig 27785 bp, 21 predicted proteins | sample DEB08_DNA_9_FD_184526 | JGI IMG/M metagenome (GOLD analysis project Ga0208544, IMG submission 184526) | Aqueous microbial communities from the Delaware River and Bay under freshwater to marine salinity gradient to study organic matter... | ecosystem: Environmental > Aquatic > Marine > Coastal ... | reverse complement strand
ATCCGACCCTGAATCGGACTGCCCCTATTGATCATAAATTAAGCTAACTAGCGGTAGTGATTTTGCACAACTAGGGAAACACTCATGGAAACAATACCATTTTTTTAATTCAAAAACCACGGCCCTGGCAAAAGAAATAATGCGAAAAGCACCCTTTTTTCATTTCTCGAAAAATACTACTTTCAGCTTTCCCCCAAACCTTATTGTATGCACGGCGAGGGGGGTGTAGCCATCTCCTACCTCCACGACCTCAACACGACATACACTCGGCCTACGATCAGCGGGATCGACGAGGCGATCAGCACTAGCAGCCAGCCGCGTTGATCGATGGATTCCAGTGAGAGCACTGCGGCCAGAGGCTCGATGAACATGGCTGCCATGAGAATCACCCCGCAAAGGGCCACCGCTCCCCAGACATAGGGGTTACGGCTGATCTCATTATCAAACGCCTTACTCTCTGGCTCAGCCATATTGAAGACATGCAGCAGCTGGGCGATGGCGATGACTAGAAAACAAATGGTGACTGCCTGGCCGTCACTCATGCCCAGCCACAGCCGTGCCAGCACAAAGGAGCCAAGCACCACCAGGGTGATCAACATGCTGTATAAGCCAATCATGCGCCACTGCTGCTTACCGATGATGGCATCATGCTTCGATCTCGGTGGCTGGGCCATCACATCGCTATGCCCTTTGCTCGCCCCCAGAGCAAGGGCCGGGAACACATCGGTGACCATGTTAAGAAACAGGATTTGTAATGGCAGTAGCGGCAGCGGGGCTCCGGTCATCGATGCCAAGCCGATGACCAATACTTCACTGAGGTTACACGACATCAGGTAAACGACAAACTTGCGGATGTTATTGAAGATCACCCTGCCCTGCTCGACAGCAGAAACGATGGATACAAAGGCATCATCACGTAGCACCATGTCGGCCGTCTCTCGTGCTACTTCCGTGCCCCGAATTCCCATGGCGATGCCGATGTCGGCCTTTTTCAAAGCAGGGGCGTCATTGACCCCGTCACCGGTCATTGCCACCACCGCACCTTCATCCTGATGCATCTGGATGATATCGAGTTTGTTTTGCGGCGTTACTCGCGAGAATACCGTAACCCCGAGCATGTCGTTTAAGCGCCCCTGCCGCTGCGCCTCATCAATCTCTTTACCCAGCGCGATACACTGCTCTCCTTCTGTCTGGCAAATACCGGTGTTTTTGGCTACATGCAAAGCCGTGCCCGCCTGATCACCAGTGACCATCACCACCCGGATGCCTGCACCCTGACACGCTTTGATCGCAGCCGGAATATCAGCGCGGGACGGATCCATCACACAGACCAGCCCCAAAAAGGTAAGCCCCTGGTAAGGAACAGCTTCAGGATTGTCTGAGCTCTTTTTTGCCATCGCCAGCACACGAAAACCCTCGTTGGCAAGAGCTTGATTCTGATCAAGCCAGTGCTTCCTGAGCCCATCGTCCATCACCAGCACGCCCTCCCTGCCCTGCAGTTGGTTGCAGGCAGCCAACACTGGTTCCGCGGCACCTTTGACCGCAAACAGAAAAGCATCGTCAGACTCGGAACCACGGTGAATAGTTGCCATCATTTTCACCTCAGAGTCAAAGGCCTCCTCATGATGGCGCGGGTGCTGCAACAGCAGCTGTTTCTTCTCCAAGTCACGCTTTGAACCCGCCACAAGTAGAGCCAGCTCCATGGGATCGCCCACTCCGTCAACACCTTCAGTTCCGTCAACTTCTTCTCCGGTGTCTGCAAACTCGGCATTGCTACACAAAATACCAACTTCCAGAAGCTGTTCACTCATGGCCAGCGGGTTTTCATGAGTTTTGAAATTATCCATGCCGGCATCGGTCAACACCGACACCAGCACCATCCGGTTTTCGGTCAGGGTGCCCGTTTTATCCGTGCAGATGATGTTGGTCGCTCCCAGGGTCTCTACGGCGGCGAGCCGGTTAATCAAAGCATTACTGCGCGCCATGCGCCACATGCCACGCGCCAGCGCCAAGGTAGCAATGATCGGCAGTCCCTCGGGAATGGCCGCTACCGCGAGGGCAATGGAGGTCTCGATCATCAGGTAGAGATCCCTGCCCCTCATCAGCCCAGCGACTAGGGTGAAGGCGGTGATGCCTAGCGTGATGACGATGAGCTTACGACTCAGGCGAGCCAACCGCTTTTCCAAGGGGGTGTCCTCGTCCTGGGTGGTCATGACCAGTGAGGAGATAATGCCAAACTCGGTTTTCAAACCGGTGGCAACAACAATGGCTGTGGCTGAGCCGCGCGCAAGCGAGGTGCCTTTATAAAGCATGTCCGTGCGCTCGGCGAGAATGGCATCAGCAGCAATGGCATCCGCGTTTTTAGTCACCGGCAATGACTCTCCAGTCAGGGCAGATTCGTTGACCTCAAGGCGCGAGCACTCGGTGATGCGCATATCGGCAGCTACCATGTCGCCTGCTTCCAGCGAGACAATATCCCCTGGAACCAGATGTTCTGCCGCGATTTTCCTGACCTTGCCATCACGCCTAATCGTCGCCCAAGTCTTGTTGTATTTCCTCAGCGACTCCATGGTGCGCACGGCACCGAACTCAGTGAAAAAACCAATCACGGCATTGAGCACCAGCACCGCACAGATGGCGATGCCTTCGATCCAGTCGTGAAAGACAAAGGCAAGTGTCGCCGCAACTGCTAAAAGAAGAACCAGCAGGCTACGGAACTGGGCAACAAGAATACCCAGCCAGCTGCGGCCAGATGTAGTTTGCAGTTGGTTAGGCCCGTAATGATGCAGCCGCTGCCTGGCTTCGTGTTCGGTTAAGCCAGACTCGACGGACACGCCATGGTGCTCGAGGACCTGTTGGGCCGTCTCACTCCATGGGCAATGATCATTCATCTTGCTAACATGCTACAGGATTTATACCGTGACGACAATACAGACTCTGTGAAAAACAGCCCCTCTATTGTGTTGGTTAATCAGATGCTCAACTGCTCACCCTCAGACTTAGCGATACACACTGCAGCGCATGAATCACCAAAGATATTGACCGCCGTACGGCTCATGTCGAGCAGCCGATCCACCGAGAGCAGAGCTACCACCGCCATCTCCGCATTCGGAATACCCGAGCTATTGAGGATAAGAAGAATCGCCACCAAGCTCGCCGACGGGATGCCTGCCACCCCGATACTGGTGAGCAAGGCAGTGACCACGACCCCAAACTGCGCCGCCACGCCCATCTCAATACCCATGACCTGGGCGACAAAGAGCACCGCTACACACTCATAGAGGGCGGTGCCATCCATGTTAACCGTGGCCCCGAGTGGCAGGGTGAAGCTCGAAACCCGCTTGGAGACTCCGGCATTCTTCTGCACGCAGAGCATCGTTTCAGGAAGTGTGGCCGCGGATGATGCCGTTGAGAAAGCTGTCAGCATTGCCATGCGCATCGCCTGGAAGTGGGCCCACGGATTGACCCGTGCTACATAGCGGAGTATTAAAGGCATCATCAAAAACAAATGAATGGAGAGTGCCAGCAGCACGGTGAGAAAATACTTACCCAAGCTCAAAAAGATATCCGCGCCGCTCTGATAGACCACAGGCAGCAACAAGCCAAAGACCCCGAGAGGTGCAAACACCATGATCCACTGGGTGAGCCGGATCATCACATCATTGATGGCCTGAATACTGCCTAGCAGTGGCCGCATATTATCGGCAGGAAGCCGGGCCATGACGATCGCAAATAGAATGGAGAAGAAGATCATGCCTAACAACTGACCATTATCCGTGGCAGCCTTAAAGACATTGGGGGGGACCATTTTTTTGAACAGATCCGCATAGTCCCCTGGCTTGCGTTCCCCCGCTTCTGCTACCTTGAGCTTTTCATTACTGCTGGCACCCTCCGCTTTCTGCTCCAGCGCCTCACGGATCTCGGCATTGGGTTTACCATTTTCCAGTCCAGGCTGAATCGTATTCACCAGCACAAGTCCCACCAGCACGGCTGCAAAACTCGTGCCCATATAAAAACCAAGGGTCTTCATACCAAGTCTGCCAAAGCCTTTCATTTCCCCTAAAGAAGCAATGCCCGCAATGATCGAGCTGGCAACCAGTGGCACGATAATCATTTTCAATGCCTGAATGAAAAGCTTGCCGACGAAGTCCCCCACCGAAATGGTATTCTGGATAAAGGCATAGGCACCGCTATCCTCGGGAACCGAGGCGCTCAAATTGCGAAATACAATCGCCGTGCCGGTGGCCAGAACAAGTGCAATGAGGATTTGCCAATGCGGTGCGATTTTCTTCATGCGGCTCATGGTAGGGACACATTATAAAAAGGAAAACTACGAATCCTTGTTTTCTTACCCTTGAGCATCTATTCGCTCACTAGCACGCTCCATGCTTGCGCTGTAAGGCATGGCACGTTACACAGCGTATGTGAACCCATCCCATGACATGACCGCAGTGCGCACCCGTTTTGCCCCATCTCCGACTGGCTACCTGCACGTCGGCGGCACCCGCACGGCTCTCTTTAACTGGCTGCTGGCGCGCAAGCACGGCGGTTCCTTCATCCTCAGGGTCGAGGATACGGACGAAGAGAGAAACACGGAGGCCGCCAGGGAAGCGATTTTTTCAGGTATGAGCTGGCTGGGCCTGGACTGGGATGAGGGCCCCCACCCGGACGGCACGACCAGTGGTGACTACGGTCCCTATTACCAGAGCCAGCGCAATGAGCTCTATGACAAGTGGTTTGAGAAACTGCGCGCCGATGAACGCGTCTACGAGGATGATGGCGCCTGGCGATTCAAGTTTGCCCGCAAACCGGTCACCATGCAGGACCTGATCTGCGGTGAAGTCACCATCGACTACCGCGATGAATCCAACACCCCGGACATGGTGGTGAAACGTTCCGATGGTTCCTATGTGTTCCACTTCGTCAATGTGGTGGATGATCTCGAAATGAAAATCAGCCACGTCTTGCGCGGCGAGGATCACCTGATGAATACGCCCAAGCACCTGCAGCTGTTTGAGGCCTTCGGTGTCGAACCTCCGCATTACGGCCACATTCCACTGATTCTCAATATGGACGGTTCCAAGATGAGCAAGCGTGACACCGGAGCTGCCATCGCAGGCTACGCTGAGGAAGGTTATATTCCGACCGCTGTTGTTAATTTCCTCTCACTACTCGGATGGTCTCCCAAGGATGAATCCGAAATCATGCCGATCAGTGAAATTGTTGAGCGCTTCACTCTTGAGGGCGTGAACCGCTCACCTGCTAAGTTTGATGCTGAGAAATGCGCCTGGATCAACCAGCAGCACCTTGCGCAAATGAGTGATTCAGACTTTGCCCATGCCGCTGCCCCCTTTGTCCAGCGAGCCGGCTATGATCTTCCGGATAACTTCACCAGCATTGCCGCGTCCGTTCAGGAAAAGACCCGGCTGCTCTCCGAGGTCCCTGGGGCCATTGCCTTCTTACTGGATGAGGATTTCGCTTACGATCAGGACACCCTCGATAAAGTCCGCAATAACGAGGCTGCCAAAAACCTGCTCGGCGAACTTGCACTGGCCTTCAATCAGGTTGATGATTGGAGTAGCTCCAAGGAGGCTATCGCCGCCACCGCCAAAGCCAATGGAGCCAAACCCGGCCAGCTCATGTTCCCCACCCGTGTCGCCCTTAGCGGCCAATCCGGAGGTCCGGATCTGGGCGCCATTCTTGAAATCCTCGGTAAGGACGAAAGTATCCGCCGTATCCGGCGCACCATCAGCCAACTCTAAAAGCCCAGCACTAAGCACCCTAACCCAATGAAAGACGTCTACCAGCTCGCCGATTTATCCAGCCGTGAAATACTCGATGCAGGCGCCGACAAGCCGGCACGCCTTGCCGTCATCGGCCATCCAGTAAGCCATTCCGCTTCCCCTGCGATGCACCAGGCTGCACTCGACGCCCAAGGCAAGGACGTCCGCTACATCCGGCTCGAAGTCGAACCCGGCCAGGTCGCCGAGGCACTCCAGCAGATGAAGCAGCTCGATTTCATCGGCTGTAATGTGACCGTGCCACACAAGTTCGAGGTGATGGATTACTGTGACGATCTTAGCGAAGACGCCCGTGCCATGGGTGCAGTCAACACCGTGATCTTCGGTGATCAAACACTAGGGCACAACACCGACGCTCCAGGACTCGTGCGAGCTATCCGTGAAGACTTCGGCATCGACCTCGCCGACCTCAAGGTGATGATCGTCGGTGTCGGCGGAGGTGCCGGCCGAGCGGTCGCCACCCAGTGCGCGCGCATTGGCTGTGATCAAATCTGGCTGGTCAACCGAACTCTGGAAAAAGCCCAAAATCTACTCACTGAGCTAGAATCCCAAGTCGGCCAGATCAACCACCTCGCAGGACCAGGAGAGCGATTCACTGCCATGACGCCAGAAGACCCTGGCATTGTCGAAGCCGCTGGACATGCCGAGTTAATCATCAATGCCACTTCTCTCGGTTTACGTTCATTCGACCGCAAGCCCCTGCCCTCAGCTTGCATCCAGCCCCATCACCTGGTCTACGATATGATCTACAACCCAGCTCAAACTACCCTGCTTAGCCATGCCAAGTCAGTAGGAGCACGCACCGCCAATGGGCTATCGATGCTACTCCACCAGGGAGTGTTAGCCTATGAGTGCTGGTTTCCAGGTGATACCCCTCTGGAACATATGAGGAAGGGTCTATTGAGCTCACTCTGATTGTTTAGACAAACCCGTGGCCTCAACAATAACGGGATCATACCAGTGGTTTGCCAAAATACGCACCAGCTCTAGGCGTGGTTCCTGTTCTGCGTTTTTAAGTAGCCTCATGCGGACTCGAACCCTGTGGTAGTGCTCTGGATCAAAACCAGAAACCTTCAAGCCCACATGGTCATAGCCATCAGTTACTTCTTCTTGGCTGACCATCTCGCTGACAATCTTACCCTGCACACTATATGCTGGAATCCGCACCTCCTCGGATGCGTAACCGTCGAAGCCTTTTCCTCTGAAGATATCAGGCTTATAAAATTTGACCAAGACATCACCACCTGCGAGATCCTCACCAACATCCATCACGCGCATATAAAGTCGAAATTCTGCCTCTTCGCCATTAGCTTTTGAGGTGAAAAGTGCCCAATCACTTTCACTATATCGGACGAAAGATTTCCACTCAATCTTCCATTCTTTACCGTCACGAATGAACACAACCTCAAAACGCTCTCCAACGTCTGATTGGCAAATAGTTCCTATCGCATAGACTCCGGGAATATCGAGCGCCTGGGAATATACAGCTCTCACCCGTGTTAGCTGAGGTCGAAAACTTGCTCGCGTTGCGTAAAACGCCTCCATTTCACGTGAAAGCCTGACCCCATTATAAACATATTGAGTTTTAGCTGCAGCACTCGAGGCATTGAGAAAACCTTTGATGGCCTCCATGCATTTGGGCAGTGCTAATTTCATCGCCTGCTTTTCGGTCTCGATTTGCTGCGCATTCTTTTGCTGAGTCTGAGCAGAGATTGAAGGCTCGTCCTTAGCTTGGTTAAAATAAATCACCACAGCTACAGCTGAAACCACGAGCGATATCCACGCAATCGATATTAACCTCAGCTGCCGCGCTATTTTCTTTTTTTCAGTGGTTTGCTCAACATCGACATCGGGCTGCTTATCGTTGTCTTTGTCAACAGACACCACACCACCATCTCTATCGTGATTCTGATCAAGACTGTCTTCGTCGTCCAAGAAAAAATCGTCTTCAATTCCCAACTCGGGCCCAATTTCCACGATCCCTGCCACCGCCTTGCCGCAATGAGGGCAATCCTGAAGATTTGCACCGATAACCTGTGACTCAAAAAGTGAATCACATTCATTGCAGTGGTAATAACCCTTAATTAAATTACTCATTATTTAACGCGCAGCACTAAACGTTGTTAACCCTGCAACGATAAGAAAACAACTCAAATTGCCGATTCATCAAACCAACAACAATGTCACCAAGCCTCGCGTTTCCGACTCAACAGAACTCAAGCCCACCGACAATCAAAATGCCCGTTTATTGCTCGGCAGTTTCTTACTTCTAGGACTCTCAAAACCAGGCATGCGCCGACGATGTGAATGCATGTCACCTATCTCAGGCTTACTAAGCTCGCCATCACCATCAACATCAATTCGATCAAATAGCTTTTTACGACGTTGTTCTGGCCATTTAAAAACCCATGGCATACCTGCGTATTCATCGTAATCGAGGCCTCCACTTGCATTTTTATCGTGGGTCGTAAAATTCCCATCAGAGTGATTAAATCTACGTGGCTTGGTATTTAACTCAAATCGTTCAATGCCATTGTTCTTATTTTGATCTAATCGGACAAACAACTCGGCAGGATCGAGCTTGTTTTCATTTATAAACTTCATCAATTCAGAAAATTCAGCGGCAGTTAGCAGACCGTCTTTATTTGTGTCGAAGCGAGAAAATTCTTTGCGGGCAAACTTCACCCATTTTGGAGTAGGAGGATAAAGCTCACGCATTTGCAGATATCCATCTTTATCATGGTCGAGAAAATCAAATAATTGACGCTGCTTTTTGGGATCCATATTTTGCAGGCGTTTGGCACCTGCAAATTCACTGAACGTTAATTGGCGATCATCATCTATATCCACATCAGCGAATGCCTTCCCTCGTTCCCTACCAATAGCACCCTGCTTCTGAGCGAACCTCAGTGTGCGTGCATCCTTGGGCGGATCAGCGTCTTGCGGTGAGATTACAACTGAAGGACCCTCTGCTGACACTTCACAGAACAAAACGAACGAGACTAGCATTCGAAAGCTTAAATGTAGAGTGGTTAGGTTCATATGATATCCTGAAAAATGAGTGACGTATCGGCAAATGATGGAATTGAAACACCCTAAAGGTGCAAGAGTTGTGAATGTAATGTATTTTTTTATTTCGTTTATCTGCATAATCAATGATAATTCAACAAGCAATGCACATCAGTGATATCATTAAACCCGAGGAACCAACTTTCTCGTTTGAATTTTTTCCACCGAAAAGCCCAGAAGCGTCTCATGCACTCTATGAGACGATCAAGGACTTATCGGAATGTAAACCGTCATTTGTAAGTGTGACTTATGGCGCGGGAGGCACGACCAGAGACCTCACCCACGACCTGGTCCTTAAAATTAAGGAAACCACCGACACGCCACCTGTTCCTCATCTGACCTGTGTCTCGCACACTAAGGAAGAAATCACATCCACCCTTGCTCGATATGCATCTGTAAATATAGGAAACATTCTTGCCCTCCGAGGAGACCCTCCGGCAAACAACAGCAGTTACGACCGCTCGCAAGATGCCTTTCAGCAAGCTGTGGACCTTGTGCGGCATATTAAGTCCTTTAACGAATCGGGCAACCATCCCGACTCTCGCGGTTTTGGCATTGGCGTCGCGGCATTTCCTGAGGGGCATCCTGACACACCGAATCGCTTGTTGGAAATGGACTATTTAAAGGCCAAAGTAGATGAGGGTGCTGACTACATATGCACTCAACTCTTTTTTGATAATCACGACTTTTTTGATTTTCGTGATCGTTGTCAGCTCGCAGGCATCAATATACCTATCATTGCTGGGATTATGCCCATTACCTCAGCCAAAGGAATTCACCGCATGGCAGAACTTGCCGCTGGCGCCCATTTCCCAGCGCGTCTGCTCAAAGCCCTCAAACGTGCTGGAAATGACAAAGAGTCAGTGCAGCAAGTGGGTATTCAGCATGCTGCCGAGCAATGTGCAGGCCTACTCGATCAAGGAGTAGCTGGAATCCACTTCTACACTCTCAACCAAAGCAGGGCTACGCGCGAAGTTTATTCACTTCTGGGCATGCGCTAGCCCCTCTGGTAAAAATGCCTGGGGCTGCTAATAGTCCTCGGTCAATTAGCATGCTGAGCATGGCCTCAAAAAACAAAAGCCCCCTCGAGTCCAGTGGACCCAGGAGGCTTTGATTTAAAGGTAAGTTATTAGCATCCGCAGCCACCGCCGCAGCAACCACCGCCGTCACCTTGCTCCATATCTTCTGGAGTAGGAGTGCGGCCAAGCTCAAGTGTCATGCCAACATATTTTGAGATGGTTTTCTGCAAGGTCTGCAGGCTTTGTTGAGCCTCCATGAAGTCACTGGCTACCTCATTAGAGAAAAGTGACTCACGGGCATCTTCAAATTCTTGGATTTCCTTATCGGACAGCTCTACGCCGGCCTGCTGCTTCTGATTAAGCTCATCACCTCGCTCATGAAGCGACTGGTATTTAAGCTTGGCGTCATCATCAGCAAGAAAGCGCTCAACTTGCCCCTGAAGGGTAACGAACTCGATATCCTGTGCGATCGCATCACACAGCTCTTTGGTTTTGGACATCACATTAGATTCCTTAGCAATCATAGTCATGCACACCCTTATCCCCTGAAAACAGCCAATGCAACCTCTGAAGTTGGCATTTTTCAAAAAAAAGAAAGTGGCCACCAATGAAGCCCCGCTTGCCAATAACGCGCTAGTCCTCAGACTTTTCGATTTGCTCCGTTGTAGCCACCAGATAAGCCATCACCGCAGCCTCATCTTCTTTGTTAAGACCAGCATTCCAAGCCATGCCCGGAACAATCGTGTGCCACTCATCTACCCGCATATTCTCAGGTAATTTAAATTCGTGGCACTGTGAGCAATGAACTTGAGAGAGCGCGTAGCCTTTACCTAAAGTATCTAGAGGCTGCCCTGATTTATGGGCCATTTCGGCATTAGGCACTGGCATCTCAGCGTAATTCTGAGTTGGGGTGCAGGCCTGAAAAGCAAAACCCAGATAGATTGTAAATGCGGCAAGCGCCCCCCATTGCGTAAATCTAATATTTTTTAACATGCTACGGTTAGCCTAGCACAGCCAACTAGCGATATCAATCACCATCTTACTGCTTGCTAGGACAATATTGAGCTTACAGAATCGGTCTATGAGTAAGTTCACAGTAACCGTGCTTTTTGCGCTGGCCATCATAACGGCTTTCTTAGTGTGGTGGTTTAGCCCAAGCCAAGTCGTCAAACGCCAGACTAACACTGTCATTAACTGTCTCGATATACCAGAAACTGCCACAAAAACTTACCGAGCATTAAAAACCACCAGCTTTTCGAACCTTCTAGCCAATAGGGTTACATGCCATGTCGACATCGCTAATTATCAAAAAGATCTCACTCACGATCAACTGATAGAAAGCCATCAACTTTATGCATACCACGTGGACTGGGCCTCTGCAAAAGCCAGTAATATTAGAGTAAGCATTATCGATGACCAACATGCAACTACGCAGGCTGATCTTAACTTCACAATCAGCTCAAAAAAGATGGCTGCATCCAGTGAAATAATCGCACTTAACTTAAGCTGGCAAAAAAATGATGCCGGAAAATGGCAACTCACCAAAATCGAAATGATGGGCGATATAGTTGGCAGTATGTAGGGCTCAAAAACAGCCTCAGCAGATGGCCAGACGGCCTACCAGTCCGAGTTGAATCCCCGAGTGTCAATGTGCACAAAGCCACCGTAAGTGCCAACACCACCCTCGAAGGTGCGCTTTCTATCACGAAGAAAACGAGCAACGCTAGAAACATGTCTTGATCCAGCACCGTGGAACACAACATCAACAGCCTGGTTGAATTGGTGGAAAGAACGAGGATGCCCTCGCACTGCAGCATTGTAGCGAGGACTTCTATAAGCTGAATAGATTGCCTTCACAGGCAGCGAAAGCTCCTTGGACATGCGGTCAATCACCTTGAGTGTGGGCCCCATTTTTTTCCACAGTTTTTTAGGCGGCAAGCTGTTAACGATATTGCCTCGCGTTTTAAAATGAGGCGCTAAAATCATACGTGGCGTGACGTTACGAAGACGCAAACCCTTGACGTAATTAGCATAGCGGTTCACATCATCGCCTTTAAGCCTTACCCATGATTCAGGAATGCCCGCAACCGGCTTACTCGAATAATAACCAAACCATCCAGCGGATGCTTTATCTGCTCCGAGAACTAATCCTGCCGCAGCAGCTCCGGAAACACCCAGAAATTTTCTACGTGGTAATAAAGGCGATTCTTGAGTGCGACTTGCGGGGCAGCCATCCCCATCGAGTATACAGCTATGGTGGTTTGAGTTATAGGATTTCATTGAAAACATGTAAGGTAATTAATCCCACATATTTTAAACTCCATGCCACCTATATACAATAAAAACTTAACATATATTAAATATAATGAAGTGTTTAAATCTATAAAAACTAAACAGGCGCAATGCGTAGTTATTTGATGGGATTTGCAGTGGCGTGCATACGCTGTCTCACGGCTTCGTAGAGGCAAACTCCTGTGGCGACGCTTACATTCAAACACTCAACCTTACCCGCCATGGGAATCTTGAGTAAAAAATCGCAGTTATCCTCGGTAAGGCGGCGCATACCACTACCTTCCGCCCCCATGACAATCGCCAAGGGGCCCGTTAAACTTGTATCGTAGAGGGTGCTTTGCCCCAGATCACTTGTGCCAACCATCCACACCCCAAGCTCCTTCAGCTTCTTCATACTCCGAGATAGGTTCGTCACTCTAAAAAATGGCACCCGATCAGCAGCCCCGACTGAGACACGCCGCACTGTATCGGTGACCCCGGCCGACTTATCTTTTGGCGCAATCACCGCAGTGACTCCAGCCCCATCAGCGGTCCTCAAAATAGCACCTAGATTATGAGGATCTTGCACACAATCCAGTATAAGCAAAAGAGGGTCCGTTTGCTCAGCGAGCAGATCATAAAGATCTTCCTCAGTCTTCACTTGGGACCGGCCTCGATCATGACCACCTCGCACATGTTTATTTTCTCGTGCAGCTCCCTCTCTGTTGTTCCTTCTCATATAAGATTATAGCTCTTGCTCAATTTCTTTGAGCTCTAGGAAAAGCCTATTCCATTGTTCAAGATTTGGCTGAAGTTCTAATTTTGCAGCAGCAATGTGCCTACGCACGGTCTCTAGTAGTCGAGTGTATTCGATGTAGAGATCGCGTACACCATGTCGATAATCAGAGCCAAGAGCATCAACAAACTGACTTTGAGAATTTATTAGTTGATCGACAAAACCGGCAATCACCTGCTTTCTGGTTCGATAGGTTTGAACGATAAAAACCAGCATGGAGATGGCCCCGCCAGCAAGGCAAGCCAGCGCTGGGTATGGATACATACCCAATCGTAAGGAACCGGCAACACCCGCGCACAACAGCAGCACCAGGCACATATATATCCATATTTTCAGTTTTGACCTCCTCTGAGCCAGACGCATATCGAGCCCTCTTCTGATTTTCAAATTGATCACCGCCTGCTTAGCCGCTAGCCCCATTTTTCTCGTGAAGCGCTTTTTAGTTTCAGTAAAAACACCATCCAACTCCTCAAAATCATCAAGGGTGATTTCTAGTTTTTCTTTCACCCGAGGGAGCACTGTTTGCCAGTGGTCCCTACATTCCCCAATTAGCGTGTCAGCATCTTGATCTGACTGTTGCTCAACTGCCTCTTGAACAGAATCAACCAGTGACCGGACGACCAGCTGAGGGAGTTCATCTGCTACGAACAAACTTTTCAATGTTCCCCATACACCTGTTTTGCGGCGCATGAGCTTTTGACTGCGGTTGCCTTGGTCTGCATAAACATCCTTCATCGAGGCAAATTTAGAAGACACATCCGCTGACTGTTTTTCCCGATTTCCATCGATCTCATTTTCCAAATCATTGAGGAAAGCTTCATTTTCATCCAATAACCGAGTACGATGCTCAATCATATCTTCAGCACTTCGCAAAACCTTACCCGCAGCATCACGAACCTCCCCCAACACCTCACGACGGGCTGGCGAACTAGCAACCACTTCCGCGATGTATTTTTCGAGACTAGGATAACCACTTTCGTGCCACAGGCTCTCACCAAATGGCGTTTCCAATTTTGCCTGTATGGCAAGCTTTCCAGATACTGGATAAATCGGAATTGTCCGACCAATTCGTTTTCTGCAGAGATCACGCATGTGAGCAAGGATAACATCCAAGTCTGCCTCTTCCCGAAGATCGGCCTGCTGCAGAATGAAGATAGACTTTTCAATCATGTCAGCCTTCTGCTTGCTGATAAAATCCCATGTGGAAGCGCCCCAGGGATTACTGGCAGGAAAAACCCAAAAAATAAGATCGGAGACTGGCAAAAAACGATCCGTGATCGCTTGGTGCCCCTGCACGACCGAATTTGTTCCTGGAGTATCTACCAGATTAAAATCCATCAAAAAATCAACAGGACGAAAACGCTCCTCTAAAATAGGAGTCACTTCCTCATCACTGCCCGCATCACCATATCGATACCATTGCACCCGATCGGTCTCTGGCAGCACGTTAGTTTTACATATATTTTCACCAAACAAGCCATTAAGAAGTGACGACTTACCCGCATTCACCTCTCCACAAACGACAAACAAAAACGGGTTCTTGAGCCCCTTGGTGATGTCATTTTCCTCCAAAGGAGTTTTCACAGCACCCGTTTTTTCAGCTAGCGCCAACACCCTTACCACAACGTCGGTGAGACGTTTGCGAGTGGTGAAATAATCCCCGAACATGATGGCAGCTATTAAGCGTGGCTGGATGCAAAATGCAACACTACTTAAACCGACCGTCGCCTTTGAACGTATTCAAGCTCATTGCTTAAAGGCAGGCACCTTGACGAAGGTGAGCGATTCTGACCCATCTTGCCGTGCCCCGCCTGCGACAGCCTTGGGCTGAGCTGGTTTTTTTGTGGAGACATCACTCAAGGAAGAATTCAGCGTGAGTAACTGAGAAACCGTCACGAACTGAAAACCACGTTTTAATAACCCATCTAAAGTGTCGGGCATTGCATCTACGGTGGGTTTGTGCAGGTCATGGGCCAGCACAATTGAACCGTTCATCGTCTTGTCTAGTATTCTAGAAGTCACCACGGACACCCCGGGTCGCTGCCAATCCCTAGGGTCAACATTCCACATAATCGTGGGATAGCCATACTCTTTATGTATCCACGCCCTTTGGCTTTCACGAAGGGCCCCATAGGGAGGACGCATCGTACGTGGCTTCACTCCACAAGCTGATATAATGACATTGCGGGTGCGATCCATCTCTGTGCGTATCGACGCATTGCTCATGCGCGTAAGATTCGGGTGCGTCCACGTATGGTTGCCAATTTCATGCCCTTCTGCCACCATGCGTCTCACGATGTGGGGATACATATCCACACTGCGTCCGATCACATAGAAGGTTGCCTTGATATTACGTTCACGCAGCATATCGAGCAGTCTGGGAGTATTTTCTGGGTGAGGCCCATCATCAAAGGTCATTGCTATGTATGGCAAGTCCGTGCGACCACGACGGTGACTAATGCCTACATCCGAGGGGAATTCGCTGGGCAAGTTGATGTCTGGATTTCGCAAACCCGATCCAAATAGTGAAGGAGAGCGGTAGCCCGCATTGAACTTCGTTTTTCTGGATTTGTCATTGGCTGAGCATGCCACTAGCATCATAAGACCTGACAAGGTCATGAGAAAAAAGGGGTGTCGAGGAACGATCATTGTCTAAGTGTTGGGAAAATAAGGTGAGGAGCTGAGCATTAAAAAACTAAATATAGATACGGAACGAAATGTCCACAGAGTTAATATCAAGCCAGCAACGGCAAAGCTCGGTTAAGCTACACCATGAATAGTGACTTGGGAAGCCACTTATTTGACCAGCACTCCATTTCATCTTGATTGAATTTGGCAAGTATCGAAGACAAAAATGCATGGCAAATTTGACCCAATGGCTGACTGTGCTTTGCAAATAATTTCCACATTTCGCTATTGCAAAGTGCAACAAGTCATCGTAGTTACACGCGCGTCGGGAGTGTTTGCTGTATTTCAAAAAGCATCTCAACACAACAGCCCTATAGTGTAATTGGTAACACACCGGATTTTGATTCCGCATTTCCAGGTTCGATTCCTGGTAGGGCTACTTCCCCACCTCCTCTTAGCTTCACTGGCCAGGCCAGGCCCACCCTCGCTAACCAGCTCGTTTAATGGCTGAAGATGCTCACCCTTTAGCGCGTCAGCTAACCACCGCCTCAGGTAAGCTCGTGTAGATCAGCTGCCATGCAGTGAAAAATAATCTTGGCAACTTTCGTCTGGAGCATAGATTCTGAACGATGATATTGAGTATCTAGATAAGGCTATCTACCGATAAACATACCCCTTGGGTAACCTACCGTAAAAAACAACAACATTACCGAACCATCACATCATGGCAGAAATCGATCTCTATTTTGAAACGATGCTTGAGAACAAGGCATCTGACTTGCACCTATCAACCGGCAACGCCCCCATCATCCGAATCAACGGTGAGCTTGTGCGCCTTGACTCACCGCCATTAGTGCACGAGGAGCTATTGGCCATGCTGAAGGAGATGTGCCCAGAGGATAAGATGGCACGATTCGAAGAAACGGGTGATGTTGACTTTGGTTATGAACTTCCTGGCCAGGCCCGATTTCGTGCCAACTTTTTCAGCCAGAAAGACGGTGTTGCCGCGGTCTTTCGAACCATTCCTTCACAGGTCCTCACCGCAGAACAACTCGGCCTTCCCGGCATTTGTCAAAAATTCGCCAAACTAACCAAGGGGCTTGTTTTGGTAACGGGGCCAACTGGTTCCGGTAAATCAACGACCCTCGCGGCGATTATCGACTACGCCAACAAGATTCGAGCAGATCATATACTGACGGTTGAAGATCCAATCGAATTTGTGCATAAGTCCGTCAAGGCCTTGATTAACCACCGAGAAGTAGGCCTGCACACCAAATCATTTGGAAGCGCACTCCGCGGAGCCCTACGTGAGGATCCCGATATCATCTTGGTGGGAGAGATGCGTGACCTTGAAACTATTTCTCTGGCACTAGAGGCCGCTGCAACAGGTCACCTTGTTTTCGGCACCCTTCACACCCCGAGTGCGGCCAAGACTATTGACCGGATTATTGATGTGTTCCCCGCAAGCCAGCAAAACCAAATTCGGACTACGCTCTCTGAGGCCATCAAAGGCGTCATTGCACAGAACCTTTTCAAACGAGTCGACAAACCTGGACGGGTTGCCGCTCTCGAAATCCTCGTGGTTGACACGCCTATCGCGAACATGATCCGAGAAGAAAAAACCTACCAAATTCCAGGCATGATTGAAGTTGGCCAAAGAAAGGGAAATGTTCCCTTGGATGTGGCTATCATGAACCACTTAGAGGCCGGACGAATCAGCCCTGACGAAGCATTCGAAAAGTGCATTGATAAGAAACGATTCCTGCCATTTTTGACACGCGAGCCTGAACCTTGGGAGCTGTAAGCTCACCCCATCCTCATTCACTCGCCTAATATAAATTCTCAGACAGCTACTCCGGCAGCTGCCTCTGCACACTTCATACCATCTATCGCAGCAGAGATAATACCTCCCGCATAGCCCGCTCCCTCTGCACAGGGATAGAGGTGTGCAACCTCAGGGTGCTGTAAATCATCTTCATTGCGCGGCACACGCAAGGGGCTGCTCGTGCGCGTTTCAAACCCAATCAAACCCGCCTCTTGGGTTATATAACCGTGCATTCCCTTGCCAAACTTTCGCAGCCCCGTCTGCATACGAGTGACGACAAAATCAGGCATGATCTCATGCAGTGGCGATGAGCTCAGCCCTGGAAAGTAACTTGTGGCCGGCAAGCTAGAGGAAATTCTTTTCTCTAGGAAATCGGTAACTCGCTGACCCGGTGCTTTTTGCTTTCCTCCGCCATGAACAGACGCTGCCACCTCCAGTGATTTCTGGAAGGCCACACCGGATAGAATTCCATGTTCCCCTTCGAAGGAAGCCGTATCTTCAGGGTCAACACTAACGACCAAGCCACTGTTGGCGTAGGCGGAATCCCGACGCGATAAAGACATGCCGTTGACCACGACCTCGTCATTCTCTGTTGCTGCCGGCACAATAAACCCCCCAGGACACATGCAAAAAGAATGCACCCCCCTGCCCCCAATCTTACAAGCCAGCCTGTAACTGGCTGCCGGCAATATCCGAGGGCGCTCCTGACCTCTTAGATAGTGGTATTGAATGCTATCAATCAATGGCTGCGGATGCTCAATCCTAACACCGACAGCAAAGGTTTTCTTTTCCATCAGGATATGCTCCTCAGCGAGAAGTTGATAAATATCTCGGGCGCTGTGACCCGTGGCAAGAATGACAGCATCACCTATAAACTCGTTTCCGTCAGCAGTTGCCACACCGCGCATTGTTTTACCATCAGCAGAGCGCAACAACTTAACCACCTTTGTGCCAAAATGAACCTCACCTCCGGCATCTAATATGCTAGCTCGCATTGCCTTAACCACATTAGGCAACAAATTTGAGCCGATGTGCGGATGCGCATCAATGAGGATTCTAGGCGGAGCTCCGTGAGCTACAAAGGTCTCATAAACATCACGAACAGGGCCACGCTTCGTGGCTCGGGTATAGAGTTTACCATCAGAAAAAGTCCCTGCACCCCCCTCTCCAAAGCAGTAATTGGAGTCTTCAATAACTCTTCCTTCTCTGAGCAAAGGAGCCAAATCAAAACGACGGGCTGACGCATCCTTACCCCGCTCTATGATCACAGGCTTACAGCCCAGCTCAAGCGCACGTAGGGCGGCAAACATTCCGGCCGGCCCGCAACCAATAATAATAATCCTCTTGGCTGACTCGGAAACCTTCGGGTAATGCGCTAGGCATTCGGGCTCAGCAGGCAAGGTCATCTCAATCCCTACCTCAATCCTCAACTGCACCTTGATGTCTTTCTGCCTGGCATCAATGGAGTGCTTTCGTAAACGCATTTCCTGAATCTGCTTAGGATGCAATCTAAGCTTACGGGCAATTTTCTTCTTCCAAGCCTCCTTATCCTCAGAAAGATCGATCCCCAGAATGATATCTACTGTCTCGATGCGCTTCATATTAGTGTGACCAAATGCGATAACTTCCAGTTAGGAAATCGCAAGCTTTACTCCATTTTGGTCCACGTTGACAAAGCTCACACAGGTAGAAAAAATCAAACTCTTCTCCTCATTCCCGCCGCGACTTACTTCCACTTGATAAGAAACAGACGTGTGGCCTTGCTTCATCTTATTACAATCAATCTCCAAAATAACACCTTCCTCAACACCGTGCCGAAACTCGACATGATCCATGCCTACGGTAACAAAACGGCTATTGGGATAGTCTAGGCTTGCTGCAATCCAGCACGCTTCATCAACCCAACTCAGCATTCTACCACCAAACAAAAAACCGTATTGGTTTAAGTCACCGGGCATAACAAGATGATGCGTTTTCATAAGTAATGATAAAAAGGAGATTAGGCCTTGGAGACTTCAATGCGCTTGTAACGCGAATCACCCTTAGGTGAATTCGTCACAATACCATCTATTTCGGCCAAGGTATTATGTGCCAGCCGGCGGTAATAAGCATTTAACGGCTTTAACTGGCGCGACTTGCCGTCCCCTACTACCTGAAGCGCGATTTCACGAACAGACGCAAGCATCTTCTGCTCTTGATTAGCTCGATAATGATCGCAATCCACCTTCACCCTTGGCGCGTCTGGGTAGTGCTTGGTTAAGATTCTATTGGTTAAATACTGCAAGTCCTCCAAGCGATCACCGTGTTTACCAATCAAGTGCGCCCCCTCGTTGGTCTTGATGTCAAGACACGGACCATCTTCTGCCTCTGATATTTCCAGCTCAGCCTCAAAACCCAGCTTATTGAGCATGCTGATGAGAATCTTACCTGCTGCTTCAACCTCGTTCATATGACAGTGATAACCAAGCGATCAACAAAGGTCAAATGCCACTTAATAGATCACATGCTTTTTACTTAGCCCTCAGATAGTGACTATTACAGACGGAATATCGTTTGTTGATTGGAAATATAATTCTGAAAGTGGCGATGCCAGCATCTCTGTCATTAATTCTCTAATTACCCTCGCATTGCTCTTGCCCAAATGCCGCCAGCTCCTAGTATGCGGCCTTCCAGCTATGAACCGCGTTTTTGTCGAGAAACAAGCCGAATTCAATACCCAGGCCCGTGAACTTCTTCACGATCTTAGGGACAATCTGAACATTCAACACCTCAAAAACATCCGCGTCATTCAGCGCTACGATGTTGACGGGCTCACTGAAGAAGAATTTGCAGAGGCGTCACGCCTTATTCTTTCCGAGCCACAGGTGGACCTTGTATCCGACCAGCTTATACTGGGTAATGATGAAACCGCTTTCGCCGTTGAATATCTGCCCGGTCAATATGATCAGCGCGCAGACTCCGCAGCCCAGTGTGTTCAGATTCTAACCCAAGGCAGTAAACCTTTAGTAGGATCTGCTCACATCATTGTTCTTCAAGGCAAGCTTACTGCGGATGAGCTGGCACAAGTCAAAGCATACACAATCAACGCTGTTGATTCACGCGAGGCTAGCATGGAAATGCCACAATCTCTCGAAGCTCCTGTGACCCGGCCCGATGATGTTGAAATTCTTGACGGCTTCACCGGCGCCTCAGCCGACGAGCTGCGTATCAAGCGTGACGAGCTTGGCTTAGCCATGTCCCCAGAAGATCTCATCTTCACACAGTCCTATTTCCGCGATGAAGAAGGCCGCAACCCGACCATTACCGAGATCAAGATGCTCGACACCTACTGGTCAGATCACTGCCGCCATAGCACCTTTGCTACCAAGATCGAATCCGTCGAGTTTGAACAACAAGACATCATCGCCGAGGCTTACGCCAAATATCAAGCGACCCGCGATATCGTCTACGGCGCTGACACAGAGCGGCCAGAAACCTTGATGGACATCGCCTTGATTGCGATGAAGCAATTACGTAAAACCGGCGAGCTCGACAACGTCGAGGTATCAGAGGAAATCAACGCAGCATCAATCGTCGTGCCTGTGGATGTTAATGGAGTCGATGAGGATTGGCTTGTGATGTTTAAGAATGAAACCCACAACCACCCCACCGAAATCGAACCTTTCGGCGGAGCCGCTACTTGCCTCGGCGGCTGTATCCGCGACCCTCTTTCCGGTCGATCATACGTCTATCAAGCGATGCGCGTCACCGGTGCTGCCGATCCACGCACACCATTCTCCGAGACGATCCCAGGTAAACTTCCTCAGCGTAAAATATGCCGCGAGGCGGCTCATGGCTATTCATCATACGGCAACCAGATAGGACTCGCTACAGGCCAAGTATCCGAAGTCTATCATCCCAACTACGTGGCCAAGCGTATGGAAATCGGTGCCGTAGTAGCAGCAGCCCCGAAGGAAAATGTTTTCCGTGGCAGCCCTGCTACAGGAGATGTCATCTTGCTTATCGGCGGCCGCACTGGACGTGACGGCGTAGGCGGCGCCACCGGCTCATCCAAGGAGCATACTGATACAGCATTGGAAAACTCTGCTGAAGTTCAAAAAGGAAACCCGCCTACCGAACGCAAAATTCAGCGACTATTCCGCAATCCAGAACTTGCCCCTAAAATTAAGGTCTGTAACGATTTTGGAGCAGGCGGAGTCTCCGTTGCCATTGGTGAAATTGCCCCCAGCCTCGACATCAACCTCGATGAGGTGCCCAAAAAATACGACGGCTTGGATGGCACGGAACTCGCCATTTCAGAGTCTCAAGAGCGCATGGCTATTTGTGTTGACCCCTCAACCATCGATTACTTCAAGGCGGAGTGCGACAAAGAAAACCTTGAGTGCAATCATGTTGCCAACGTCACCGACACCGGCAGGCTCACCATCTCATGGCGCGGCAAAAACATCGTCAACTTCTCACGGGCATTCTTAGACACCAACGGCGTAACTCTCTCAGCCAGCATCAAGGTCAACTCACCCTCTACCGAGTCCCCCCTCGAAAAGCCCATTCCCGCCTTAAGAGAATCTGGAGAGCTTACTCACCTTGAACGCATGCAAATCGCTCTGGGAGATCTCAATACAGCCTCCCAAAAAGGTCTTGGTGAGATGTTCGATGGTTCCATTGGTGCCGGTAGTGTGCTCAACCCATTTGGCGGCAAAAATCAACTTACTCCGCCCGATGCCATGGTTGCAAAGATCCCGCTGCTCGATGGTGATACAACAACCTGCACTCACATGTCATGGGGCTTCAACCCCAACATCGCAAACTGGTCACCTTTCCACGGTGCCCTGTATGCCGTTACTGAATCGGTCTGCCGCATTGTCGCTTCAGGAGCTCAATTATCGGATATCAGACTCACGCTGCAGGAATATTTCGAGAAACTAGGCAACGACCCCGCACGCTGGGGCAAACCCTTTGCCGCACTGCTTGGCGCCTTTTTAGCTCAACACGAGCTTCGCCTCGGGGCCATCGGAGGAAAGGACTCAATGTCCGGCTCTTTCAATGACATCGATGTGCCACCCACGCTGGTCTCATTTGCTGTCGCTCCAGGAACAACCCAATTGGCACTGTCACCTGAATTCAAACAAGCAGGTTCTGCCATTTCAATCATCTCTGTGCCGCGCGACAGTGAGGGTATCCCAGACTTCAAGCGACTTCAAGAAATCGCAAGCCTTCTCTATGCTGAAAACAAGGCGGGACATATTCTCTCCATTCATTCTCTAGCAGAGGCTGGCATTGCCGCCGGAGTAGCTAAAATGGCATTTGGCAATAGCATTGGTGCAGAACTCAATACCGAGCTAGACCTCTACCAAGAACGCTACTTCAGCTTCTTAATAGAATCCGCTGACGCCCTCACCGAAGCATTACAAGCCACTCAAATTGGCACTACTACAAGCCTTGAAGAAATTCAAATAGACGGCGAGAAAATCGCGCTCGACGCACTATTGAACAGCTGGACTTCGCCTCTGGAGTCAACTTACCCGACACAGGTTAAAGCTGCGCATCAGGAGCTCAATGAGTTTTCCTATCGTGGGCAAGCTGCCGGCCTGCAGACCAAATCTAGCAACAAGGTCGCCAAGCCTAAGGTCATCATCCCAACCTTCCCGGGAACCAACTGTGAATATGATACTGCTAAGGCCTTCGACCAAGCAGGAGCTGATGCGAACACCTCGATTTTCCGCAACCTCACTGCGGCACATGTTGAAGATTCACTCCGTGAGCTAGCAGAACAAATCAATCAGGCTCAAATACTGATGTTACCTGGCGGATTTTCCGCTGGTGACGAGCCTGATGGATCAGGAAAATTCATTGCTACCGTCCTTCGCAATCCACGTATCAGTGACGCTGTTATGGACTTAATCACCAACAGAGACGGCTTAATTCTTGGTATCTGTAATGGCTTCCAAGCGCTCATCAAGACAGGTCTTGTACCCTACGGAGAAATTAAGGACCCCACCCCCAGTGACCAAGGATCTCCGACACTCACATTCAACGATATTGGCCGTCATGTGGCTCGCTACGCCACAACACGCATCTGCTCAACAAAGTCGCCTTGGCTGGCTAACTGCCACGTTGGAGATTTGCATAATATCGCGTTTTCGCATGGAGAAGGAAAGTTCTACGCGTCCAGTGAGCTCATTAAGCAACTTGCAGAAAATGGCCAGATTGCGACTCAATACACCGATTTACAAGGCAAGCCATCGATGGATGCAGCATGGAATCCCAATGGATCGCTCTACGCCATCGAAGGCATCACCTCACCATGCGGAAAGATTTTCGGGAAAATGGGGCATACAGAGCGCCGTGGGCAAGACATTGCCAAAAACCTCCCAGGGAACAAACATCAGCCTCTCTTCAAGGCTGGAGTCGATTACTTTTCATAATGGCAGCTCGCAGCAAATCATGCCTCATGGGCGTAGTAAGCTGCATAGATACTCATCAAGATGGCCACACCTCTTGGAGCTCTTGGAGCTCTTGGCCCCCTTGCACGCAATCCTTATTCATGATAGCTTAGCATAGCCATGCGGCATCGAAGTATTTTCCACCACCTCAAATTCCTTGTCGTATTGTGCTTGGGTTTGACCGCTGGTGTATTGATTGGCGGCGTCTACTACATTAACCAATCCGGCATTAATGATCAATGGCGCGAGCGCATCGCCATAGAATTAGAAAATTTAGGAGTGATCGCCGACTTCGAAAGCCTTCGCTTTGAGATCACCAAAGGACTGGTCGCCAAAGGCGTGCGCATTTATGCAGATGAGAAACGTGAAGACGTGATCGCTAAACTCGAACACCTCGTTATCGACGTTGATAAAACAAAACTAATGCGCGGAAAGATAAGGGTAAATAACATTGCCCTCAAGCAAGCCGATATAGCTCTACCCGTTGACCCTGGCAACCCGAATGGAAAGCTCATCACCATCAACGACCTTCAAGGCGAGATGTATTTGCCAGATAAAAACACCGTGGAGGCACGAGAAATAAAAGGTCTTTTAGCTGGGGTTCACATTACCGTGGACGCGCGGCTATGGAGTGAGGCAGCCGACCAAGACTCTGCAACCCCAGACCTCACAAAGCAAAGAACCGAGAGGCTCAAATTCATTTCAAAGATACTTGAAGAACTTGAACAGTGGCAATGGCCAGCGGACACACCCCCCAACATCAAACTTTATATTGAAGCTAACACCGACAAACCAGAAACAGCCCGTATTGACTTCATCGTTCAGGCCCCTGAAATAACACGCAATGGATCAACACTCTACGATGTCGAGATTAACGGAGACTACAACAACCACATCATCACTTTAGACAAAATAAGCCTCAGAGACAGCGCTGGAAAACTTGAGAGCAAAGCTAGCTACCACCCAGCGACGAAAACGGCCAAGTTTGAGGCACAATCAACACTGCACCTTCAAATGCTCTTCCGGCAATTGTTTGGTATCAGTGTCATGAATCAACTGACGTTTTCAACCCCACCTGAGATATCATGCACTGGAACTGTGCGCTTAAGCTCTGGCTCACCACCTGAGACCATAATAAATGGCCAAATAGCAGTCAGCGACTTCTCCTTTCTTGGCTCCCGTTTTGAAAACCTAGAGACCGATTTCTCCTCGCATGACCGTGATATTTTTTTAACTCGCTTGCACGCAATTCACAGCAAGGGTGAACTCAAGGGGCGCATTCTATTAAAAGATGAAACCATTCAGTATGAGGCGGATTCCACTTTACCGGCATCTGCCTATATACCTTTCCTCAATGAATCAGGCATCGGCAAAGCCCTAGAAAACGCCCTATTCCATGATGATTCCAGCATACACATCAAGGCAAAAGGCACGATGAATCGCCATAGGCTCACTCAATGGGAGGCAGAGGGTTACGCAAAAATAGACAATTTTTCATTCAAAGGCACATCCCTCAATAGTCTGTCGGGATATTATTCATTAAGTGAACTTCGCTCAGATTTCACAGAGATTAAAGCCGACTTCAACTATGAGGACTATACACTCAAAAAGACACACGGAGGCCCTTCATCTAGCTCCGTATCAGCCTCATCCATTTACTTGAACCGAGATGACGCCACCATTCAGTTAGAAAACATTAGCGGCACTGCGTGGCCTGCTCCAATCGTTAGACTCTTCGTCCCCAGTGTCGCTGATCATATAGAAAAATATCGCTTTCATCGACCTCCCAATCTGTCAGCGAGTGGTACTTTTGGTCTGAGTGGTAATAAGGAGGCTACTGATTTCAGTATCGATGTGAGCAGCCCAGGCTCCATGCATTACGACTTCATTAACGAGCCACTGACCTTAAGCAGACTTCAGTCCAATGTGCGCATTCTCGGTGATCGGGTGGATGTCAGTAATTTATCATTCTATACTTTCGAGGGAGCTTGCAGCGGCAACATACATGCTTATACCTCACACCCTGAAAAATCAGGATACTCTGGAGATCTTCAATTTCGCAGACTACACCTCAAAGAAATAGGCGAGCTTTATAAGTTCAACAATGCTGAGCGCGGCCTTTTAACAGGAAGAATCGATTTTAGTGGCGAGGGTAACTTAATGCGTAAATTTAATGCTGAGGGCTCATTAGCACTAGAAAAAGGCAACCTCTTTTCTGTCCCCATGTTAGGCCCGATATCTAAACTTATCGGAGGTGTCCTCAGAGACAAAAATCCAACTCAAGAGAAAGCCAAAGATGCATCCTGCAGCTATATTATCCGTGATGGAGTTGTTTTCTCTAATGATTTTTTAGCAACCACTCGATCATTGAAGTTTACAGGCGGAGGGAAAATCGACCTCGACAAAAAAGAAATCGATTTACTCGTCCGTATGAATGCCCGAGGTCTATTTGGTGTAATAGCCATACCCCTGCGACCGTTTATTGGCTTATTTCAATTCAATGGCACTGGTCCCATCTCAGCTCCAACTTGGAAAACCTCGATATTCACGAATCCAAGCGAGGGAAAAGAACACCCTATTTTTAGAAAGCCTCCCAAAGCCGACGTGATCACGGAATAATAAAAAGGCTAGTTAATTGTCCTTATCGCGCAAAGCGCCCCAAATCATTCCGCATCCACCTATCATAATCACAGCAGGAAACCATATGGTGTAGCCCGCGGCCTTCGTGTCATGCTTCAGGATAGCGGTATCAGGTGATTTCGGATTTACCCAAACTGAATGAAATGATCCCACCGGATAGACCACCATTAGGTCTGCCACCGAATCTTTCTCTCTCGACCACTTTGCACCGCGCGGACTAAGCCTGCTGGAGGTATACTTGTTTCCTTTATAGTCGTATTCAAAGAGCAGATTCAACCTAGCCTCAGGCGGTGAACCACTGATCTGGCGCTGATCCATATCCGAGCTAAGTATCACAGCCTCAACCTGTGGCCACTGACGACTCTCTTTAGCATGCAGATAACTACGCAGCATGAGCCATTCAAAAACCCCACCAATAAATATCAACATAAGCCCGATCATGCAGATGAACATTTTACCGGCAAGCTTCCCTGTATTGTCTGAACTCATCTTATTGTGTGCACGAAATATCCATTGATAGCCAATATCAACCTCGATATTTCATATACTAGAGTCTTAAGCGCTAATGACAATTTTCAATTACGTCACCTTCATCACTTGACGAATCCCTGAGTATATGTTCCAACTACGCCCGTCGCCCGCCGACACATCGTTTAGGACCGATGGCTGAGTGGTCGAAAGCGCTCCCCTGCTAAGGGAGTATACTCCAAAAGGGTATCCAGGGTTCGAATCCCTGTCGGTCCGCCATTACCCCAGCCCTCTCTCAGAGGGTTGGGGTAATGTCTTTTATAGACAGGGCTGAGAACGAAGTTCGAGTGCTCAACGTAGTGCCGTGCATCACGGCAATCTAAGCCCTAAGTTTCCGGAGGAGGAAACTTGCTCTCTAGCACAGAGTGAGTGGAGCGAGCTCAATCCCTGTCGGTCCGCCATTACCCCAGCCCTCTTCCAGAGGGTTGGGGTAATGTCTTTTATAGACAGGGCTGAGAACGAAGTTCGAGTGCTCAACGTAGTGCCGTGTATCACGGCAATTGATTACCCCAAGTTTCTGGAGGAGGAAACTTACACCCCAGCACAGAGTGAGCGGAGCGAACTCAGCGCACGATCAAAAAACCAAGTTTCCGGAGGAGGAAACTTGCTCTCCAGCACAGAGTGAGTGGAGCGAGCTCAGCTCACGATCAAAAAACCAAGTTTCCGGAGGAGGAAACTTGCTCTCTAGCACAGAGTGAGTGGAGCGAACTCAATCCCTGTCGGTCCGCCATTACCCCAGCCCTCTCTCAGAGGGTTGGGGTAATG
>Ga0208544_10000591_pt1 | contig 27844 bp, 24 predicted proteins | sample DEB08_DNA_9_FD_184526 | JGI IMG/M metagenome (GOLD analysis project Ga0208544, IMG submission 184526) | Aqueous microbial communities from the Delaware River and Bay under freshwater to marine salinity gradient to study organic matter... | ecosystem: Environmental > Aquatic > Marine > Coastal ... | reverse complement strand
AAAAAAAAATTATCCTGAATAGAAAATTGAAAATATTATAATTTCTATTCAGAATAATTTTTTTTATATATCTTCACTATCGTTTTTTTTATACAAAATTTTATTGAAACTATTATTTTTAAACAGGATTAAACAATGGAAGCGTTAGTTTATACATTTTTACTTATTGGTACTTTAATGGTAATATTCTTTGCAGTATTTTTTAGAGAAACACCTCGAATTATTAAAAAATAAAATCAAACTATTTGATTTTATTTTTTAATCTTCATGTTCTTCAAATGGATCCCGTAAATTTTTCGAAGCGGGTCCAAAAGCCGTATATATTGAATAAGTAGTTATTCCTAAAAGTAAACTTGATACAAAAATTACAATAACGGTTGCTGTTTCCATGTTATATATTTGGTTAAGTTATTAATATTTAATTATATAACATATAGTAAAAAATTTGATTTATTAAATAAGAAATATTTTTATGGCATTAAGAACAAGATTAGGTGAAATTTTACGTCCATTAAATGCTGAATATGGTAAAGTTGCACCAGGCTGGGGAACAACTCCAATTATGGCTATAATAATGGCGGCATTTTTAGTATTTTTATTAATTATTTTACAAATTTATAATTCATCTTTACTTATTGAAAATGTAGATGTTGATTGGTCAAATGGTATTGTGTAAATTACCATTTTTGAAATTATAATTATTAAATTCATAATACAATATGAATTATTATGTTTTTAATTTCCCAAGTTATAAAAAACAGTTAAATAATTTAATATTAAAAAATCTAAATAAGTTTATGGATATTATAAGTCTAGGTTGGGCTGGTTTAATGACGATGTTTACGTTCTCATTATCACTAGTAGTTTGGGCTCGAAATGGTTTTTAAATAACTACTTTTCAATATATTTTTGATATCATTTTTCTTCTTTTTTTTTATGATTAATAGATAATAGATTTTCATCTTGAAGTACTTATTTGCTAAATAAAATGTATGTAACTTAATTTTAATTAGAGTTCCTAATTCAGTGGTAGTTGAAATATAGAATTAAATAATTTATAAAAATAGAAATTAAAATTAAAAATACTATGGAGTTAATATTAAAGATATTTCCGTATGCCAGTCTAGAAATTGTTAATGCAACTGTGATATGTTTTTTCATGACTTTGTTTGGTCTTTCTTTAGGGTTTGCATTACTGAAAATTCAAGGTGAATAAAAGCTACTGCTAATACGAATATTTAATATATTAATATTAGCAGTAGCTTTTTTAATTATAATTATTTATAAATCGGGACTGACGAGACTCGAACTCGCAACTTCCGCCGTGACAGGGCGGTGCTCTAACCAATTGAACTACAATCCCTCATTTGTAATCTATTCATAAAATTATCAATCTAATTAGATTCTTCTTAATGTCAAGTTTTTAATCTTCTTAACTTAGTTTTTTCATTTTTTAACAAAGGAGAAACAGGGATTCGAACCCTGGGTGCAAAAATTGCACGATAGATTAGCAATCTATTGCTTTCGACCACTCAGCCATTTCTCCTAAATTAAATAAAATTTACTTTTAAAGATACAGATGACTCTGGTGGGATTTGAACCTACGACCTTGGGCTTATGAGTCCCCTGCTCTAACCACTGAGCTACAGAGCCTTATATTATCCACCTATTGATTAACCGGATTATACTAAAATTAAATTTAATTTGTAACTCAATTCTTTTTACATAGTATAGAATTATATTAGTATATTTATTAATTTTAATCTTTTTAATGACAAACTTTTGGAATAATATAATACGTTATCCTCGTTTTTTTATTAGTAGTATTGTTGGTTTAATACTAGTTATTTTAACACCTTTTAAAAATTTATTTAAAATCAATAATTTACGAATAATTCTAATTGTATTTTTTTCATTGTGTATTATACTTCTATATAATATTATTGTAAATATGACTGCTTTGTGAACATTTTATTTATATATAAAAAATAAATTATATTAATATTACTTAAATTTATGAGTTATGATTTAGTAACTATTTTTTTGAAATGTATACTTGTTAAATAAATTAAAAATTTTTGAAATACCTTATTTTATATATTAATTAATAAAAGTAATAGTAAAAAATATCGATTTAAAAAGCGAATCTAATAAAAAAAATTTTAAAAATGAGTCGAATTGGATTCGAACCAACGTAGCATAACGCAGCGGATTTACAATCCGCCCCCTTTAACCACTCGGGCACCGACTCTATTCGATTAATATTAACAAATTCAGAAATAAAAAACAATCTTCAAATTACGCTTAAAACCTATAATTTTAATCAATGAATATTGACGATATTTATATTTTAACTTATATATAAACTTAATATAGATGGGTAATTAACTCAGCGGTAGAGTGTCTGCCTTACAAGCAGAAGGTCACAGGTTCGAATCCTGTATTACCCAGGGTCTATCGTCTAAGGGATTAAGATAAAAACCTTCTAAGTTTTTGATGTAGGTTCGAGTCCTGCTAGACCCAATTATTTTTTAATGAAAGCTCAAATATATTATAACCTACACAGTTAATAATTTTAACAAGAGTTAGATTTTAATTTATATATTAACTTATCAATTAAAAAATTAAAAACTACATATATTACATTATTTGATTATCTGATGTTTAATCTGTTTATAAACAATTTTTTGATATATTTCTGAAAAACTATAGTGGTGAAAAAAGCTATGGAACCATTAAAAAATTTTATTTTAAATGAATTAATATATATATATTTAAATTTAACATAATAAATTCTACTTCTAAACACGTGAATTTAAAACAGCAAAAGATCGATATTATACATAATTTTGTTTGTAATAGGTATAGATTTTAAAGATTATAATTATTTCGACTAAAATTTAAATAATAGTTTAAATAAAGGTTCAAAATTAGTTTATACAGTAAAATAAATTGTTGAATAATTAACTTTGTACATGAAAAAATGTAAAATGACTGGTTTTAGTAGTTTATTTTTTAAGAATGGACGAATAATGTTAGAACTGATATTACATCAATCTGATATCAAAATTAAATACATTATTATAGATAACGAATTAAGACCTATAATATATATAATCTTTTTTTTAATGGGTGGTTCAAAATTTTATTTGAGCGTGAATAGCAGCCATCGGTATTTTTAAGCGCTTATTTTAATAATTTCAACATAACTAAGAATATTTACAGTTTAAAAATATTTTTATAAAAAAATTCAATGATAGTAAAGTGAAAAAATCATTAAAAATAACATATTTAGAAGTTCAAAACTTAGGAATATTTTGACATAATGATTTAAAAATGAAACCTTTAAATTTAAACTTACATAAAAATGTGCGTATTAATTCATGTCAAAAACCAAATAAAAAATAAGTTTGGTCTTGTAAAAAATCCAAGTAGTTGGGAAATAAACAATATAATTCGTTTTTGAAGATAAAGTTTAAATAGTTAATATTTAACTATTCAAACTTTAACAAGTTAGATTTTAACCAAATTTACCTGAAGTAGATGCAATCACAAATGCTGCATAAGTTAGTATATACCCAACAGCAAAATGTACTAACCCAACTAAACGAGCTTGTACAATAGAAAGGGCTACAGGTTTATCTCTCCATCGAATTAAATTTGCAAGTGGAGTACGCTCATGTGCCCAAACTAGGGTTTCAATTAATTCTTGCCAATAACCACGCCATGAAATTAAAAACATAAATCCAGTTGCCCAAATTAAGTGACCAAATAAAAACATCCAAGACCAGACTGATAAATTATTCATACCAAAAGGATTATAACCATTAATTAATGGTGATGAATTTAACCATAAATAATCCCTTAACCATCCCATGATGTAATTTGAAGATTCATCAAATTGACCTGGATTACCACCCCAAATAGTCATATGTTTCCAATGCCAATAAAATGTTACCCATCCAATCGTATTTAACATCCAGAACATTGCTAAATAGAATGCATCCCATGCTGAGATATCACATGTTCCTCCACGACCCGGACCATCACAAGGAAAACTATAACCGAAATCTTTCTTATCTGGCATTAATTTTGATCCACGTGCATCTAAAGCACCTTTTACAAGAATTAATGCTGTAACATGTAATCCTAAAGCTATTGCATGGTGAACTAAGAAATCCCCCGGACCAATCTTTAAAAATAAATCATTTTTATTATTATTAATAGCTTCTAACCAGCCAGGTAACCAAACTTGATTACCAGCAATAGTTGCTGGATTCGTTTCAGATGACAATAAAACATTAAATTCATATACTGCTTTTCCTGAAGCGGCTTGAATATATTCGGCAAATAGAGGCTCAAATAAAATTTGTTTTTCTGGTTGTCCAAAAGCTACTACTGTATCATTATGAATATATAAACCCAATGTATGGAATCCTAAAAATAATGAAGCCCAACTTAAATGTGATATAATAGCTTCTTTATGTTCTAACATTCTAGCCAGAACATTATTTTTATTTAATTCAGGATCATAATCACGAACAAAGAAAATTGCACCGTGTGCAAAAGCACCAACCATTAAAAATCCAGCAATGTATTGATGATGCGTATATAATGCTGCTTCAGTTGTAAAATCTTTGGATAAAAACGCATAAGGAGTAAGTGCATACATATGTTGTGCTGTTAATGAAGTTGCAACACCCAAAGATGCTAAAGCTAATCCTAACTGCATATGTAAAGAATTGGTAATTGTTTCAAATAAACCAATATGACCTGCTCCTAATCGTCCTCCAGGAGGACGGTGAGCATCTAAAATTTCTTTCATATTGTGACCAATACCAAAATTAGTTCGATACATATGCCCAGCGACTATAAATACAACAGAGATTGCTAATTGATGATGTGCAATATCACTTAACCATAATGATTGGGTTTGTGGATGGAAACCACCTAAAAATGTTAATATTGCAGTTCCAGCACCTTCACTTGTACCATATACATGATTTATAGAATCAGGATTTTCGGAATAAACTGTCCAATTGCCAGTAAAGAATGGTGTTAATCCTGATGGATGAGGAGGTGTTGTTAAAAAGTTGTCCCAACCAACATGAATACCGCGTGACACTGGTATAGCTACGTGAACAAGATGACCTGTCCAGGCTAATGAACTAACACCTAATAATCCTGATAGATGATGATTTAATCGTGATTCATTATTTTTAAACCATGATAAACTTGGGCGGAATTTCGGTTGTAAATGTAACCAGCCTGCAAATAATAATATAGAAGATAATAATAATAAACCAATTGATCCATTATATAATTCTTGATTAGTTCTAAACCCAATAGTGTACCACCATTGATAAACTCCTGAGAATGCAATATTCACTGGGTATGCATTACCTTTACTAAATGCTTTTAATGCTGATTCACCAAAATGTGGATCCCAAATTGAATGAGCAATTGGTTTAACCTTTAATGGATTTGTGACCCATTTTTCGAAGTTCCCTTGCCAAGCAACATGAAATAAATTTCCAGAGGTCCATAAGAAAATTACGGCTAAATGACCAAAATGAGATGCAAAAATTTTCTGATATAAATTTTCCTCTGTCATACCATCATGTGCTTCTAAATCATGAGCTGTAGCAATACCATACCAAATTCTTCGTGTTGCTGGATCTTGTGCAAGGGATTGACTAAACTTTGGAAACTTAGTTGCCATAATTGTTAGATACCTTTTTATATAAATTTCTAGTTATGAATAAAATTAATAATTTTATTAAATATATCGATTAAAATTGTCAGTAGTTAAAAACTTTTTTATAAAATATTAAAAATAAATTGTTTTAGCTTATAGAAATAGCTCGAGCTAAAAAGAATGACCATGTTGTTCCAATTCCACCAAGTAAATAATGAGCCAAACCAACTGCACGACCTTGTGTAATACTTAATGCACGTGGTTGAATTGAAGGAGCAAAGTTTAATTTATTATGAGCCCAAACAACAGATTCAATTAATTCTTGCCAATAACCTCGTCCACTAAATAAAAACATTAAGCTAAATGCCCAAATAAAATGAGCACCTAAAAAGATTAAACCATATGCCGATGAAGCTGAGCCGTATGATTGAATTACTTGAGAAGCTTGTGACCATAAAAAATCACGTAACCATCCATTAATTGTTATTGAACTTTGAGCAAAATTACCTCCGGTAATATGAGATATACTACCGTCTGGACTTACTGTTCCCCAAACATCAGATTGCATTTTCCAACTGAAATGGAAAATTACTACAGAGATTGAATTATACATCCAGAATAAACCTAAAAATACATGATCCCAACTTGAACTTTGACACGTACCACCACGACCAGGACCATCACAAGGAAAACGGAATCCTAAATTAGCTTTATCTGGTATTAATTTCGAACTACGCGCATATAATACTCCTTTTAATAAAATTAAAACTGTTACATGAATTGTAAATGCATGAATATGATGGACCATAAAATCAGCAGTACCTAATTTTATAGGCATCATAGCAATTTTTCCACCAACTTCAACAATTTCACCACCAAAGGCATAACTTGTTGTTGCTAAAGCATTTGGTGCAGTTGTTCCAGGAGCTAATAGATGTATATTTTGAATCCACTGTGCAAAAATTGGCTGTAATTGAATTGCTTTATCTGAGAACATATCTTGTGGACGACCTAATGCACGCATTGTATCGTTATGAATATAGAACCCAAAGGCATGTGTTCCTAAAAATATACAAACCCAATTTAAATGAGATATAATTGCATCACGATGTCTTAATACACGATCTAATAAATTATTATAATTATTTGCTGGCGTATAGTCGCGAACCATAAAAATTGCTCCGTGAGCAGCTCCACCAACAACACAGAATCCACCAATCCACATATGATGTGTGAATAAAGAAAGTTGTGTTGCATAATCAGTAGCAATGTATGGATATGGTGGCATCGCATACATATGATGTGCTACAATAATACTTAATGACCCGACCATAGCTAAGTTAATTGCTAATTGAGCATGCCATGAGGTCGTTAAAATTTCATATAAACCTTTATGTCCTTCACCGGTAAATGGACCTTTATGTGCTTCTAAAATTTCTTTCATGCTATGCCCAATACCCCAATTTGTTCGGTACATATGACCTGCAAAAATAAATAAAACTGATAATGCTAAATGGTGATGAGCAATATCAGTTAACCATAATCCACCTGTAATTGGATTTAAACCACCTTTAAATGTTAAAAAATCAGAGTATTCACTCCAATGACCACCAAAGAAAGGTGCTAATCCTTTTTCAAAACTTGGATATAATTGACTCATTAATTCGCGATTTATCAAAAATTCATGAGGCAATGGAATTTCTTGTGGTGAAACTCCAGCATCTAATAATTTATTAATAGGTAGAGCAATATGAATTTGATGTCCCGACCAAGATAAGCACCCTAATCCTAATAATCCAGCTAAATGATGATTCATCATTGATTCAGCATTTTGGAACCATTCTAATTTTGGTGCAGCTTTATGATAGTGAAACCAACCAGCAAATAACATTATCGCTGACATAACTAAACCACCCATTGCAATCCAATATAATTCAACTTCACTTGTAATCCCTTCTGCTCGCCACATTTGGAACCACCCAGATGTTGTTTGTACACCTTGAAAATTACCACCAACATCACCATTTAAAATTTCTTGACCAACGATTGGCCAAACAACTTGTGAACTTTGCTTAATATTAATAGGATCGGATAACCAAGCCGAATAGTTTGAAAAATAAGCACCATGAAAATGCATCCCACTTATCCATAAAAAAATTACTGCTAATTGTCCAAAATGAGCACTAAAAATTTTACGAGAAACTTCTTCTAAAGAGTTTGTTTGGCTATCAAAATCATGAGCATCCGCATGTAAATTCCAAATCCAAGTTGTTGTTTTTGGACCTTTTGCTAAAGTACGTGAAAAGTGACCTGGTTGGGCCCATTTTGCAAAATTAGTTTCAACTGCATCTTTTTCGACAAGAATTTGCACATTTTTAGTGCGACCGTCTGTTGAGCTTATTACCATTACTTTTCTCCTTAATTATTGGGAGACGAAAAATAAAACGCTAACAATAAACAATAACAATAAATATTGTTTGTTTTCTTATTTGTAAGTTTTGTAAATACAATTATATGTTTTTTTTATAAATTTTTTAAAAATTAAAATATTATGTAAAAAAATAGCGTTATTTTAAATTAATTTTTATTAAAAATTTAATAAATTAATAATAATTGTTTTGTTAGTATAATTATAAATTTATTAATTATTTAAGACGCCTTTAAAATTTAAATATTTTGGTTATAAATATATATATATTCAATAATATTTTATTAAACAATATTATATTAAAAAATATAAGAAATGTAATTATAAAATTAAAAATAAAAATTAGAATCATTTTACTTGTTATTGAAAAAAAATGTATTAACTATCTCGATATAATTATATCAAGTAAAAAATTTTAAATTACCATAATTATTATAAATTTTAATATTATTTATAATACAATTATTTATGTATATAAAATCCTTATTAATTCTTTAATATAATTTTAAGCTATATTAAGAACTAATAAAAATTTTATATCAATTATTACTTAATATTTATAAAATATTTTTATACGACTTGAAAAAATTAAAAGTATATTAAATTTTTCAAATTTAAATAACTTTTACTGTTAAAATAATTTTATTTACTAAAAACTATTTTAATCTTATTATAAAATAAAGAACATGAGTAAAAATTATGTGTGCACAATTAACGTGTTTATTATGTTTATTCGAATAATTATAATTAGCAAATAAACTAGTTTATAAACAAAGTATTATTCGCTATTTATTTACTTGAGCTTAATTTATTTTCATTCTCAAACATTTTAGGGACATCTCAACAGATATTCCAATCTTACAATTTCTCTACAGAAATGACTTAATATTTTTATGTAGGGGTTATAAGATTGAAATATCTGCTAAAAGAGTTTTAATGGTCCATTTAAGAAGACTTTTTACATTGAATAGTGATACTAGTTTCAGCCAAAATCAAGTCAAAAATAAAGAGGTTTTAGTGTTGAAGATGAAAGATAAAAAATTCAGTTGGGTTTTAATGTTAGGGGGCTAAAATTATATAAAATTACTAGTTTTGGAAAAGTGATTTTATTTTTGTTACTTTCGCAAAAATCATTTTATAAATTCAATACTTAGACTTTTTTGAATTTATTTCTACTATGATAATGTCTAATCAACTTACAGATTAATAACTTGTAAACTGAATTTGATTTTCTATCCGAAAGTAGGAAATAAATTTTAGATAATTTATAGTTTATTCCAAGATATTGATTGACCGATTTCAAACCGGAAATTATTTGTTTTAAAATCTCTTTTTTTGATGTTCAAATTTTCTTACTCTTTTTAATTGGCCATTTAAGTATTTTCATTTTATTATCCTTACCAAAAGATATACCTAAAATATTATCTTTTTTAGTAAATCTCATTTTTTTTTTTAATTTCTAATAAATTTAATAAAAACTTTTATTAATTCTCTTCCCATGGCGTGCCATCTAAACAGTTTTGCGTTTGAACATGACATTCAGAATAGCCAGCTCTATATTTTAATTCATTATGTTTTTCTATACATTCATGTTTGATCCAACTAATGTCATTTTGATTATGAATTCCAGCTTCCAGACGCTTCCAAGCTGAAGCTTGTTGAAAATTAGGATCAAATCTTTTATATTCCGATTTTTTTCCTAAAAAAACATACTGATCGCATTCATGCTTTTTATAAAAAATATGGTCTTTTACATTTTTAATGTTATCTGCCTTAAATAATAGATTTGCAGCAATATAACATATATTAGTATCGCACTCTCTAATCGAATCATATATTTGATTAGCTAACTTATCTGTTAATTCATAAGCATTTTAACGATAAGGATTTTTGATATTATAATTTTAGTGAGCAACTTATATAGTAATAATTTTTTTATTGCTCTGTTTATCTAATTTACGTATAACATTAATATAGTTCCATGAACTAAATGATAATTCCTTTTTATCTAGACCAGCATTTTGGGTCGCTTTAGCAACTGTGATACTTCGTGAATCAGACTTTTTACAATATTCGAAATAATTTATAGGCTCTCATATAATTATTACAAATAAAATAAAACAACTGCTTCTACATTTGATTGAAATGAGTCAGCATTATTTGTCATTATAATTATAGCAACTATAATTGCTAAACTTGAAGCTACATTTATAAATAAATCATCGCACAAGTTAATGAACGTAGTCATTAATTCCTCTGGACTTATATAATTATTTCTGCATTTAATAGAAAAGTAATACAATTGATCTATTTCGGTTTTAGTAAAAACAATTGTAATAGACATATTTTGAATAACTTGAGCAATTATTGTTTTTTTTTAATAAACTAGCATTTGACTGAATAGATCTCATAATCGATTAAAACGTAGCTCGATTAGTCATAAGATACTCTTTACCAAAGAAAAAAAAATTACCCAAGATCAAGAAAGAGATTTTGAGTTTATTTTTTTAATAAAAAAACCAAGTGCTTATGTTTTTACATTAGAAGTCAATCATTATAAAAAATTACATTGGCAAGCAATTACGAAAGATGGTAATAAAATTATGCGAGCAGTTTCTAATCAACTTTCTAGAAAATCAAATGTTACTAGTCACAGCTGTCGAATTGGTTATATTACACACTTATGTAAAGATTCCAAAGATATTGAGTTTGTTAAGTACTCGATGAATTATAGAACCTTAGAGACTCGTTTTGATTACCTAAAAAAATTATCTAATCAAGAAAAACAAAACCATATCTCTTAATTAGAATAATTTTTTTAAAATTTAATAGTTAATTCTCAGAGAGACTTTTTCATAAACTTTATCAACTAAATTTATATTTATTGATTTTTCAAAGCTAACATTTCAAAATAAATTTTTTTGATTGATTCCAGAAAGTTTTCATTATTAAAATCATTTTGGGGGTCAAATTCCTAAACAAGAAGTAACAATTCATAAATTTTAGTAACTAACAACCCAGATTTAATAGCTATTAGATCTGTTGAAAACGTCTATAATTGTTTTATATTATTTGGAATAATTTTAACAGCTTTACCATTTTTTTCTCCAATTCTAAAAATTTCCACTGAAAAAATTGGTGTGTAATCAAATCATATAAATATTGAGATATTAATGAGTAATATTTTTTCCTATTCTGATAAAAAATCAAATCTTGCAATTTACTGCTATAAAAAATAAATTTTAAAAATTCAAATTTATTTTTAAGAAGTAACGATTTATTCTGTAGATTTGAATGCTCTTCTTTTTCTAATAAATGTCTATAACGAGCAAGATCTAAAATATGTTGTATAATTTTTAATTTTTATTCGCCAGCCCAGATAGAATGTTCGGTAAAATCAGTAAACTGATCGATTGATATGAAACTAAACTATTAGTAACATAAAGAATAAAATTTTCATAAACTAGTAATCATTTCATTTTTCTAACGATTTTTTTACAAATTTGAATCGTGTATCAACAAATTTTATTTGATCAATAATCTTCAATATCATCTAGTTTAAAACAATATGAATATTTGTACATTTCAACAGATAAAACGTATTTTTTTGATTTCGCTATAAAATTTTTTTAATTATTGTAATTAATTATTAAACTATATTAATTAGATTTTGTTTAGAAATTAAAAACAAACTGTATTGGAAAAATTTTTTAAGATAAAGAAACGCGTCTTGAAGGACTCGAACCCTCGACATCTAGTTTTGGAGACTAGCGTTCTACCAACTGAACTAAAGACGCTTAATTTATATATTATACTAATTTTATGTATATTACAAATACAGAATTAAATTAATTTATTTTCAATTTAAAAAATGCAAAAATTTTCAAAAATGACCGAAAATTCAATTATTAAAAACAATTTACCACATAATTTTTTAGCAGAAAAAATGATTCTAAATTGTTTATTAATCAATTCAGAAGCAATTGCTATTACATTGCAAACAATATCAATTGAAACTTTTTATTTTAAAAATCATCAAGAAATTTATAAAATCATAATTTTTATGTATAAAAATAAAAGATCCGTTGATATTTTAACTTTAACAACGTTTTTACAAGATAATGGGTTATTGAAAAAAATTGGAGGAATAAAAGTTTTACTAGAAATTATAAACCAAATTCCGAACTTGGTTTATCTTGAAGAATATATCCGCTTAATTCAAGATAAATTCTTACGTCGATGTCTTATTAAACTAGGTTATAAAATAGTTAACTCTGGATATATAACTAATATTCCATTAGAAAATATTCTAGATGATTTTGAAAATTCTTTATTTAATTTAACAAATAAAATTAGAAATCAGAAAACTCTTGATAAAACTAAATTACTTACAGATATATTTTTAGAGTTAAAAGAAAAATCATTAAAACCAAAATTACCCGGTATTTCATCAGGATTTTCTGACTTAGATTCTTTAACGCAAGGACTTCAAAAATCTGATTTAATTATAATTGCTGGAAGACCTTCTATTGGCAAGACTGCATTATGTTTAAATATTAGTTTAAATATAATTAAAAATTCAAAATTACCTATCTTATTTTTTAGTTTAGAAATGTCTAAAAAACAACTTATGTATCGAATATTATCAATTGAAACAAATATAAATCAAATGCGTTTGCGGAATGGAAATTTATATAAAAATGATTGGATAAAACTAAACAAGATACTTAAAATTTTATCAAAATTACCTCTTTTTCTTGATGATACAGCAGACATATCTATTCAAGATATTAGGTCAAAAATAAAGAAAATACTTTTTGAGCAGAATGAGATTGGACTAGTAATTATTGACTATTTACAATTAATGCATAATTCAAAATTTAAAACTGATAATAGAGTTCAAGAATTGAGTCAAATTACTCGTTCATTAAAAATTATAGCACGTGAGTTTGATATCCCAATAATTGCATTATCACAATTAAGTCGAAATGTTGAGAATCGAGTCGATAAACAACCAATTTTATCTGATTTGAGAGAAAGTGGTTCTATCGAGCAAGATGCAGATTTGGTTATGATGTTATATCGAAATGCCAAAGAGTCCAATAATCCCGAAGTAAATAATAATTTAATAGAATTAATTATTGCAAAGCAAAGAAATGGACCAACAGGTAATATAAAACTAAAATTTGATAAAAAATGTACCAAGTTCTTAAATTTTAATTTGTAAATTTTAATTCTTTCTGATAAACTAACTATGTGGATGCCCAGATAGCTCAGTTGGTAGAGCAGTGGATTGAAGATCCTCGTGTCACCAGTTCGACTCTGGTTCTGAGCATCCATACCATCACTTAGTCAAATTATGCTGATTAAATTTTTAAAAAAAAATAAAAAACGTATGGAATTACTAAAAAAGTTAGTATCAATTTTAATTTTTTGTTGCAAATACCAGTTTTTTCTAGTAGACTAGTTTTAATATAGACCTATATAGTCTAGTTATATAGGTCATTCCCAAGGGTTCAAGTCGACTTGAGTAATTCATTATAAACGTACTTTAAAGTATTAATAAGCTATGCTAATAATACCGGATAAGCCCAAACGGGGCAAGTATTTGTTTAAAGATTTACCGCGAGACCAATACGTCAAATATGCGAGGCAATACTCGCAAGCTAAGAGAATTGGCATACAGTCTGTTTACGGCTGGTTGGGAGGTCTAGGGGTTCTAGATATCATCAAAGACGTAAGTAAGGGCATTATGTTCGATTGGACGAAAAAGAAACTAACTAGTTTATGCACTAGTTTAGCATTCTTGTATGTTTTTTCAATCCCGACGATTGTGTTTTCGAAGTCAAGACGAGCTATAAAGTGGGCAAAATTAATTCACTCTAACACTGGATTTATCCTAGAGTGTATTGAAGATGCATCAAATATAAGTTACCTACCATTGGATTTAATCCTGTTTGGACAGGTGATACCAGTTGGCCAGAGTCGCCGTTTCGATTTGTTTGGACCTTGGTAATAATTATTCGTAACAGAAAATTAAAAATAACTTAATTATTTTTAATTTTCTGTTGCAAAATACCAGTTTTTTCTAGTAGACTAGTTTTATCTAGACCTATATAGTCTAGTTTATATAGGTCATTTTCAAGGGTTCAATTCTCGACTTGAACAATTCATTATAAACGTACTTTTAAATATTAATAAGTTATGCTAATAATACCAGATAAGCCGAAACACGGCAAATATCTTTTCAAGAATTTAACGTTAGATCAATATGTCAAGTATGCCAGACAGTACTCGAAGGCGAGACGCACCGGGATTCAGGCTGTTTACGGGTGGTGTGCAAATCTAGGAGTCGTAAACATCATCAAAGATGCGACCAAAAACATTATTTTTTGACTAGAGTAAAAAGAAGCTAACTAGTTTATGCGCTAGTTTAGCATGTTTTTACGTTCTTCCAATTTCTGCGGTTGTGTTTTTTAATTCAAAAAGAATTATAAAATGGTCGAAATTAATTCATACTAGCACTGTATTTGTCCTAAAATGTGTCGAAGATGCATCCAACATAAGCTATTTAGGACTAGATCTACTGTTGTTTGGTCAAGTAATTCCGGTTGGTTAACTCGGGCGTTTTGATTTACTTGGACCTTGGTCATAATTATTTTCTTACTATATTCATTTTTAATAGAAAATTAAAAATAATTAAGTTATTTTTAATTTTCTATTAATTTTTTTGTTTTTAATTTTCTGAAATTGATACCTATTTTTTTCTATGTCAACCTAAAAAGATGAATTACTAATTTTACTAGAAGTAAAAAACACAAAAGAAATTTTTGAAAAAAAAAATATACAAGGTAATATGGGTTGAAGAGCATATGTAAATAATTCACTTTTAAAAAAAATTAATTTACAGCAACTAGAAAAACTTGAGTATTTTAAGTTTTACTGAAAGCTAAAATCTAGCATTTGAAGAGGAAATATATTCCGATCGAGTGTATATGGAATTTTGTAGTAATAATATGTAAACATATTAAATTAGATGAAACCCAACTTGCTTATAGTCGTAAAAATGTATATTTATATAATAAATCTACATGGATATACACTGAATCTATTTATCATAGAAATGGTCTTAAATTCTTTGGTATTCGTAAGCTGACGCACACTAAACTACGTTAGTAAAATTATAATTCAGTTAATTTATAATTTAAATAAATAATTTTTTTTAATATAGTAAATATAGATATTCCTAGATAGTCCAGTTGGTGAGGTAATAAATTAATAATCTGTTTTCTGACAGTTCGATTCTAGTGTGTATCCATATAAATATTATAAAACTAAATAAACTTTTATTTAAATAAATAATTTTTATTATATAATAAGGATAAATATTCATTATGAAATTAAGTAAAATTTTATATGTCTAACCTGGTTAATCAGATTTTAAGAGCAGTGAAAAAATTAATCGCAATTATTAAAATTGGTAGAAGTCTTAAACCTAATAATGTGATGTTAACAATTAATCAACTTTTCCAATCAAATGAATATCAACCTAATCCATGGACATTAATACATGATGATCCACATGGAAAATTAGTCGCAACTTGGGGAAAAAAGAAAAAAAATGAACTCTTGGTTCAGTTAAAATCAAAAAATAAAAAGTTTGTAATTCGGGAACATAATGTATTACTATGCATTGAAAATATAGTTGAAGTAGAAAATGAATGCCCTCCTAATATTGATATAAATTATTTAAAACAACTTCAAAATAATGATAAATTAATGTATTTAAGATCTAAAAGTTTGTCAGCAGAGTATATTGATATTTTGATGACAACAATATGCGAACATATCAAAGATAGAAGAACAACATATGATTATGGAAAAGTACTAATTATGAAAAATAACCCTAATAAGAATGTCGTAAAAGATCATCCTGATGTTGAATACTATAAAGGTATATGATCATTTAATCAATTTACCGGGGTAGTTTATTACTGTATCTATAATCATAAATTGGATAATTGGAAATTTTATTTCATTGAAAATTTATATAAATAATCATCTATATGTGTGTCTAATTAGATTATGGACATACATATATATATATTTTAGTATTTATTTAAACTCAAAAAAAGAGTATTATATGAGATCAGATTCTGTCTTTGGAGCATTAAAACTCAATTTTTTTTAAAATACTGATGTATTTATATTTTCAATTTAATAATTCAAAAGTGGAAATAAATAATACATTTTATAATCCAACTGAGTACTAAGAAAATCCTATTATATTGACGTGTTTGGACTTGAACGGTTAACTAAAAGCAACGTTTGAAGATGAGCTAATTATAAAATTGTACACCAAGAGTAAAAAATTTTTAATCCTCGAAAAGGACATTTTAATATCATTGAATTGGATAACTGATTTTAGTAATAAATTAATGTCAAATACTTGAACTACCTTTGGATAAAAAACAAATTAACTTATTTGAAGAATAAAAAACTTTCAAAAAAATATATTTGTGATCTCGTAACGACGATATGTGAACATGTTAAATACCAGTAAGTATTATTCATGATTAGTACTATTAACACAAATGCTGCAAAGACAGAATCTGATGTTAAATGGCATGCAAAGTTACATTTATTTAATAGAAGTACAAAGGTATATGCCTTTTTTACTCATGATAATGAGTTAGATAAGTGGAAGTTCTTCTATATTTGGAAATTAACTCACGCCTTTTAGCGTGAGTTGATTAATACTAGCAATATATATAATTATTTACAATAACTCATATGAGTATTTGTGTTAAAAGATTTTATTTTTTCAGCATTAAAATGTATCGCACTTGAAATAATAATGGTTATAAATTTTAGATTTAATAATTCGCAGCAATTAATTGGTTGACTTTTTAATGAAACAAACTGTCAAAAGACTTATGATACACTAACAGTAATCGACGCAAAATAGTAAACTGGATATAATGGTTATTTAGTATAGATTAGTAATAGAATTGTATACAAAAATTATTTTGTTTTTTATATATGAAAAAAATATTCAATTGTCAATGTATTCAACAGTTTTACTTGATAATAAGGTACCCGTTAAAATTGACATTAATAACCTAAAGCGCCTACACGAAAGAGAAAAATTAAGTTATCTGAAAAATAAAAGACTTCCTAAATAATATATAGCTGACCTCGTAAAAACTATATGTGAGTACATAAAATTTCAAGAAACTTTATTAATGATTAGTAAAATTAACCACAAATTCTCACTTCGAAATACTGATGTTGTATAGCATGCAGGATTACATTTTTTCAATCTAACTACGAAGGCGTATTCTTTCTTTACATTTGATGATGAGATAAATAATTTTAAGTTTTTTTATATTAGGCAACTGACTAAAGATCAAAAGCGTGAGTTGTTACATACTAGCAACGTTTTCTGATTTAAATTTAAAAATGTACTAAGTTTTTAATTCTTTACGATATATTAATTATATGTGTGTCTACACAGCTCAATAATAAAGTCAATGGATTGAAAGATTTCATATTATTACTTTAAGTCGATCCTAACATGCATATAATTACTTAATTAAAAAGTTTTTGTATGGTCGGAAAATTTATTATTTAGTTAAGACGTAAAATGGCTGAGATATCGTTATTTATACTTTTTAAATTTAGCAGTTTGAACAAAATAATGCCTATCTTAGAAAAATTTAATGATTACAAATACCCAGATATTGAGCGCATAATACCTCATTTATGATTATTACGGAAATAGATTAATAACACATATAAACATGAAAGGAGAGTACTTGTACATTTACGAATCTGATATTAGAGCCGATATTACTTTTACACTATTCTTTATAAATAAGTCTTCAGATACCATTAACATTTGATATCTAAAGAGATTAGCAAAAGAAAACCGTGTACGATATTTATTAAATAAATTACAAGAACATTGCATAAGTAAACTTGTAAGTGATATACTACAACACACGCAAGATATAGAATACCAAAAAATATATGGCACGTTACGAGAAAATGCTCAGGAGCGAGCTTGGAAAAAGAATGAAGACTTGTTAATTTACTTAAATGGTCTACATATATATAGTAAAAAAAGCAAGCTAAATGTTTTTTACTAATATGATAAAAGCGACCGCTTATACAAATTTGAGTGTGTAATAAAACCAAACCGTTTGCAAAAGTTAGAATTACTGAGAACTAATAATATCTTTTAATATTAATGAAAATAAATCTTATATTCGATTTATTTTTATTTTTTACCATTTCATAGTATATTTTATTACTTTATTGTTTTTGGCATACTGGATCTTATAAATTCTTTATACTCTTTAACAAATTGATTTGCTTGATTTGTGCATATGATTAATTTTCTTTCTAATTTTATTATTAATTTTTTTTCAATTACTCGGTTCAATGCTTTAGTGATATTACTAGTTGAAATTGTTTCTATTTTAAATAGTAAAATAACATCCTTACTCGTATATATGTCTATCCAAAAAAATACATAAATTTTATTATCGTTTAAATCATAACTAATAATATTTGCCAACTCATACCATGTTACGTTTAGATATATAATTGAGATTTAATAACAGATTATTATAATAATATTTTATAAATTATATCTTCATAAAAAAAAAATAGTCTTTGAATTTTTATACCTTACAAAATTATAATTAATTATATTAAAAACAGTCTAAACACTAAACTGTTTTTTATAAGTATCTATTTATTACATTTTATAAATTTTCATCAACTGAAATATAAATAAAAAATAATGCCATACTGAATGCTGGAAAAATTAAACCGACAAGAGGAACTAAAATTGAAGGTAGATATGCCGCTTCCATATTTTTATCTTAAATTAAAAATTTTTAAATAATAAATGCAAACTAAGTAAAACCATGATACTCAAGTTATAGTAGAATATACTTATCTTATAAAGAAACCAATGGTATTTTAATTTACAGTATATATTATATATAAAAAAAAAAAATAAAAATTAAAAATTTATATTAATATTTTAAGGCATAATTTATTTTTATTTTATTTATACTTATAACCAATTAAATGAAAATCTATCACTTTTTTCAATTATTCATAGTCAACTCTGTTAACCTAAAGTTTTAGCAAAGTATAATGCCATATGCTTACGCTTATGGTAGTTCCTGCTATATAAGTAATACTTTGCGGCATTAAATAGTTGTTAATTAAAAAAAATAATCGTTTTTTTGATTATAAATAATCTGTTATGGAATACTTGCTTGATAATCTAATAATTCAAAGTATTCAGATTGACTTTAAGAAAATAACGACCTTTTTTGATTGAACAGAATAGTTTTTTTTCTATTAGGTTATTAATATTGAGTAAGATTAAAAGTATTGTTCATTTTAATTTAATTTTATTATATTAATCTATTTTATTCTAATTTAATCTTTAAATAATGTTAATTTTTTTTATTCAATTTATTTTTTGTTATATTAGGCTATCGTTTTAGATAATTCAAGAATAGTTAATCATTTTCATTGTTTTTAAATAAAAATAAAATACTCTTAGAGACTTCACAAGTGTAAATTTATAATTTTAGTTTTCCTAAATAAGCAAGTAATAAGGGTAGTAATTTTTATATAGGAATCATTTTTTTTTATGAATTTTTTTTATAATAATTTAATAACATTATAAGTATTTTACAATTTAATTACAAGACTTAAATAACCAACTTTTAATTTTCTTGTACTAAAAATAGGTTACACTTTAATCTCTCTAATAAATCATTTTGTAACCTATTGAAATGGAGGAATTTTTGAGTGCTTTTTACGCGTAATCCCATATAATACTTAGTTCATAATAGGCTATCCATATTCTAAATTTAGTTGACTTTTTCTTCAAACACCTGGAAGACTCGTAAACTATAAAAAATTAGAGATGGGAAAAGTGATAAAATAATAGACTTTATCATTATTTTACTGTTTGACCCCTTTGAACCTTCAAAAAAATGTTAAAAATTGAAAGAATTAAAACAAATAATCTTTTTAACCGAAAGACTTAAAATGAGGATTTTTTAAAATACTCGGTAGCTAAACTAGGCTACAATTTTGTCTTTTGAACTACTTTTTTGGAAAATTTTGCTACCCAATCTATCTTTGATATCTACAAAGATAATTTAGCTTTTAAAGTAGTTGGTGAGCGTTTAAAAAGGCATATATGCTCTAATAAGAAGTAATCCCGAGGTTACATGTCAATATGTCGAAGAAGTAATTCTCCCTATTCAAGATATACTTGAATCTATGGATGAGAAGTTAAATTTTTTATTACCAAAACGAAAGAAGGAACAAAATGTTTTACTTTTAAGAGACCCGATTGATAATGAATTATTTAAGATTTTTATTAATGCTGCAGAAACTACTTATAAATACAAACAAGATTTAAAATGTGCTCAGTTAAGAATTGGGTATACGATTTTATTCTACGTCGGACTTAGGGTTAATGAAATACGTTTTCTCCAAGCGAGAGACATACAGGATGCTATTAAAACTTTACAATTTAATGTTATACATTTTAAACAAAGAGAGTCCAATATTCATGTCATTTTAGATGTAGCTGCTCGAGAGTTAAAGAAATTAAAATGCTATAATGATATTATATTTGTTAAATATAAATATAAATATTTATTTGGTAAAGATAAACCTATTGATCAGAAGACTTTAATTAGAAATATAAATAAGGATTTAAAACATACTTGTCAGATTAACGAAATATCATATAACATTAAATCACACAATTTCAGGATAAATATGATTTCGAAGTTATTACAAAATACTTTGGTTCAAGATGCAGCTGAGATTATTAGATACAAAGATATTAAATCTACTATGGCGTAGAAACAGTATGCGTTAAATAAAAAAGAAATTCAAAATTTATTAAATAAAATTAACAAATAAGATTAATGTTACTACCTAACTTTTAATTATTTTTAATTTAAGAGGCTTTTTGAGGCTCTTATGGCTTATTTAGAATCTTATGGCTTATTTAGAATCTTATTTTAAAAATAAATAAAGTAGTTTTTATAGTTATTTTTTTAATCGTTTATTAGCTTTTAATTTCAACTATATTTTGGTGAGATTAATCTCAGTTTAGAAAATTATTAGATCAAATAAATTAATACTAAAATATATAAAATTATAACCCAGATGAATAGTTCTGGGTGTGGTAATTGTTGAATCGGGTTACAAGATCAAAAGAAGGAAAGTAATCCCAAATATTCTCTTAGAGGTCCCTATAAGGCCCGTGAAGGCTGATTGATAACTTCACTAGAGCATATTAGCTTAAATTTCAAAACGAGACAATTAAGGGCCATATAGCAGATATATAAATTGAGTATGGTTGTCTGAGTAGGGTAAGTTGAAATGAAGTCGAAAATAAGCATGTTTTAATGCTAGAGATAAAAGATAAAAAATTAATCATCTTGAAAGTCTTGGAAAAGTGAATTTATTTTTTTCACTTTTCCAGAAAATCTAGCTTAATCACTTATTTATCTGAATATTTTTCCATTTGTAAGAAAATTTTTTCGAGAAAAGCTCGAAATTGTAATTCAGTGATTCCATAAGCTTCTTCAGGATCAGAGTCAGATTTTAAAGCTTCGCAGGCATCAAAAATATCTGCTATGAGCAGAAAAAACTCGCCTGATTTTGAATCAATCAAAACGTTAGATAATCGTTCAAAATTCTTTTCAAGATCTTTTGTGATCTTCTTATCTTCTCTCTGTATTTGAAAAAATTGAAATCTCAATAAAAGAGAGTTCATTTCGTTAGTTACATACTTATCAATTAAAGAAATATAATCATGTCTCCGATTATAAATAATTTGATTATACAGGATTACTCCATAAGATAGTAATTCAAGATATTCTATTCTATCTTCTTTATATAAAGAGCTATTTTTACTTTCTAAGATATTTTAAACAATCTTTAATCGATAAAGATTTGACATATTTTAAATCGAGATTATCAAATAATGTTACACCAAAATCGGGGGCATGATAAATTTTTTTAGGTGTTGTGATCTCATCGATAAAAAATGGCATATCGTCACGAGTGATACGTACAATTATTTCACCGTTAACTATTTTAACTTCTATGCTATTTTTCTTTTTCTTGTTCTTATTTTGGTTTTGATTATTATAAGACAATTGATAAGAAAACTTAAGAGTTGAATTTAATGGATAATTTTCATCTAAATTTCCTGAACTTGGATCTGAGCTAGATCCCCCACTCTTATTGACCAGATTAAATCCTCCTATTTCGTTTGTTGTTCGACCTTTTTGCCATTGTAAAAAAGATGGTGTAAAGCCGTTTGCAAAAAAATTACTACTGGTATCTTTAGCTAAAATTATGTCTCTAGTAGTACTTTCTAAAAAGTCAATCTCGTCATTTTAATTTAAAATAAAATAATTATTTACTATTACTACATTTTCTTGTGGATAAATCGAATGTCGGCTGCGCATTTCGTCATAGGAAATTCGACAGACTATCCAAATAGTTCTAAATATAATAACGACAAACAAATCATTTTTTTTGACATATAAGATTTTCCTCCTTAATAATTAATAATATAACATTCGGGATAAAATAGAAAGTTATATTTGAAATGTTAATTAATTTTTATTTTATTTTTTATTTTGCAGTTGACATATAAATTAGAATATAATAAATTAACGTTAATGTCACTTTTATAACCCTTAACATCCCCATTCTACAATTTGGTGATTTTAAAAAACAAATATCATTTAGATCAATAATAACAAGAATATTAGAGAATTTTTTAAATCACAAAGTGAAGCGATTAGTTTTGCCACACACATGTAGAGAATTTTTTGTTTTTGGTTTAAGTTTTTGAAATAATTATTCATAATATTTCTATAACTTTTATTTCCTAAACTGATGTATGAGATAATTGTTTTTTGTATCGATTACTAAATTATTTTTTCATTTCTCTTACGTTTTTTAAAAGTATATATAAACCGCTTTGCATCACCCTATCAAGTCTATATATCAAGATTATAATTCTGACCACTTAAAGTAAATTAATAAATTTACGTAATGCTGAATAAAAATTTAATTTGTTCTACCATTTCAACAAAATAGGTAAGTAAATTATGTGTCATACTTAGAATTTATCTAAAGCAAATTAAAATTTATTTTTATTACTAGTTAAACTTTGTTATTTATGACTCAGACTCTTTTATAATTAAATTTAATTTGTTTTACGATTTAAAAATAAAAAATTTTTTATTATTTTTAAATTAAGTTACTATACAAATAAGAATAAAAAAATAATTAATTTGCATTAGTTAAGAGTTTAATTATAAACTTTTTTAAACAAGGCTTAAATTTTTTCTCCATTAGAGAAAAATTTATTATTTTTTGAAGAAATGGTAACGTAAAATTTATGTGATAAAAAAAATATAATAATGCTATTTCCAATATTATCAAAATTCCAGAGATTATTTCTATACCAAAAAAATATAATATCAGTAGCTTTCTACTTTATTTTGATTTTATGCTGTTTGGTAAATTAAAAATTTGAAAAATAATTTTAGTATTGACAAATAAAAAAATAGGAAATGAAACATTATTATCATGCTCTATTTCTTTTATTTGTCAATACTGAATAAGTCTAATATTCGCACAGTTATGTAGTATCTCGTTTTTGGCCAGTAGGGCTACAGCTTTAGATTTTTCTTTTTTTATTTTACGGCATAAAAAAAATATTAATGGGAATTAAAAGTAAGACATTTTTTAACTCTAAAAGAAACTTATTATTTTTTTATTTCCTAAGTATATAGTTTGATATAAGGGCGTTTGAAAATTTCTATGCTTGTATTCTGGTTATCTTTTGAACATGTTAAGATATGATTACTTTAACCAATACTTCCTTCTAATTTCAAAGTTAATAATCGATCGGCTTCAGTTGCAAATTCTAAAGGTAATTTTGTGAATACTTCACGACAAAATCCAGTAATCATTAATTCGATAGTTTTTTCTAAACAAATTCCACGTTGTAAAAAATAAAAAATTTGTTCTTCACCAATTTTTGAAGTTGAAGCTTCATGTTCAATTCTTGTAGTTGAATTTTGTACCGAAATAAACGGAAAGGTATTTGCATTTGAAAAATTTCCAATTAATAATGAATCACATTGAGAATAATTTCTAGTATCAAGTGCTTTAGTATTTATATTAACTAATCCACGATAGCTATTTTTTGATTTTCCTGCAGAAATTCCCTTTGAAATAATTTGACTGCGAGTATTTTTTCCTATATGAAGCATTTTTGTACCGGTATCTGCTTGTTGATAATTATTTGTAAGAGCTACTGAATAAAATTCACCTTTTGATCCTTTTCCGATTAACAAACAACTTGGATATTTCCAAGTAATAGATGATCCAGTTTCCACTTGAGTCCAAGAAATTTGAGAATTTGGTCCAATGCATAAACCACGTTTTGTTACGAAATTATAAATTCCTCCAGCTCCAAATTTATTTCCAGAATACCAATTTTGAACTGTCGAATATTTTATATTAGCATTTTCTAATGCAATTAATTCAACAATAGCCGCATGAAGTTGATTATTATCATATTGAGGTGCCGTACAACCTTCTAAATAATTTACTTGACTATTTTTTTCTGAAATTATTAATGTCCTTTCAAATTGACCAGATTTTTGATCATTAATCCGAAAATATGTGGATAAATCTAGAGGACATTTTACATTCTTTGGAATATAACAAAAAGATCCATCGGTAAAAACAGATGAATTTAACGCTGAAAAATAATTATCTCCAATTGGAACAACAGAACCTAAATACTTTTCAATAAATTCAGGATAATCTTGAATAGCTTCTGATATTGAAGAAAAAATAATACCAGATTCTTTTAGTTCACTTTGAAATGTTGTGGCAATCGAAACGCTATCAAATACTGCATCAATAGCTACGTTCGTTAATCGTTTTTGTTCTGTTAAAGAAATTCCTAACTTTTCAAATGTTTTTAACAATTCAGGGTCAACTTCATCAATACTGTTTAATTTCTTAATTATTTTTGGGGCTGAATAGTAAATAATATTTTGATAATTAATTTGTGGAAACCTTAAATAACTCCATTTAGGTTCCTTGATTTCTTTCCATTTTTTATATGCTTTTAATCGAAACTGTAATAAAAATATAGGTTCGCTTTTTTTTTTTGATATAAGCCGAATAGTATGTTGATTTAAACCTTTTTTAATAATTTCTTTTTTTATATTTGTTGAAAACCCAAATTGATAAGGTTTATTTACTAACTTTGTGATATTTTTATTTAATATTTTATTTGACTGATTAATCATAGACTTTAATGTATTATTTTTTTTATAATAAAATAATTTTGGTTTTAGGTCATATTTAATGAAAAAGGGTTTTTACTTTACTTAATTTTGTATATTGGATTATAATCTAAATTATAGTTTTATTTTAAATACAAAATCTTTTATAATATAAAAATATATTTAAAAATTTAACAAATATTATAAGAAGTTTTAAAAATACTGTAAAAATTTTGGATTTAAGATGGGGAATATTCCAGCTAAGTAAAAAAGGGGTAAGGGTACAACTTTTTTTTTTAAAAGTATTCAGGCAACTTATTGACTATAGATTTATTAGGTTGCCTTGCTACTTTTGAAGGAGAAATTAATGTCTCAATCTGTCTCAGAACGGACTCGAATTAAAAGTGACCGTTATGAATCGGGTGTAATCCCTTATGCTAAAATGGGTTATTGGGATGCTTCATACGCAGTTCAACCTACGGATGTTCTTGCATTATTCCGTATTACACCGCAACCAGGTGTAGATCCAGTAGAAGCTGCTGCTGCTGTAGCAGGTGAGTCTTCTACTGCAACATGGACTGTTGTCTGGACAGATTTATTAACAGCTTGTGAACGTTACCGTGCTAAAGCTTACCGTGTTGATCCAGTACCAAATGCAACGGATCAATTTTTTGCTTTCATTGCGTACGAATGTGATTTATTCGAAGAAGGTTCTCTAGCTAATTTAACAGCATCAATTATTGGGAACGTATTTGGTTTTAAAGCAGTAGCTGCTTTACGTTTAGAAGATATGCGTATTCCTCATTCATATTTAAAAACGTTCCAAGGCCCGGCAACCGGTATTATTGTAGAACGTGAACGTTTAAACAAATATGGTGCTCCATTATTAGGTGCAACAGTAAAACCAAAATTAGGTCTTTCTGGTAAAAATTATGGTCGTGTAGTATATGAAGGTTTAAAAGGTGGTTTAGATTTTTTAAAAGATGATGAAAATATTAATTCACAACCATTCATGCGTTGGAGAGAGCGTTTCCTAAACTGTATGGAAGGTATTAACCGTGCATCAGCTTCGACTGGTGAAGTGAAAGGTTCGTACTTAAACATTACTGCTGCGACTATGGAAGAAGTATACAAACGTGCGGACTATGCTAAAATGGTAGGTTCAATAGTTGTAATGATCGATTTAGTTATGGGTTATACAGCAATTCAAAGTGCTGCTATCTGGGCGCGTGAAAACGATATGCTTTTACACTTACATCGTGCAGGTAACTCAACATATGCACGTCAAAAAAATCATGGTATTAACTTCCGTGTTATTTGTAAATGGATGCGTATGTCTGGTGTTGACCATATTCATGCTGGTACAGTAGTTGGGAAATTAGAAGGTGATCCTTTAATGATTAAAGGTTTCTACGATACATTACGTTTAATGACATTAGAAGTAAATTTACCTTATGGTATTTTCTTTGAAATGGAATGGGCTAGTTTACGTAGATGTATGCCAGTAGCCTCTGGTGGTATTCACTGTGGTCAAATGCACCAATTAGTTCACTATTTAGGTGATGATGTTGTATTACAATTTGGTGGTGGTACTATTGGTCATCCTGATGGTATTCAAGCAGGTGCTACTGCTAATCGTGTTGCTTTAGAAGCAATGATTATGGCTCGTAATGAAGGTCAAGATTACTTTAATAATGAAGTCGGTCCACAAATTTTACGTAATGCAGCAAAAACATGTGGTCCGTTACAAACAGCATTAGATTTATGGAAAGATATTAGTTTTAACTATACATCAACAGATACTGCTGATTTCGCTGAAACACCTACAGTAAACGTATAATTAAGTTACTTTTAAAAAAATTAAAGGAGTATTTGAATAGTGAGACTTACACAAGGTTGCTTCTCATTCTTACCAGATTTAACGGATCAACAAATTGAGAAACAGATTACATATGCAATTAATAAGGGTTGGGCAATGAACGTTGAGTGGACAGATGATCCACATCCTCGTAATAACTATTGGGAGTTATGGGGTTTACCATTATTTGATATTAAAGATCCTGCGTCTGTAATGTTTGAATTAAAAGAAGCACGTAAAGCATGTGCTCCAGGTTATATTCGTATTAATGCATTTGACGCAAGTTTTGGTACTGAAAGTTGTGTAATGTCTTTCATTGTAAATCGACCAGCAAATGAACCAGGTTTCTACTTAGAGCGTCAAGAGGCAGCCGGTCGTCAAATTGTGTATACTATTAAAAGTTATAGTGTACAATCAAGTGCAGAAGGAAGTCGTTATTAATCAAATTTTTGATAGTTTTTTGGTCTGTT
>Ga0208544_10000588_pt1 | contig 27922 bp, 32 predicted proteins | sample DEB08_DNA_9_FD_184526 | JGI IMG/M metagenome (GOLD analysis project Ga0208544, IMG submission 184526) | Aqueous microbial communities from the Delaware River and Bay under freshwater to marine salinity gradient to study organic matter... | ecosystem: Environmental > Aquatic > Marine > Coastal ... | reverse complement strand
TTGTCGTGCACATATGCGCCCGCTTGCGCCATCAGTGCAGTGCGCCCCGCCGAGAGCTTGCGCGCGGAAAAGAGCCGCCCACCAAGACGCCCGGCCTGATACCCCAATTGGTCGCCCAGAACTGCGCCCCCAAGTGCCGCAGCACCCGCCTGCCAAAGGACAAGATCACCCGCCGCAGCGAAACCGCCAGCCGACAGCATGATGAGCGAGCTTGGAATCGGCAGGGCAAGGCAGGAAAGCAGCGTGCCAAGCGCGATCAGCACCAAGCCATAGACCGGCACAAGCGCCAGAATCGTCTCGGTCATTGGGTGCGCGCCGCGACGATCGCGGCCTCGATGCGCGCGATGAGATCGGGAAGCGGGACACCCTCGGCCTCGGCAAGGCGTTCCAGCGTGGGGCGCCTGTTTGCCGCCGCCTCGGCGGGGAGCGCCAACAGGGCGCGGATCACGTCGGGATCCACGTCATATGATTGGGCGACGTAACGCGGTGTCATCCAGCCTTCGATTGGCTGGTCGCGATGTGCGGGATCGGACCAATAGATGGTGAAAAGCGCAAGGCGAACGGCGAAAACCACGGCAACGACAAGGGCGAGGGCAAAGCCGACCAAGGCCAACCGATGATGGCGCCACAGAAACGACAGCGACGAGACGGGGGGCGGGGTCACCGGCTCAATTCCCGCATGCCTCTGTCGATCCCCGTCAGCGTCATCGGCACCATGCGGCCCTGAAAGACCTCGGAAATCATGGAGATCGATTGCGTATGGGCCCAGTGCTTCTGGGGCGTCGGGTTGATCCACAGGTGATTGGGCCATTGGGCGCGCGCACGTTCCAGCCAGACCTGCCCGGCCTCGGCGTTCCAGTGTTCATTCGCGCCGCCCGGAAAGGCGATTTCATAGGGGGACATGCTGGCATCTCCTACGAAAATACATTTATAATCAGGGCCGTAGGTGTTCAGAACGTCCCATGTCGGGATCTGTTCGGACCAGCGGCGTTTGTTGTCACGCCAGACGGCCTCGTAGAGGCAGTTATGGAAATAGTAGTGTTCGAGATGCTTGAATTCGGCACGGGCGGCCGAAAACAGTTCTTCAAGCACTTTGACATGCGGGTCCATTGATCCGCCGACGTCAAAGAAAAGCAGAACCTTGACCGCGTTGCGCCGTTCGGGGCGGGTTTTTACATCTAGATAGCCATGTTCGGCGGTGGCGCGGATGGTTCCGTCGATGTCCAATTCCTCGGTCGCGCCGTCACGCGCCCATTGGCGCAGACGTTTCAGAGCCACCTTGATGTTGCGGGTTCCAAGTTCAACGTCACCGTCGAGGTTCTTGAAATCACGCTTGTCCCAGACCTTGACCGCGCGTTGGTGGCGCGAGCCATCTTGCCCGATCCGCACGCCTTCCGGGTTATAGCCATAGGCGCCGAAGGGCGATGTGCCCGCCGTTCCGATCCATTTGTTGCCGCCCTGATGGCGCCCCTGTTGCTCCTTCAGGCGTTCGCGCAGCGTCTCCATCAACTTGTCGAACCCGCCAAGCGCCGCGATTTCGGCGCGTTCGTCTTCGGTCAGGTGTTTCTCGGCCAGTTTGCGCAACCATTCCTCGGGGATGTCGACGGCTTCGAGGACCTGTTCGGGCGTGATCTGCTCCAACCCGCCAAAGGCATGGGCAAAGGCCTGATCGAAGCGGTCCAGATGACGCTCATCCTTCACCATCGTGGCGCGCGCGAGGAAATAGAAGCCATCAATGTCATACGTCACCAGCCCGGCGCTGACCCCGTCAAGAAAGGCCAGATATTCGCGCAGCGATACCGGAATACGTGCCCGGCGAAGGGTGTCGAAAAACGGCAGGAACATAAGTGTAGCCTGTCACGCGGGCGGTGGGACCACAAGCATCGCGAATGCCCCAAGAACGAAACCGACCAGCCCGAACACCGCCGCGTAGTGCAGCATGTCCATCGCATTGCCGCCACGCCGCCAAGCGACCCCCACCCCAAGGATCAACCCCAGGATACCCCCGATAAAATTCAGCATGTGTCCGCCTGTTCAGCCTGTGCTTAGCCCAATGGCGACAGGGCGGCGACCTCGGTCAACCGATCCTCTACCGCTCCGTTTGCGCCGAACCCATAGCGGCCCCACGCCAGACTGTCGAGCCTGAGGGCGCGCGCTTCGGACGTCCGGTCCAAATCATCCAGTGCTTCGGCCCGGATCATCAAGATCGTGGACAGAAGGCTGGCGTTTTGTGCTTGGGTGGCGGCGGGCATGGCGGCCCCCGTCAGTTGCAGGGCCGAATCCGCATCGCCCTGGGCCAGGGCAAAGGCGGCAAGCTGCATCTGGACATGGGCCAGATGAATGCCACCGGGGGAGGTGCGTTCAAAAATGGCCGCAGCCTCTGTGAAAGCGGCGCGTGCCATGTTCGGGTCACGCGCCAGCGTCAGCCGCCCCAAAGCGAACCATGAAAAGCCGGAACGGGTGTCATTCCAGCCCTGGGTCTGGGCAATGGCGACAGCCCGGTTCGCGGCTGCGATCCGGCCCGCATCCGAAGTGCCCGGACCAAGTGCGGCCTCGACCGCGTCAATCCACGCACGTGGCGTTTCAGAAATGCTGGCGGTGCTGGCCGTGTTGCCGCGCGGGTTCAGCCGCGACAGGATGCCGGGCAGGGCTGCCGCCACCTCGGTCCGCGTCATGCCCGAACGCAGTGCAGGGTCATAATACGTCCGCAAAATCAGCATGTCGAAGCCTGTCAGCACGGCATTGAAATTGTCGTCATTGAAGACACTGTCGGGCAGGCGATACAGATCATTCAGCGGGCCAAGCGCTTGCGCGACCTCTTCGTGCAGACAATCGCGCACCTCTTGCGGACTAACGTCGGACGGAATGAAGACGGCAATGTGTTCGCGGATCTCGAGGGTTGTCCAATCCAGATCGCGGCTTGTCCGGCTGCCACGAAAATCGGCCCATGACGTGACGCGGGGCACCACGAAACACGCCGCTTGCGGCACGACGCGCTGCATCCGTGCGCGGGGCATGGTTTCGATCGTGATATTGGCCTGCCCGCTGGTGATGCGGCGGATGTCGATCATCGCCTCGCGGTTCAGGCGGCCGATCAGGGCATCAAGGTCGCCGATCAGAGAAACCGGCGCGCCATCTGCCACGGAAATGGAGATTGGTCCCTCAAACCTGCTTAACCGAGGGATCTGACGACCGCTTTCCATCTGGAAACTGAGCGCGAGAAAGTCCTGTGCAATGGCGGCGTTGCTGCGTGTGGGCGGATCGACTTGCGGCGTCCCGAACCGGTTCATCACAGGCAAATCCTGTGGCAAGGCGGCACTGCGGCGTTCAGGCAGCTCGGTCATCGCTGCGGGCATGCATGCGGACAGGGCCGCAATCAGCGCGAAGGGGGCAAGGCGAACCAACATCCCTTAACTCCGCACGTATTTCATGAAATCGGTCGGTGTGGCGATCCGATCATAGAGGGCGCGGGCGGTTGTGTTCCCGGTGTTGGTCATCCAGTAGACCGATGGCCTGCCGGCGGCATCCGCGTCATCATAAACCGTCTCGATCAGGGCACGTGCCACGCCATTTCCCCGCGCCGCCGGCGTGGTGAAAAGATCTTGCAGGTATGTGACATCGGCCAGTTGCCACCCATGGGGATGGGCGATTGCATGCACTAAACCGACCGCCTGCCCGTCGATCCAGGCAAGCCAAGCGCGCATGCCGGGACGGGCCGGATCGATGAAACGGGAAAATGTGGCATCGAACACAGAATCAGGCCGGGATGTGCCATAAAACGCAAGGTAATCGCGCCAAAGCGCTGCCCATACGGGTCTGTCTTCTTCCCGTAATGGGATAATCGTAACACGCGTGGACACTGACCAACCTCTCGATCTCATACGGTAGATGCTGGTACCGCTAGGGTCGCATTATGGCACAAATCTGGCGTGCAGCTAGCGGAAACAGTTTGTTTACCTTTGGCCCCGCGCCAAGAATGCCAACCGTTCGAACAGGGCAACGTCTTGTTCGTTCTTGAGCAGCGCGCCGTGCAATTTCGGCAGTGCGCTGGCACCGTCGCGGCGCAGATCCTCTGGTGACAGATCCTCGGCCAGCAGCAGTTTCAACCAGTCCAGCACTTCGGACGTGGAGGGCTTTTTCTTGACGCCCTGCTGCTCCCGGATTTCATAGAACTGCGTCAACGCGGTTGTCAGCAGTGCCTGCTTGATGCCGGGGTGGTGCACCTCGACGATCTTCTTCATCACGTCCATTTCCGGAAACCGGATGTAATGAAAGAAACAGCGCCGCAAGAACGCGTCAGGCAGTTCTTTTTCGTTATTCGAGGTGATGATCACGATGGGTCTGATCTGGGCTTTCACCGTCTCGCCGGTCTCGTAGACGAAGAATTCCATCCGGTCGAGTTCTTGTAGCAGATCGTTGGGAAACTCGATGTCTGCCTTGTCGATCTCGTCGATCAGCAAGACGGTCTTGCCGGTGGCGGCAAAGGCCTGCCACAGTTTGCCGCGCCTGATATAGTTGCGAACGTCGTTGACCCGCTCATCGCCCAGTTGGCTATCGCGCAACCTGCTGACGGCGTCGTATTCATATAGCCCTTGCTGGGCGCGGGTGGTGGATTTGATATGCCATTCGATGATGGGTAGTCCCAGCGCCGTCGCGACTTGGCGGGCCAACTCGGTCTTGCCGGTGCCCGGCTCTCCCTTGACCAGCAATGGCCGTTCCAACGTGACCGCCGCGTTTACCGCCACGGTCAGGTCTTCGGTCGCAACATAGTCTGCGGTTCCATCAAAACGCATAGGTTTACCTCAAAATTTCAGCATATTGCCCCGATTAGGGGGTTGTCGGGTTCTTGGCTGGCATATCCGGGCACAAGGGACGTGACAAGGGAAGCGCGTTCTTGTAATCGGGCGGCGGAGGTGGCCGGATGACCGCATTGCCAGACAGCGAAATGAAAAAAACCGGCCCCGAAAAGGGGAATGATATGAAAGCCGAGACCTTTTTGCCTGCTGACTATCGTCCTGCCGAGGACGAGCCCTTCATGAACGACCGCCAATTGGAATATTTCCGGCGCAAGCTTCTTTCCTGGAAAGAAGACTTGCTTGAGGAAAGCCGCGACACCGTCGCAACCCTTCAAGACGGCACCCGCAATATCCCCGATGTGGCCGACCGCGCGTCCGAAGAGACTGACCGCGCGTTGGAGCTCCGGACCCGTGATCGTCAGCGCAAGCTGATCGGCAAGATCGACTCGGCCCTGCGTCGGATCGCGCAGGGAGAATACGGTTATTGTGAAATCACCGGAGAGCCGATCTCGCTCAAGCGGCTTGATGCCCGCCCGACGGCCACGATGAGCCTTGAGGCACAGGAAAAGCACGAGCGTCGGGAGCGGGTTCACCGCGAAGACTGATTGCGACGACGGGCCGCGCGCAGATGGGGCCCTGACGGATTAGAACAAGGGCATCCCGCCGTGGGGGTGCCCTTTTCAATTGGAGCGCGGCAATGTTGATCGGACGCGAGCTAACGGTCTTGGGTGGCGGCATCGGTGGTCTTGCGACAGCCATCGCATTGGCCATGCGCGGTGCCCACGTGCGCGTGCTGGAACAGGCTGCTGCGATCACCGAGGTGGGGGCTGGCATGCAGATCAGCCCCAATGGCATGGCGGTGCTGCGGGGGCTTGGCTTGGATGATGCGGTGCGCGCGCGCGCGCCGCGCGCCACCGGCGTGCGATTGCGCGATTTTCGCCGTGGCGCCGAAGTGGCCCATCTGTCTCTCGCGCGGGGGGACCGCCCGTATCATTTTGTACACCGCGCCGATTTCGTCGGGATCTTGCACGATGCCGCCCGGGCGGCCGGGGTGAAGATCACGCTGGACGCACGGGTGACGGAAGTCGCACAAGCGCCCGACGGTGCCGCACTGACCCTTGCCGATGGCCGGACAGAAACCGTCCCGCTGCTGATCGCGGCTGACGGTCTGCATTCGGTGGTGCGCAAGGTCATCAACCCCAAATCGCGGCCCTTTTTTACCGGGCAAGTGGCGTGGCGTTGCATTATTCCCAGCGATACGCCCCTGCCGCCCGAGGTCGATGTCTTCATGGGGCCGGGGCGCCATCTTGTCCGCTATCCGCTGCGCGACGGAACCCTGATCAACATCGTGGCCGTGGAGGAACGCGATGCATGGGCCGCCGAGGGCTGGCATCACCGGGATGATCCTGAAAACTTGCGCCGCGCCTTCATCGATTTCTGTCCCGAACTGCGCACGCTTCTAAGCCGGGCCGACGATGTTTTCCTCTGGGGGCTGTGCCGCCATCCGGTTGCCGATCACTGGCACGACGATCACATGGCCCTGATCGGTGACGCGGCCCATCCGACACTGCCGTTTCTGGCGCAGGGTGCGAACATGGCGTTGGAGGATGCTTGGGTCTTGGCCGATTGCCTGTCACACGAGGATCAGCCTGCCGCCCTGCAGCGCTACCAATCGCACCGCCGGCTGCGCTGTATGCGCATCGTTGATGCAGCGGCCGATAATGCGCAGAATTATCACCTTCACCCTGGCCCATATCGGCTGGCCGCGCATACCGCCCTGCGCGCGGCAAGCCGCTTTGCACCCCATATCCTGACAAGCCGCTTCGATTGGCTTTACGGTCATGATGTGACGCGCGGCTGATCATCTTTGCTTCTGAAATATGGCCGCCGGAGGCATCTGGTCCCGCCATGTGCGACATCGGCACGAACCGGTGCGCATTGGTTGCGTCGCAGTCGTGGAAACGCGGTGCGCCGATGGCTCCCGCAGGGGGCTTGAGGCGCGCCGCCGCCTAGTCCAGCGAATAGGACGGCAGCCGCTGAAACGCCTCTTTCAACGCATCGCCCCACCCCGAGGAGATCATTTCGAAAAACGGGTCATCCTTGGCGATGCGGCGCATCGGGCCGTGGCGAAAGGTGTCGGCCTCGTAGAGGTGCAGGTCCAACGGCAGGCCGACGGACAGGTTCGCCTTGATGGTCGAATCAAAACTCACCATCAGCAGTTTCACCGCATCCTCGAAACTCATGTCGCGATCATAGGCCCGGATCAGAATGGGCTTGCCGTATTTCGCCTCTCCTATCTGAAAGAACGGGGTGTCTTCCGCGGCTTCCACGAAGTTCCCTTCGGGATAGATCATGAACAACCGCGGCTCGCCTCCGCGCACCTGCCCACCCAATATCAATGTTGCGCCAAATGCATTTTCGGCTTCGGGTCCATCAATGCCGGCTTGGTCCCGGATCACCTCGCGCAGGGTTTCACCCACCAGCTTGGCGACCTGAAACATCGAGGGCGCTTCCATGATCGACAGGACCCCACGATCATCGGCGGCCTTCGAGCGTTCGTTCAACAGGCTGACCACGGCCTGCGTGGTCGCCAGATTGCCGGCCGTCATTAACGTTATGGAGCGTTCCCCCACGGCTTCCCAAAGAAACATCTTCTTGAATACGCTGATATTATCGACGCCCGCGTTGGTTCGGGTGTCCGATAACATTGCAAGGCCACGGTTGAGTTTCAGCCCTACGCAATATGTCATTTTCTTCTTAGCCCTTAAGCTGTCTTACTATTGCTGTTGCACCTGAATATCGACACTCAGCCGCTCTTTTCCAGACCCGAACCGCAATCCTGATACCGGCGCAGCTTCGTGGTAATCCAGACCCGTCGCAACACGTACGTAGCGGCCATCGGGCGAAATGCCGTTGGAAATGTCAAAGCCGACCCAGCCGATTGGTTCTACATAGACTTCGGCCCATGCATGGCTTGCATCTTGATGCACACGGTCGTCCATCATCAGGTAGCCCGACACGTAGCGGGCGGGGTAACCCATGGCGCGTGCGCCGGCCAAGAAGATATGGGCATGATCCTGACACACCCCGCAACCGATCTCGATCGCTTCCTCGGCGGTCGTCTCTGCGCCGGTTTGCCCGATCTCGTATGATACGCCGTCCCGGATCCGCTCAGAAAGGGCATGCAAGCGGGGCAGATCTTCCGACTCGGTATCGCGCAGGCCCTTGATCAAGCGTCGTACATTGACGCCAGCATGGGTCAGATCGGTTGAGCGCTGAAAGAACCACAATGGCGCAAAGCCACCATGCTTGCCGATGACGCCTGATACGTCTGCGTTTTCGACTTCTCCGGTACAGTGCACCACGATCGAGGTCGCCATGGGTGAAAATGCGATCAGCGACACCCGGTTCTGATTGTGATCGTTGAATTCAACCTCGGCCGTGCCGCCCTCAATCTGCATGTCCCATCTGACCACCTGCTGGCCCGCACGACTTTTTGGGATCAGGCGCAACTGCTGCAGCCCGTAGGACACGGGCTGGTCGAAGTTATAAGTCGTCGTGTGAAGAATTTTCAGACGCATGATCTATCCAAGGAACCTGTAGTCCTGTTCAATTTGTGCACCCAGCCGAGAGATGTCGGCCAAGAAATCGGTGATGAATTCGTGCAGACCGTCTTCGAAGACGTTTTCCACGGTGGTCTTTTCAAGGCGGGCGTTCAACACATCGATCTGGTCATGGCAGGGGTGCCGTTCGCCGTATTCGCCGACCAGATAGTTCAGGTTGGTGGCGATCTTGCTGGTCGAGAACTTTAGGCTGCGTGGCATACGGCCATCGAAAATCAGGAAATCGGCAATCCCCACCGGGCTGCTTTCACCTTGATTGATCCAGCGATAGGCCCGTTGGCCCGCCACGGATCGCAAGATGGTTTCCCATTGGACATTGTCCAGACTTGATCCGATCTGACTGAGCGATGGCAGCAGGACGTAATACTTGACGTCCAGAATGCGCGCGGTGTTGTCGGCGCGTTCCAGAAACGTTCCGATGCGGGCAAAGTCGAAGACATCATTGCGCAGCATGGTGCCGTGCAGTGCGCCGCGGACAAGGGCGGATTGCTGGCGGATCGTGGCCAGCACTTCGGGCAGATCGCGGGTGCGCACGGGGCGGGCCAGCGTCTGCTTCAAGATCATATAGCTGTCGTTCACGGCCTCCCAGACTTCGCGGGTCAGCGCGGTGCGGACTAACCGGGCGTTCTGTCTGGCAGATGAGATGGCGGTCAGCACCGAAGAGGGGTTCCCGACGTCGCGCAACAGGAAGTCGATCGCTTTCGATGCCTCGACCTCGCCGTGGGCGGCCGTGTAGAGGCCGGCGACTGACGCGGTTTGCAGCACGCTGAGCCATTCATCGTCGGACCCATCGGGCCGCGTCAGTCCGATGCGGAACCCGGCCTCGACGAGGCGCGCGGTATTTTCGGATCGTTCGAGATAGCGGAACATCCAGAACAGGCCGCCTGCGGTTTTGCCAAGCATTCCTATTCCTCCAGAACCCAAGTGTCTTTTGTGCCGCCGCCCTGACTGGAGTTGACGACCAATGACCCCTTCTTGAGCGCGACACGTGTCAGCCCGCCCGGCGTGATATTGATCTCGTTCGGTGAGACGAGCACGAAGGGGCGCAGGTCGACATGGCGCGGCGCAAGGCCCTTTTGCGTGAGGATCGGCACGGTGGACAGGGCCAGTGTGGGCTGCGCAATGTAGTTGCCCGGTCGTGCCAGCAGCTTGGCGCGAAAGGCCGCGAGTTCCTTTTTCGACGCTGCCGGGCCAACCAGCATGCCATAGCCACCCGATCCGTGCACTTCCTTCACCACCAGATCGCTCAGGTTATCCAACACATATGCGAGGGCGTCCGGCTCGGAACAGCGCCACGTCGGCACGTTCTGAAGGATCGCCTTTTCGCCGGTGTAGAACTCAACGATGTCTGGCATGTAGCTGTAGATGGCCTTGTCATCCGCAATGCCGGTGCCGGGGGCATTGGCGATGGTGATGCCGCCCGCGCGATACACATCCATGATGCCCGGCACGCCCAGCATGCTGTCCGCATTGAAGTTGAGCGGGTCAAGATAGTCGTCGTCGACCCGCCGATACAGCACATCAATTGCCTTGTAGCCACGCGTGGTGCGCATCGCGATCTTGCCATCGACAACGCGCAGGTCGCCGCCTTCCACAAGTTCGACGCCCATGTGGTCCGCAAGGAAGGCATGTTCAAAATAGGCCGAGTTGTGGATGCCCGGCGTCAGGACGGCGACGGTGCACCCTTCTGCATTGGGCGGCACGCAGGCGCCAAGGGACCTGCGCAGATTCAGCGGGTAATCAGACACTTGCCGGATCTTGATGCTGCTGAACAATTCAGGGAACATCTGCAGCATGGTTTCGCGATTTTCCAGCATGTAGCTGACGCCCGATGGGGTGCGGGCGTTATCCTCAAGCACGAAAAAGTCGTCTTCGCCGGTGCGGACAAGGTCTATCCCGACGATATGGGTATAGACGCCGCCCGGCGGGGCCATGCCGATCATCTGCGGCAGGAACGCGTCGTTCCGAGAGATCAAGTCGGCAGGAACCCGGCCCGCACGAATGATTTCCTGTCGATGATAGATGTCATACAAGAACGCGTTGATGGCGCGCACCCGTTGTTCGATGCCCTTGGTCAGACGCGTCCATTCGCGGGCAGAGATGATCCGGGGAACAATATCGAACGGGATAAGCCGTTCGTCGGCATCCGACGCGCCATAGACGTTGAAGGTAATCCCCGTCCGGCGAAAGAAGGCTTCCGCTTCCAGCGATTTCTTGCGCAGTTCGCGGATATCTTCCGCGTGAAACCAGCCGTCATAGCTGGTGTAGGGTGGCCGGGGGCCGTCGCCATTTCCCAGCATCTCATCAAAGAAATTCAGATCTTGTGTCATGTGCCCCCTCTGCCATACCCCTATAGGGAACCGTGCAGCAATTGCGGCACGATGCCATCACGTGCTGTGGCACGCTCTGCGGTCTCGGCAGGTTTTGCTTAGTTTATAGGCTGCTTGCCTGATTATCCAGCCAGATCGTAACGGGCCCATCGTTGACCAGCGATACCGCCATATCGGCGCCGAATTGGCCCATGCCGACGGTCGGTCCAAGGGCGCGCAAAGCAGCGGCGAAGTGCAGATATAGCCGTTCGCCATCGTCCGGGGCGGCAGCGGCGGAAAAGCCCGGACGGTTCCCGCGCGATGTGCCGGCTGCAAGCGTGAACTGGCTGACGACCAAGGCACTGCCGCCCGTATCCAGCAGGCTACGGTTCATTTTTCCGGCGTCATCCTTGAAGATGCGCAGTTTGGCGATCTTGCTGGCCATCGCATCGGCGTTTGCGGCGGTATCGCCCTGCATCGCGCAAATCAGGATCAGTAGGCCGGGGCCGGTCTGGCCGATGGTTTCACCTGCCACGTCCACCTGTGCGCGGCTGACCCGTTGGATCAGGGCCCGCATCAGATCTGGTCGCGGCGGGGCGGGTTTGCACCGGCGCGGGTGACCGTTACGGCGGCGGCGGCGACGCCCAGTTCCAAGGCGGCGGTGATCACGGCGGGATCGACATCGGCAACACCGGATTTCGTCAATTGGCCGGCCTCGGCCAGGCCCGCAAGGAACCCGGCATTGAATGTATCGCCCGCGCCGACGGTATCGACGACCTCGACCATTTGAGCGGGAACAGTCAGCGATCCGCCCGGCCAATAGGCAGTCACGCCTTTTGCGCCTTGGGTGATCAACAGCAGCTTTGGCCCTTCGTCGAGCAGTTTGGTGGCAAGGTCGGGTATCGCGCCGTCGCCTTCAAGCCAGTGCAGATCCTCGTCAGACAGCTTGACGACATCGGCGACGGCCAACATCCGCGCCAGACGCGCACGGTACCTGTCGGGGTCGGTGATGAAGCCGGGGCGAATGTTGGGGTCGATCATGATCAGACGGCGCGCGGGATCTTGCAGGCACAGCGCCTCATAGGCGGCAGCGCAAGGTTCCACAGCAAGGGAAATACCCCCGAAGAACAGTGCCTCCACCCCATCAAGACTTGTGGGAAGGTCAGCGGCCGCCAGCATTCGCCCGGCGGTATTCTCATCATAGAAGGCATAGCTGGCCTGCCCGTCGGTCAATGTCACGAAGGCCAGCGTTGTCGGCCGATCCGATCGGGCGGCCATGTCATGGGCCACGCCATTTGCGGTCAGGACCGCCGCGAGGCGATCGCCGAAAAGGTCATTGGCCAGACCGGTGAACATCCCCGTCGGCTGACCCAATCGCGCCAGCGCGATGGCGGTGTTGAAGACCGCGCCTCCGGGATAGGGAGCAAATGCGGCCTCGCCCCCCTCGGTCTTGCGGGGCAACATGTCGATCAGCGCTTCGCCACAACATAGGATCATGGGTTTCGCTCCTTCGGGCAATATCCTCGGGTGGGTGATTAGCCCGTTCTACCGCGCGCGACCAGTCCGTTACTTTGTGAAACCAACCCCTCCGCCAGACACGGAGGGCACAAACGAACCGCTGCCTCCCTCGCCATAGACGGAATAAAGATAGAGGCCTGCCGCGATCAATATCAATGCGGTCAACACGGCAAAGGTGATCTTCCACGCGGACCATGGCCGTTCGCCCTGCACCTTGCCGGTCTGGGCGTTGACCACGAACCGATAGCTCTTGCGCCGGTATTTGTAGGCAGCCAGCCAGATGGGCAGCAAAACATGCTTGAACGTCACGTCCGACACGTCGGTATCAAGGGTGATGATCCGTTGCCTGTCACCGCCGATATCACGGCGCACATCCGCGCGGATCTGCGCATCCATGATCTGGCGGGCCTCGGTCATGCCTTCTTCCAGATCGACGGTGTAGCCTTCGGCCCTGAACCCGGCCAGATACTCTGGTTGGTAAGTCTCAAGCTTGCTCAGATCCCATGGCGCCAGACCATCGGTATATCGTTTCGGCAACGACCGCGCGGCCAGAACCAGAACATCATCGAAGAACCGGCTGACGCGGCCGGACACGCCGGTCCAGCGAATGCGCTGTTCCTGACGCGGTTTGCCGTCTGGGCCGCGCACGGTGACATAATAGACGGTCCCGCGCTGGCCCGTGTAACGCGAGGCGGTCTTGGCGTCATAGGTCCAGTAGGGCGTATAGATGCCGTCCATCTTGCGGCCCTTGCGCGCATATTCCTTGAGGCCATTCGGCGCGAACCACAAGCGGCCCAGCCACCGGGTCATCGCGTCGCGGGCCTGATCTTCCGTCAATGTGAAGGGCAAGACGCCCTTGGGTTTGATGTGGCGGTGTGTTCCTGTGTCCGCAACAACCGGTGTGGCGCAGAACGGACATTCGGCGGCATGGACATCGGGCTGAAATTCCACCTGAGCCGCGCAATTCGGGCAGGTGGTGACGCGGGTTTCTTCCATCTCCTGCGCGGGAAGCTGTTCGCGCAGGGCAGCCTGAAAATCCAACTCCTTCAGGCCCTGCGTGTCCCACGGCCCGCTGTCATCCGCGGGTTTGGTATTGCCGCAATGATCGCAGACCAACATCGACTTGGCCGGATCGAACCGGAAATCCGACCCGCAGTTATCACACGGAAACCGATGCTCCTCCAACGGGGATGCCGTTGTGTCTTCGCTGTCGAAATCGGACGGGCTCTGGCTCATGTCATGGGTATCCGTGGGTCACAAAAATCGATGGAAGGCGCGCGGCGCCATTATGCGTAAAGCGTTATCGCGTAGCCAAAGGTGGCGCCAGACGTGGAATCCCGCATGGCCGATGACGATGGCGAACAAGACGTAGAACTCGATGGCATGGATCTGGCCAACCAGATCGTTGGCTGCGGGCATGTCCAGCGGTGGTGCGATCGGCACGATGCCCCCTGCCCACAGCAAGATGGCCGAGGTCAGACCCAGCAAGAACCCCGAAACCGCCACGCCGAACAGGCCCCAGATCAGCGTCTTGTGGAGTGCGGGATGCACGGCCCGTGCCCACCGGGGCAATTTCGGCCCCGGCCGACTGGCCAGACCGCGCTGCAGGTAATCAACCGTCCAGAACAACGCGAGAGAGACAAACGTGAGGCCCAAGGCGGAATGCAGCTTTACCGCCCATTGTCCAACGCGTGCCACATCGCGCGGCTCCACCAGAAAAAACCAGATCAAAAGGGGGATGACCAGAAGATGCAGCACCTTCAGCACTGTGCGACGATGCGGCCGCAGATGTTTCAGCCCCGGTATCGGCCAGCGGTTTTTGATTCCATCGCGCCATGCGGTCATCATCAGACCCCGCAGACGACGGGCACATCCACCAGCGCCGATTGATCGAAATTCGCCATCTGGACGCCGATCCGTTCGATATCGGCCCTTGCGGGCGACCAATGCGTTGTCACCCCGCAGATCGCGCAATGGTGAAAGGTGATCACCCTCTCGGCCCGCTGATAGGGTGTCGTCGGTCCGGTGACCTCCACGCTTTCGGGTCGGAAATACCCCCACCTGCCGCCTATTTGCTGGCAATAGCGGCAGGGACACGCATTGATGCGCCGGGGCGGGCCGGGGATGGTGACGCGCACGGCCCCGCAATCGCATTGCCCGGTCAGCATCAGGGTCACGCCGGCGGTGGCGGCGGCGGCATGACCGTGAACAGTTGCGCCAGTTCCGTCACCTCGCCGGCGGTCTTCCACCCATCTTGCCCGGCGGTCCAGACATGGGTCTGGCGCGTCAGGCTGCCATCGCCCGCCATGCGCCCCAGATCGGCCTTGGAAAACGGCCCCGAGGTTTGTCCGTTCACGGCGATATGCCAGACATGTTCGACAGGTGGCGGCGGCGGGGTGGCGGCAGCACGTTGCCCCTGTTGCCCACCCATCATGTTCCCCATCTGGTTGGCCATCGCCATGCCCATACCCATCCCAAGACCTTCGCCCATACCGCTGCCGCCGGGGGTGGTGGCTGCGGCCTGCATCGCTTCGGCGGCGGCAAACTGCTGATATTTCGACAAATCGCCGACGACCCCCATCGAGGTTCGCTTGTCCAGCGCCGCCTCGACCGCCGGGGGCAGGCTGATGTTCTCGATATAAAGTTCGGGCAGTGTCAGGCCGTAAGTCGTGATCGTTTCCGATATCTTGTCGGCCACCAGTTTGCCCAGATCGCCGGTATTTGCCGCCATATCCAGCACCGCGATGCCACTGGCTGCGATGACGCTGCTGAATTGCTGGACGATGATGTTGCGGATCTGGTTCGTGATCTCATCGGTGGTGAATTCGCCATCCGTGCCGACGATCTCGGTCATGAAGCGGCCGGCATCGGCCACCTTGACCGTATAGGTACCAAAGGCGCGAATGCGGGTTGGACCGAAATCGCTGTCGCGGATCATGATCGGGTTCTTGGTGCCCCATTTCAGGTCGGTGAAGCGGTTCGTGTTGACGAAATACACCTCGGACTTGAAGGGCGAACTGAAGCCGTGCGACCAGTGCTGAAGGCTGGTCATGATCGGCATGTTGTTCGTTTCGAGCATGTAGAGACCCGGAGTGAACACATCGGCCAGTTGGCCTTCATGGATGAACACCGCGTGCTGGCCTTCGCGGACGGTCAGCTTGGCACCATATTTGATTTCATGGCCGTAGCGTTCGAAGCGGTAGACCATGGTGTCGCGGGTGTCGTCGGTCCACTCGATGACATCGATGAATTGGCCAGACAGAAAATCAAAAATGGGCATGGATGCGGTCTCCTTCGGGAAACAAGTGTAATCTGGTCAGCTTGGCCCGCCAAGCAGCTCTTCGGTAATCATCTCGACCAGTGGTCGGGCCTCCTCCGGGGTCAAGCCGGGGGTCAAGCGGTCATCATAGAGAATTTGCAGCAACAAGGCGTCATGGTCGGTCAACAGGGCGAATTCTTCGTCGTCGTTGAAGATCGATGGGCGCGCCGCCGGGCTGTCATTGGGCAGGCCAAGCCCCTGCGCCACCTCTTCATGGACGCAAGAGCGACGCAGCAAGTCGGGGTGTTCGCTGCGGATAATCGCGACCGCTGTGACGTAGACGGGGCGTTGCCCTGACTGGCTGAACGCATAGACTGAACAGAACGTGAACCGCGGCAGGTTTACGATTTCGTTGATCGTTTCCGGCCCGATGCCCGGCACCAACTGGCGCAGCAAAGGCTCAAGATCGCGCTGTTCGTCGCGGCTGATGTAGAGCACATGAAAATTGCCGCCCGATGTGACGGGGCGGATCGGATGGCCCGTGGCCCGTGCAAGCCGGGTCGCATAGGTGGACAGGACTGCGCGATCCTCGGATTCCTGTTCGGCATCGACCGACAGGCCAAAGTGCGGCTGGATCCGCACCGGGATTTCCCAGCGTCGCAGGCGGCTTGGCGTTTGTTGCGCCACAAAGCGCCCGCCCGAGAGCGTGTATTCGTCAAAAAGTGCAATGCGTTCGAAATTTGCCGCCAATTGACGCGCGGAAAACGGGGTGTCGGCACCGCCGCCATCCGTGCGCAGCATCCCGTCGCTGACCAGCCGCGCCTCGACGCTGGCGTAATAGCGGGCGTAGGATCTGCTTTCGGTCGAAGGGGCGGGGATCTCGACGTCTGGCGCATCCACACGCGGTGTGGGGCGGGGCGATGTTGTGGGCGTCATGACACAAGCCGATAGCAGCATTGCCGCTGTCAAACTGGCCAAGCCGCCCCAATGTCTACGCCCCGCCGCCATGATCAGGAAGCTTGACCGGGCACGGATTCGCCCACGATTGCGCCAGTCCCGGTCTTGCGCGCCGTGGCCGAGGCAAGGGTATCGCGCAGCTCGGATTCCATCTTCTTCATCTCGACCTCGGCGGCGGCTCGGCGTGCCTTGCCTTCGTCCGCGATCGCAAGACTTTCCTCGATCGTGGCGATCAGGTCCGCGTTGGCCTGCTTGACCGCTTCGATATCGAAGACGCCGCGCTCCATCTCTTCGCGCACCATCTTGTTGCTTTGGCGCAGGTTGGCTGCGTTCGAGGTCAGCAGTTCGTTGGTCAGGTCGTTGGCCTCCCGCACGGCCTTGGCCGCCTCGGTCGACCGCTGGATGGTCACCGCCTGCGCAAGCTGCGTTTCCCACAGCGGGACGGTGTTGACCAAGGTGGAGTTGATCTTGGTCACCAGCGACTTGTCGTTTTCCTGAACCAGCCGGATCGAGGGCAGCGATTGCATCGTGACCTGACGGGTCAGTTTCAGGTCGTGGACCCGGCGTTCCAGATCATCGCGCGCCGCGCGCAGATCGCGCAATTCCTGTGCCACCATCACCTGATCATTTTCGGGGGCGGCGGCAACCTCGGCTTCCTTGGCGGGGATGGTGTCTTCGTCCAGTTCCTTCAGCTTTTCCTGACCTGCGGCGATATACAGTGCCAACTCGTCATAGAACGCCAAGGTCTTGTCATAAAGCTTGTCCAGCGACTTGATGTCTTTCATCAACATATGCTCATGACCCAGCAATTCGTCGGTGATCTTGTCGATCTGGCCCTGAACATCTTCGTATTTCGCCATGAAATCATGTAACGGCTTGGCGCGGCCGAACAGACGTTCCCACCAGCTTTGCTTGCGGTTCGGATCCAGTTCATCGACCGAGAATCCGCGGATCGTGCCGACGATATCGCGCAACGAATTGCCTGCGGGCCCGACATCCTTGTTCTTCACGCCCTGCAGCATCTCTTGCGAGATGACCTGCAATTCCGCCTGTGCGTTCGATCCGAACGATACGATGGAATTGGTGTCAGTCATGTCGATCTCGGCCATCCGCTTGCGGATCGCGTCGGCCGTGGGCGCCTCGGCCTCGGCCAAGGGGACCAATGCTGTGGACGGTTCCGGCAAGACGACGGCGTTCAATTCCTGAACCAGCTTCTCGGCTTCCTCGGCCTTCTGGCGGACTTCTGTGGTCATAAGCGTTCCCTCATTCGTTCAAATGCAAATTGTCACGGTTCAGCCGCTCGCGCAGCACTTCCATTTCGATATCGAGCGCATCGCGATTGTCGCTTAGCATGGCTGTTGATCGCGCGGCGAAATTGGTTTCCAGATCATCCAACAGGGCCACATAATCGGCCCGCACCTGCGCATCGCGGTTCCGGCCATAAAGGTCTGCGAACTTGACCGTCGCATCCCGCGCGCCCTGCAAATAGACACCGAGGTATTTACGGGCCGCCGTCAGGTCACGCGGGTCTTCCTCGACCTGGCGGAACATCTGGCGCACCGTGTGCTGGAACCCGTCAACGCGGCTTTCCAATTGCCGATCGCGGGCGCGCAAGATGGCATCTTTCATCTGGGCCAAGACCGCTTCGGCCTCGTCGATCTTGCGGGCGACACGGTCGGTCTGGAAGCTGTCGACGCCTTCCAACCCCTTGTCTGTCATCGGGTCGACCCCGAAGGAAAACAGGTGCAGGCCGGCGGCAAGGACGCCAAGAATGATGGCCGAAGGCAGCACCCATTGCCCGCCGAACACCAACAGGCCCACACCAAGCCCGGTGGCGACCGACCCGAACATCTTGCGCGGGATGGCGGGGCGGCGCGCCACCTTGCGTTCCAGATATGCATCCTCCGCGCGGACGCCGTCGCGGGTCAGCCATGCACCAAGCAGAAGGGCCATGCCCCCAAGCAGGTCGACCGTCATCGCCGTAACGGGCTGGAAGAACGCAGTGATCAGCACACCGAGGGGCAAGATGAACAAGAGGTTGATCTTGGCGCCATGGCGCATCGGGCTGCGGCCCTTAAAGCTGGCAACCTCAAGCGGTGGCGGTGCGGTGGCCGATTGCCGGTTGTCTGGATCCGTGCGTTGCCCAGTGGGGCTGAATTCACCACCATAGCGTTTGGACATGATCAGAGCGCCCCGAAGCCGCCGAAGATGGCGACAAGGATGATCGCCGCGAGGGCAAAAAAGGCTACGCCTTGCAAGGTGCCGGAATTCATGAACGCTCCCCGTTTGTTAGGCCTACTACGATAGGCAGCTTTCATCTCAAAAACCAGACAAACTGCCATGCTGCCGACGCGCATTGGCAAGGCCTCGCCTTTGAATTGCAGATCGTGTGTTATCGTAGCTGCTGCAAGGGGGAAGTGGGCGCAGGGATTCCCCGCCTGTCAGGACGATGCGATGCCGAGTGACGGGCGATTGAGGGAAGTAGGTTGCAAAAACCGGCATGAAACGGACCCTGCTGCCACCTGTGTGCTTGGCCAAGCCTGCGCAGTCAGGCGCGCGAAGGGCAGTTCCGTGCCGCAGGTCAGTGACCTAAACAGCCCAATCCGTGACTGCGGCGCGTGTCCGGGTCACCGAAAGGACGGTCCGTCGACAGATGGATATTGCAAATACGGCAATTCGGGAACGACCGGACAATGCGCAATGCTGCAATTGACCCTTGACCAAATCGGGGCGCGGACGTAACCGATAACAACGTGGCGCTTTGTGAACCGGATTGCGGGCCACGCTAAACATTCCGCTAAAGAGGTCGAGGCGCAGTCTGAACACCCGCCCCCGACCGTCACCGGCCGGGGCTTTTTTATGCCCGGCCAATCAGGAGGCGATGGCATGAAAGACGACCACCAAAAACCGAAACTGAACGCACGGACACGAGCCGTGCATGCTGGCACCCGCCGCAGCCAATATGGCGAGGTGAGCGAGGCGTTGTTCCTGACGCAGGGTTTTGTCTACGACAGCGCCGAAGCTGCGGAAGCGCGATTCATCCATTCCGAGCGGGATCAGTTCATCTATGCACGCTATGGCAACCCGACCGTCGCGATGTTCGAAGATCGCATCGCAAGCCTTGAAGGAACCGAGGCTGCCTTTGCCACGGCCAGCGGCATGGCGGCGGTTAACGGTGCGCTTACGTCGATGTTGCGCGCGGGCGATCACGTTGTTTCTGCGCGCGCCTTGTTTGGGTCATGCCTTTATATTCTGGAGGACGTGCTGACCCGTTACGGTGTTGAGGTGACGTTCGTGGATGGCACCGATCTTGACCAATGGCGTGCGGCGATGCGGCCAGAGACCAAGGTGGCTTTCTTTGAATCCCTGTCCAATCCGACACTGGAAGTCATTGATATTGCGGGTGTATCGGAAATTGCCCATCGCGTAGGCGCGACCGTTATCGTGGACAATGTGTTTGCGACGCCGGTCTTTCAGGACACGATCGGGCTTGGCGCGGACGTGGTGGTGTATTCCGCCACCAAACACATCGACGGGCAGGGCCGGGTGCTGGGCGGGGTGATCTGCGGCACGCAGGACTATATTCGCAAGACGGTCGAACCCTATCTGAAACACACCGGTGGGGCGATGTCGCCGTTCAATGCGTGGGTGTTGCTGAAATCATTGGAAACGGTCGATCTGCGGTGTCGGGCGCAGGCGGAAACGGCGCTGGCGCTGGCGCAAGGACTTGAAGGCAACGCCGCTCTGGCCCGCGTGATCTATCCCGGTCTGGCCAGTCACCCGCAGCATGGGCTTGCGATGGGGCAGATGGAAAAAGGCGGCACGGTTATGGCGCTGGAACTTGCGGGCGGGCAGGCGGCGGCGTTCCGGTTTTTGAACGCACTGGAAATCGTGACCATCTCGAACAACCTTGGGGACGCGAAATCCATCATCACGCACCCGGCCACCACAACGCATCAACGCCTGTCCGACGACCAAAAATCAGTTCTGGGCATTACGCCCGGATTGGTGCGGTTGAGCGTCGGGTTGGAGGATGCAGGTGATCTGCTGGTCGATCTTCAGAGGGCGCTTGACGCGGCATGAAGCAGTTCCTGATCTTGCAGTCGCGTCCAGAAGACGAGGCATCTGACGAGGAGTTTCAGGCGTTCTTGCTGCGGGCGGGTTTGTCCGGCGATCGGGTCCGGCGCATCCGGCTGGATGAAGGGCCGATCCCGACACTAGCCCTTGAAGGTTATGCGGGCGTCATTGTCGGTGGCGGTCCGGCGTGCATCAGCGATGCACCGGACGTGAAATCCCCGCAAGAGGCGCGGGTCGAGGCCGATATATTGTCGCTGATGCCTGCCATAATCGCGCGCGACATGCCGTTCATGGGCTGCTGTTACGGCATGGGTATTCTGGCCCATCATTTGGGTGGGCAGGTCAGCAAGGCGCGGTATGGCGAAGCCGTTGGCGGGGTGGATTGCCACCTGACAACAGCGGGCGCGGCTGATCCGATGTTGGCAGGCGTTCCGTCTGAATTCCGCGCGCTTGTCGGTCACAAGGAAGCGGTGCAGGATCTGCCGGCTGGGGCGGTCCATCTGGTTGGCAGTGAACCTTGCCCATTTCAGATGATCCGGACCGGCCAGAACGTTTATGCCACGCAGTTTCATCCTGAGGCCGACGGCCAGAGCTTTGCCACCCGGATCCGTATCTACGGCGATCGGGGCTATTTCCCGCCCGAAAAAGGCGCGGCGCTGATGGAAAAGGTGCTTGCGGAACGGATAAGCATGCCAGCCCTTATCTTGCGGAACTTTGTCGCAAAATTCGGCGGTAAGTACGCGGTTGAGTGATCCGGCCCGCCCCCGTTAGCGTAAAAGAAGTGCATTACAAGAATTGGCTGGTCACGATCGGCCCCCCATATTCTTGCGACGATGCTTACGGATGGAAGGGTCAAACATGAACGTGCATGTAAGTGGAATTTCGAAGGCACCTACGCGTGACGACGCCAAGGCGGCGCTTGAACTGCTGAAATCATGGGCCAAGGGATTGGACGCTGAGGCACTGGCCGAACTGGATCCAGCGGCGGCGAAGATGCTGACATTAGCCAGCTACCCTGCGTTCCGGCGTGAATATCCGTCGGATTTCATGGTTGATTCGGATTACAAGGATACGTTGCCTGATCTGCAGAACGGCCCCTCCAGCCTGATCAAGGGCGCGAACAGGCAGATCCAGCATGTGGGCATTTCGAACTTTCGCCTGCCGATCCATTATCACACCCGCGACAACGGCGATTTGACGCTGGAAACCTCGGTCACGGGCACCGTCAGTCTGGATGCGGACAAGAAGGGCATCAACATGAGCCGCATCATGCGGTCATTTTATGCGCATGCCGAAAAGACCTTCAGCTTCGAAGTGATCGAGGCCGCACTGGACGATTACAAGGCCGACCTTGAGAGCTTTGACGCCCGCATTCAGATGCGGTTCAGCTTTCCGATGAAGGTGCGAAGCCTACGGTCGGGCCTGTCGGGATATCAGTATTACGATATCGCGCTGGAACTGGTTGAACGCGGCGGCCTGCGTCAGAAAATCGTGCATCTGGATTACCTGTATTCCTCGACCTGCCCCTGTTCGCTGGAATTGGCGGAACACGCGCGCGCGACGCGCGGCCAGTTGGCCACGCCGCATTCACAACGCTCGGTCGCGCGGATTTCCGTGGAAATGGCCGACAGCGACGCCTGCCTGTGGTTCGAGGATCTGATTGAAATGGCCCGTGCCGCCGTGCCGACGGAGACGCAAGTGATGGTCAAGCGTGAGGATGAACAAGCATTCGCGGAACTGAACGCAGCGAACCCGATTTTCGTGGAAGATGCCGCGCGCCTGTTTGCCGAACAGTTGCAGGGCGATGCGCGGGTTGGCGATTTTCGTGTTTTGGCCAGCCATCAGGAAAGCCTGCACAGCCATGATGCGGTATCAGTCTTGATCGAAGGCCCGACCTTCGATCAGGCCAGCCTTGATCCGAAGATGTTCGCGACGCTGATCCACGCCGGGTGATCCACTGCGTGGCATTGCGCCCCGGCGATCCCTCCATGCAAAACGCCCCGATCAATTTGACCGGGGCGTTTTGTTTTTGTATGTCGCGGCTGGATCAGCTGCGTCCGAAACCGACGCGATCCACGATCGGGCCGTTGTCGCTGTCTGTGCGGCCGGTCGCAAAACTGCGGGGTCCGCCGCGTCCACGGCCACCCGGATCGGTGATCGGGCCATTATCGCTGTCGGTAAAGCCGGTGCCGGGCATGGGTCTTACCGGGGTGGGCATGGGTGTTACGACACAGCCGGAAACTGCGAGTGTGCCAATGCCAAGCGTACCAACGCCGAAGCCGCGCAGCACGGCCCGACGCCCTATGTTGACACGATCCGTTTCAATCTGCGTCTCATCCAGTGATTTACTGGTCTTGTCCTTTGATTTGTCAGTCATGTGTCCCTACCCCTTATTGGTTAATCGAACTGGTCGCGCCACCAAGATATGGTGCAATATTTTCTCTCAAGCGATGTCAGTGCTTGCCTTTGTCGCTGTCCGTCACGGTGTCGGCGTCCGTATGCGCCGCAGTATCAACATCGGTTCCGCTTGCCCCAGATCGTCCGACACGGCGATGCGCGGTGATGATATCATCGTCCTTAAGGGTCTTGGTCGCGGTTTTTTCGGCCTTCGTATCGGTCAAATCAATCTCCTGCCGGCGTCGGCAACCTAATAGCTCTGCCCGGGCGGTTGTGCCCATGAGCCTACAACATTGTGTTTGACGAAAACGTTATCGGCGACGGGTTTGTTTTTCAACAAATAAAACCTGTCGCACGCGCGTAAATTTTTCTTGCATCAAGGGGCCGCGCGCATGTCGTTTGCTTGACAGTGGGGGCGCGGCACGCCAACGCTCCGCCGCATGTTTGATCTGCGCCCCGTTGGATATGTGCTTGGTTTGCTGATCTCGGCTTTGGGGCTGTCGATGGTCATTCCCATGTTTGCCGATCTGATCGCAGGCAACGGACATTGGGGCGCATTCGCGGAAACGGCTGCCATCACCACCGTGTTCGGGGTCATCTTGACCTTGGCCTGCGCGAATGCCGTGGTGCGCGGCTTGTCGATCCAGCAGACGTTCTTGTTGACCACGGGCGTCTGGCTGGTGCTGCCGATCTTTGGTGCCTTGCCCTTCATGTTCGGCGCGACCGAGGCGCGGGTGGTCGACGCGTTTTTCGAGGCGATGTCGGGCATGACGACCACAGGTTCGACCGTGTTCACGGGGTTGGACACACTGCCACAGGGGCTATTGCTGTGGCGGGGCCTGATGCAATGGTACGGCGGTGTTGGCATCATTGTGGTGGCGATGGTCTTCATGCCTGAATTGCGCGTGGGCGGCATGCAGATCTTTCGGTCCGAAGCGTTTGATACCATGGGCAAGATCCTGCCGCGTGCCGCCGAAATCGCCAGCCGTATATCTGTGATCTACCTGACCCTGACGGCGGCATGCGGCTTGACCTATCTGGCGCTTGGCATGCCGGCGTTCGATGCGCTGGTGCATTCGCTGACCACGGTGTCGACGGGTGGGTTTTCGACCCGCGATGCCTCGTTCGGGGCCTTTCAGGGGCCAATGGAATATGCCGCGTCAGTATTCATGGTCTTGGCGAGCTTGCCCTTTGTACGTTATGTGCAATTGCTTGCAGGCACGGCGCGACCATTCTTTCGCGACACGCAGGTGGCGACATATCTGTCGATCATTTTCACCCTGACCATCACCCTGACGATCTACCGGATTCTGGCAAATGGGGACCATTTCGAACATGGCCTGCGTGAGGGCGTGTTCAACGTCACCTCGATCATCAGCGGCACCGGGTTTGCCAGTGTCGATTACCAGCTATGGGGCAATTTGCCGGTCGTGTTGTTCTTCTTCATCGGCCTGATCGGAGGCTGCGCGGGGTCAACCTCGTGTTCGATCAAGGTCTTTCGCTACCAATTGCTTTTTGCATCGATCTCGACGCAGGTTCGCAGGCTGTATGCGCCCCACGGCGTGTTTGGGCCGCGCTACTCCGGTCGGCCGGTGGCGGAGGAGGTGATTTCCTCGGTCATGGCATTCTTCGTGCTGTTCTTTGTGACGCTTGGCATTACATCGGTTCTGCTTGGTCTGACGGGGCTGGATTTCATTACCGCGATTTCGGGTGCGGCCACGGCGCTTGGCAATATCGGGCCGGGCCTTGGGGACGAGATCGGCCCTGCGGGGAACTTTCAGGGCCTGAACGATTCAGCAAAATGGATTCTGGCGATGGCGATGTTGATCGGCCGGTTGGAATTGATGGTGGTCTTCGTCTTGTTCACCACCAACTTCTGGCGTGGCTAAGCCTGCGCGGTGGCGATGGCGCGGCCCGCCGCCACACCCGACGACCAAGCCCACTGAAAGTTGTAACCGCCAAGCCAGCCCGTGACATCCAACGCCTCGCCGATGAAGTAAAGGCCGGGAACAAGTTGGGATTGCATGGTTTTCGAACTGATGCGGTCGGTGGCCACACCCCCAAGTGTCACCTCTGCGGTGCGGTAACCTTCGGATGACGTTGGGGTCAGTTCCCACCGGGTCAGATGGTCTGCCAAATTGCGCAAGGCGATGTCGGTCTGGTCGGCCATGTTACCCGACAGTTGCATTTCCGCCGCCAGATGTTGCGCAAGCTTCTTGGGCAGAAGTTCCGCCAGAATTGTCTGCACGGCTTTGGCGCCTGCTTCTGACCGACGGGTGCGCAAGTGATCGAACAGGTTCAGGTCAGGGCGAAGTTGGACGGCAAGGCTGTCCCCCTCGTGCCAGTAGGAGGAGATTTGCAGCACGGCGGGGCCAGATAACCCACGGTGGGTGAACAAGATCGCCTCGTGAAACTGGGTGCCGTTACAGCTGATCCGCGCGTCCGCCGCCGTGCCGGAGAGCGCCGCAAATGCGTCCTTGGCGGGGCCGTCGAACGTTAGCGGCACAAGGGCGGGGCGTGTCTCGGTCACGCGGTGGCCGAATTGCGCAGCAATCTGGTAAGCAAGTCCGGTGGCGCCCATCTTGGGGATGGATTTACCGCCTGTTGCAACGATCAGGTTGCGCGCCGCGACCGTGGTCGTTTGCCCCTCGCGGGACAGGGTTGCGGTGAAGGTGTCACCTGCCTTGCGGATCTCGGTCACCTCTGTCTGCAACCATAGCTCTGCCGGTGCCATTTCGGCCAAAAGCATGGCGATGATGTCCTTGGCGGAGCGGTCGCAGAAAAGCTGTCCGAGGGTCTTTTCGTGCCACGCGATTTGGTGACGCTCAACAAGGTCGATAAAGTCCCATTGGGTATAGCGGCTGAGTGCGGATTTGGCGAAATGTGGGTTTTCGGACAGGAAGTTCTCGGGGCCGGTGTGCAGGTTGGTAAAATTGCACCGCCCACCACCCGAGATGCGGATCTTCTCCCCTGGGTTGCGGGCGTGGTCGATGACGAGCGTGTCAGGCCCGGCGTGTGCGGCGGCCATGAGACCCGCCGCCCCCGCCCCAAGGATCAGTGTGTTAACCGTCTTGGCCGGCATTGGCTCAGGCCTTGAAATAGCGGCTTTCCTTGATCTGATCCCAAGCCCAGACCACCTCTTGCAGGCGATCCTCGTCGCTGCGGTCGCCACCGTTCATGTCGGGGTGAAGGATCTTGATCAACGCCTTGTAAGATTTGCGGATTTCCGTCTTGGTCCAATAGTCCTTGGCTTCCAGAATATCCACGGCGCGGCGTTCGGCCGGGGGAAGTTTACGACCGCTTGACGTGCCTTTCCCGGGATTGCGGGTGGCATTTTCGCCCAGCACCTGATGGGGATCATCCACCCCAAGTCGGGCCCATGCGCGTTCCTCGGCCGATTGCTTGAACGGCTTTGTGGGCCGGTCCCAGACACGGTCCCGATCGAGTTGCGCCTCCATCTCGGCCTCGGTCGTGCCGTCGAAGAAGTTCCACTTCAGATTGTACTCACGCACATGTACGCGGCAGAACCAGTAATAGTCGTCCAGAATGTCGGGCGACTTGGGCGCGCGATACTGGCCCTGTTCTTCACAGGTCGGATGTTCGCAGACGCGTTGCGATGTTTCGAAGGCACCGGACATGCCACGTCGACCGCCGCGGCGTTTCTTCTTGTCGGTTGAGACGCGAAGGTCAAAGTTAAATGGATCTTTGTCAGCCATGAGGCATCCCTTTTCGACTCGGAAGAGGCAGTTTAGGGTTTTGGTCGGCAAGGTGAAGAGAAGAAGGGTAGAAAACTGTGAGCAGAACCGAGAAAATTCGCGTCGCCTTGGAGGCTGCGTTTCAACCGCGGGTCTTGGAGGTGATCGACGACAGTGAAAGCCACCGGGGACATGGCGGATATCAGGAGGGTGGCGAGAGCCACTTCAACGTCACGTTAGAAAGCGATAAGTTTCGGGGACTTAGCCGCATCGCGCGGCACCGCGCGGTGCATGCTGCGTTGGGCAAGGAACTGGTTTCGGAAATCCATGCGCTGAGCCTGACGCTGCGCGATTAGGGCTATTCGGCGGCGGGGCGTTCGGGGATGTCGGGCGCGTTGGCCGGCATCATGATCATGGGCAGAGGTGGCGGCGCTGGCAAGGGGGCCGGTGCTGCCGCTGCGGGCTGTGGCGCGTCCAGTTTGGCGGGTTCGGCGGTGATTTTACGCTGAAAAATCAGCATGTTGCGGTAATGCGTCTGGCGTGCGCGGAGACCTGTGCGTTCCTCCACCGGAAGGGTGTCGGCGCGGACGTAGCTCCACCCGTCCTTGCCAAGGTCGTTCATCACCTGTTCCAGCGTATGGGCAAAGCAGGCGGGACCACGCAAGCCTTTGACCTTGGTGGCTTTTTCGGGGGCGGGGACCACCTTGTATTCGTAGGTTTCCATCGGACTTCCACACATTGCGCCGGGTGACGTTAAGGAATTTACGCGCGTTTGCCAAGCGGGTGCGGGCGGGCCGTCGTTCAACCGGAAGCTGCAAAATGGGGACTGCACGGATGATGCACAAGTGATGCACACCCCATGCATACGCGATTTTCGCACAGTTGGGGGCGGATTGGGCTGATTCTGTGCGCCGGGGTGGCCGTATCGATGGTGTTGAACGCGCCCTAGGGCAGGGCGTCGAGGGCGGATTGGATGCGGCCGCGAAGGCGGGTGGCGGTGCCGTGATGGTAGGGCGTCTGGTCGGGCGAATAGATGGTGAGGGCGGTGTCCACGGCGGTGAGGGCGGCGTGAAGGTCGCCGCGCGGATTGGGGGCGTCGGGGAGTTGGGAGAGGTCGAGGTGGGCCATGGCGAGGTTTTGGAGCGTCTGGGCGTGGGGGAAAGGGGCGGCGTCGCGGGTGATGACCTCCAGCGCTGCACGGTAGGCGGTGACGGCGGCGTAGTGGCTGTCGGTGTCCTGCTCTCGGGTGCCGAGGTCTGCGAGTGCAGCGCCAAGGTTGTTCTGGGTCATG
>Ga0208544_10000586_pt1 | contig 28006 bp, 23 predicted proteins | sample DEB08_DNA_9_FD_184526 | JGI IMG/M metagenome (GOLD analysis project Ga0208544, IMG submission 184526) | Aqueous microbial communities from the Delaware River and Bay under freshwater to marine salinity gradient to study organic matter... | ecosystem: Environmental > Aquatic > Marine > Coastal ... | reverse complement strand
ACCTTCACTTCGGGCAGGGCGAATTTGGCCACATCCGCCGCGATGATGATGTCGCAAGACAGGGCGGTTTCAAAACCACCGCCCATGGCAAAGCCGTTGACGGCGGCAATGATCGGCTTTTCCAGATCAAAACGCGAGGACAGACCGGCGAAACCTGTTGCGGCCAGTGTCTTTTTCGACCCGCCCTTGGCCGTCGCCTTGAGGTCATTGCCCGCAGTAAAGGCCTTGTCGCCCGCACCGGTCAGAACGGCAACCCACAGATCCGGGTTGGCGGCAAAATCATCCCAGCAATCGCTCATCTCCTGATGCATTTCGGCATGAACGGCGTTGTAGACCTCGGGCCGGTTCATGGTGACGATCAGGACATTGCCCTGCACTTCGGTTTTGATGAATTCGTAGCTCATACTTTCAGCCCTCCGGTATCGATGTCAGTGAATTTGCCGCCCTCGGCGGCCAGTTTGCGCAGGGTTTCCGCCGGTGCAAATGCGTCGTCTTCGGCCCCCAGTTTTTCCATGCGGTCCAGCACCGCCTGTGCGCCGACCATATCGCCAAAGAACATCGGGCCGCCCTTGTCGGCGGGCCAGCCATAGCCATTCAGCCAGACCACATCGACGTCCGAGGGGCGCTGTGCCTTGTTCTCTTCGAGGATCTTTACGGCCTCGTTGATCATGGGGTAGATGCAAATCTCAATGATCTCTTCGGCGCTCATGCTGGAAGGTTCTGCCCCGGTTATGTCACGGATGATGCCTGCGGTCACGTCAGAGGGGATGGGGCGGCGGTTTTCGTCGTAGTCATAGAACCCCGCCTTGGTTTTCTGGCCGCGCCGGTCCATTTCGCACAGGGCATCCCGGATCGGATTGTCGGTCTTGGCCCCCTTGGACCAGCCGATATCAAGCCCCGCCAGATCAGACATCTGGAACGGTCCCATTTTAAAGCCGAACTGGTTCAGCGCGGCATCCACATCCCAGGGCATAACACCCCGGTAGACCAGTTTGTTGGCTTGGATCTGGCGGGCGAACAGGATGCGGTTGCCGACGAAACCGGGGCAGACGCCCACCAGCGTCGCGATCTTGTTGATGTCGCGGGCCAGCGCCATGCAGGTGGCGACCACATCATCAGCGGTATGTTTGGCGCGCACGATCTCAAGCAGTTTCATGACATTGGCGGGCGAAAAGAAATGCAGACCGATCACATCCTGGGGCCGTTTGGTCATGCTCGCGATTTCGTTGATGTCCAGCGCTGATGTGTTGGTGGCCAGTATCGCACCCGGTTTCATCACGGCATCCAGCTCGGTGAAAATCTTGCGCTTCAGCTCCATGTTCTCGAACACGGCTTCGATCACCAGGTCGCAATCGGCCAGATCGGCAATCGCCAGACGTCCGTCAAAACGCCCCATCCGCGCCTCTACCTCATCCTGCGGGAAGCGGCCCTTGTCAGAGGAGCGTTGGTAGTTGCCGCGCACGACGCTTAGGCCCCGGTCCAGCGCCTCTTGTGTTGTCTCCACGATTTTCACGTTGATGCCCGCAGTGGCAAAGTTCATCGCGATGCCGCCGCCCATGGTGCCTGCACCGATGATGCCAACGGTTTTTACAGGTCGTTTGGGCGCGTTTTCGGGTAGTCCCGGCACCTGCCATGCGGCCTGGCCTGCGGCGGCGATATAGGCACCGATTTCTTCTTCTGTGGGGGTATTCATACTTGAGCCTCTTGGTTGTCCAGACAGGCGGTGCGGATTGCACGTCGGTCAATCTTGTCAGTGGCACCACGGGTCAGCACGTCATACTGGACCCACAGATGCACGGGGATTTTGAATTTCGCGGTATGCTGTTCCAGAAAGGTGGCCATCTGGTCGCGGGTCATGGTGGTGCCCTGGCGCAGTTGCACGGCTGCGCCTACAATTTCGCCCAGACGGTCGTCGGGCACGGAAAATGCCGCCGCCTCAAGCACGTCCGGATGGCGGTGCAGCGCGCCTTCGACATCCAGACAGGCGATGTTTTCGCCGCCGCGGATGATGATGTTCTTTTTGCGATCCAGAATGGTGACGTAACCGTCATCATCCAGAACCCCCAGATCACCGGTGCGCAGCCAGCCGTCTTGTACCGTTTCTGCGGTGGCTTCGGGTTTGTTGAGATAGCAGCGCATGATCTGGGGCCCTTTGACCGCGATTTCGCCGATCGTGCCGTTGGGCACGTCATTGCAGTCATCATCCAGCATCCGCAATTCCTGAACCGGCGGGTGCAGTTTGCCCGCGCTTTCGGGCCGCGCCTTGTAATCATCGCCGATCATGCCGATGCCAAGGGCATTCGTTTCTGTCATGCCCCAGCCGGTGGCGATGCCTGCGTTTGGAAAGGCTTCAGCCAGTTGCGCCACCTGTGCTGCGGGGCGTTTGGCCCCGCCAGAGCCGAGGTAATCCATGGTCGAGAGCGGCTCGCCCATGCGTTTGGCGGCCTCCATCAATTCAGCGGATTGCGTCGGCACGCCCAAAAAACGCGTGATCTGGTTATCACGGATCAGGCGCACCGCCTCTTCGGCGTCCCATTTGTGCATCAAAGTGATCTTGGCCCCCGCAGGCAGGCTGAGCAAGAACAAAGGATGTGTGGCCGTGACATGAAACAGTGGAGTGACCACCAAGTCAGAGGGGCGGGGTGCCTCTGCTGCGTCTGGTTCGGGCGGTGTGACAAGGGGGGCGATCACCGATTGCAGAAGCCAGCTAAACACCGAATTCACAGCGCCGCGATGGGTTTGAACCACGCCCTTGGGATGACCGGTCGTGCCGGATGAATACATCACCGCGAAATCATCATCGGTGTCGATGGCAACATCGGGGGCGGTATCGGCGGCGGCCCCGTCGCGCAGGGGGGTGAAATCATATGTGCCCTGACCCTCGGCGTCACGCACGCCGATCAAGGTCAGGCCCAGATCGTCCTGCAGCGGTTGCAGCCGTGCCATGCGGGGACTGTCGGCAAAGATGACCTTGGCCTCACTGTCGCGCAGGGCATAGTCCAGTTCCTGGGTGGTCCACCAGGCATTCACAAAGACGACGACCCCCCCGATCGAGGAAATCGCCAGCACCATGATCAAAAGTTCTGGATAATTGCGCATCGCCAACGCAATACGGTCGCCTTGCCCCAGGCCCAGTTCATCGCGCATCGCATGGGCCATGCGGTTCACGCTGCTGGTAAAATCAGCATAGCTTAGGGTTTCGTCTTCATAGGCGAGATAGGGCAATTGCCCCTCGCCGTGCTGGGCCCAGCCTGCGGCCATCAGGGCAGGCACGGTTGGTGGGATATTCTTGAACGCTTTGACGGTAACGCCGCGCACATCAACCTTGTGCACTTCGAATGTCGGGTTGGTGGTGATCACATGATTGACGGCGTCTTCCGGTGTCATGGCGGTCATAGGCCGCCCTCTTTGGTCTGCATGTATCCCCCCCTCCCAAGGCATCAAGACGCAGACAGCCCTCCCCGGCGGTCCACGACTCTGTTGGATGCAGACTAGGCAGTTAATTCACCGCTGCCAATACCGCAGTACGGAACGTCATTCCGCAAATGACCGCAGTCTGCGTCTTGACGCAGCGTTCCAGTCTTTTGGCAGGCTGGCAAGTGTGACGGTAAGTAATTCCTGAGCCACAAAGCGATGCGGCTGATTGGCTGTGGTGCAGCTCAGGCGGGGTCAGGGCCCAGCCATGCTTCGGCGGCTGCATGTTGAGCAGGCTCAAAGCTTTTGATCTCTATGCCGGGGAACAATAGGCCCTCTACCTCGGCGGCTTTCCTGATCCAATTGGCGTCGCTCAGCACCGCGCATTTGTCGAACTTGCCCAAGAGGCCAAAAAGCTTTGGCAATCGCGACATTTCCACGCCGATCGCCCCAAGGGTCGGCATGGAGAAATCCGTGATCTTATAGAGCATCCTGCCTTTGCTTATGCCTTCGGACTTTGCGATCAACTCATCTAAGGCCTCGCGCATGATCTGTGCATCAACACTCCCAGTTAAGTTAATGTTCAAACGGTTGGCTGACGGCTTTGTAATCTTCAACATAGGGGATTCTCCTGATCTATGCGGGAGTATTGCAGTACAGATCAGAACTGTTGTTGATCTTAATCAAGATGATGCCCGTCTGAGCGATACCTGCACCGCGGGTCCTATTGTCTTTGAGGGTAGGGTTCCTGGCCCATTCCCTTCAACATGCGTTCTTGGAAGACTTCCGCTGGTGTCTTCGGTAGTGCCTCGGGGCGTGGTTTAATTCCAGCGTTATCGCGGGCTGAGTTGAGCCCTGCGTAGCTCAGGCGAAGCCCGTGCGGCTTTCTGGGTGGTCATGGACGTTCTCCGGTAGGGTTGAGTTGCAAAACTGACCTACCGATCAAGGAGATCTCCCATGACCAAAGACATGATAGCAGAAACCGTCGCGCTGAAGGCGCTTCTTTCGGACACCGCGGACCATCAAATACTGGCCGAGATGCTTGGGTTTGTCGTCGATCGCCTGACGGCGCTGGATGTGGACCAGCGATGCGGTGCTGGAACGCATGAGCGCAGCATCGAACGCGTAAATCATCGGAATGGATATCGTGAGCGCCCCTCTCATCGCTGCAAGCAGCGACTGTCGGGCAGTGGGATGGGAAACTCGGGCCGGAACATGTTCTCTGCGCTGTCTGAATGTCCTGCAGCTGTTGCCAGCCTACGACGTCGCCTAATTTCGTAAGACCCCAGTGAGAACAAAATTCCGATCAGCGGAAACCGCACCACAGCAACGACAAGTCAAGAATTTTTCCCTGTTACATAATTGATGAAGCCGTTGATAATGCATGTCAAAAAGGAAACCAGTGGAAAACAGGTCCGTTACAACCGCGGCACAGACCTTTCAGCAAGGCTTTGGATAATGTCAGACCCTGTCGGCCTACGCACAATTGGTGCGCCATGCGGTTTATTGCCCTGACTAAAGCGCACCTCAAGTTAATAAACAGCATAAGGGATTTTGGGCGTTTCACGCTCCATCGCCGTTCCGCAGCAGTGTTCGGCAAGATTGTTTGCCAATCCGATCCTGTCGGAGAAAAGTCGTTGGGCATCTTCGTCCCGCCGGCTTTCAGTATCACGAATGCATCACTTTCGGAAATGATCTAGGCCGAGGTGGCCTCGTCTGGATCGCGGGTTTTCATTCTATTCGGATTGGGCCAACCTCAGGGAAAGGAAATTTTCCCTTTCTAATGCTGTAGTTTGAAAGATAACGTGCATGGCCGACGAACCGCATTTCATTCAATTCTTGCTCAGTATCGCTGGGGCTGCGGCTCTTTTGATCTGGGCGGTAAGACTAGTGCGTACGGGAGTGGAACGCGGCTTTGCAACGCCTCTGCGGATCTGGCTGCGACATTCTGCAAGAAACAGGTTTCTCGCTGCAGCGACGGGTATGGGGGCCGCTGTGTTGCTGCAGAGCTCGACTGCAGTGGCTGTTTTTGTTTCGAACTTTGTTTCAAAAGGTGGGCTTGCAGCCTCAGCCGGCTTGGTCATTCTGCTTGGTGCCGATGTAGGATCAGCTTTGGTCACACAGCTGTTGATGGTGCGACAAGCATTTCTGATCCCACTACTGCTACTTATCGGCGTAGGAATCTTCCTGCGTGGAGCAGGCAACATGCGCCAAATTGGCCGTATTCTAATCGGGCTCGCTCTTATTTTTGTTTCACTCGACATGATACGCGAAGCGACTAGCCCACTGGTTGGTAACCCTGGTACACAAGCGGTCATGGCCTATTTAGCGAGTGACTTGCTAACGGCCTTTATTTTGGGGGCAGGGTTTGCATGGATTGTACACTCCAGCGTTGCCGCTGTTTTGCTGTTCGTCACGCTGGCAGGCCAGACTGTGTTACCTACGACTGCGGCTGCTGGGATGATCCTTGGTGCGAACCTGGGCGGTGCTTTAATCGCCTATGTCTTTACATTAACCGCGCCAAGTGTCGCGCGCCGGATGATTGTAGCCAATGTCGCGTTGCGGGGTGGTGGTGCCATCCTGATTACTCTGCTCATCTCCGCTAGGCCTGATCTTTTGGAGCAACTGGGTTCAACGCCGGCACGGCAAAGTATTAACCTGCACCTGGCTTTCAACCTAGTACTTGCGATTGTCGCATTGCCTTTCGTTGGCCCGCTGATGGCTGTGTTGAATCGTATCATGGTGGACAAGACCGCTGACAACAAACCAATGGTATCTGTCTCCGCGTTGGATCCGTCAGTTTTGGACCGCCCGCAGCGTGGTTTGGATTGTGCCGCGCGGGAACTGCTTGGCATGGGGCAGAAAATCGAACAGATGTTGAGCGCAGTTGAACCGCTTTATGATCAATGGGACACAGCCGCTGGCAAATTGATCCGCGATCAGGATGCGGAGATAAAAATGATGCATCTGAATGTTAAGCTATATTTGGCTAAGTTGGGCAAGAAAGGTCTGGAAGAAGATCTCAGCCGCCGCTCGATGGAACTTGCGTCAATCTCTTCGAGCTTAGACTCAGCCTCTGATGCGATTGCGCGGATCATGTTGGAACTTGCCAAGAGGCTGGATATGCAAAAGTTGAAATTTTCATCACAGGGTCGCAAAGAGATAAGCGACTTCGCTGATCGGGTGCAAAGCAACGTGCAACTCGCGCTGAATGTTATGATGAACCAGAACCCCGCCGAAGCCCGCGAACTGGTTGCCGCAAAAGAAAAGGTGCGTCAGGTCGAACAGAAGTTGCAACGCAATCACATCGGCCGATTGCGTGATGGCTTGTCCGAGAGCATCGACACAAGCAACATCCACCAAGAAACCCTAAGGGCACTTAAGCAGATAAACACTGCTTTTTCGATGGTTGGTTATCCGATCCTTCTAAAATCAGGGGATCTATTGGAAAGCCGTCTGGCCGAGACCTGAGTCTGGATTGACATAACACAAGGCGTTGATGATGAAGCTGTTGAAATACTGCGTTCAACAGCCTTCAGGGTTGCTGCAAGATATAGTCTGGCTGAATGCCAGATGTCTCAATAGGGCCTTGAAGATCATGGCCCGAAAAGAAGCCGTAATCAGCAATCAGCGCGGTCTTTAGCCCTGCTGATTGTCCCCCTAGAATATCGGTATGAAGGCTGTCTCCAACCATAACCACGCGGTTACGCTCAACTAAGCCCAGCTGCGAGAAAGCAAGATCAAAGATGTTGCCAAAAGGTTTGCCAAAGAACTGCAACTCTACATCAGTCTGGTCAGCCAGGCGGTGGGCAAAATATCCCGGCTCAATTGAAAATCCGCCCTCGCGCGGGGCCACTATATCGGGGTTGCCGACATATACAGGTCGAGGGTGCGCCTTGAGCGAGGCTTCAAGCAGCGTCTGGCGCGTCTCGGTCCATACAGCGCTGCCTAACAGAACAAATGCCTCGGCGGCGGCGTAAGCGGCGGCATCCTCGGCCAGATAGGTCATGTCAAAGGGTTCGATGTCGCCACGTCCCAGACTTTCGGTGGCCATTAATCCCCATTTCACAGGTGGTGCATGGTGCAGGGCATGCAGCGTCGCTTTTCGACTGGTGATAACGTCCTCGGGCGCAAAATTGTAACCAAGACGTTTGTATTTTTCCATCAAGTTAGCATGGGGAAACCCGGCTGCGTTTGAAACAATCATCACCCGCTTGCCCGCCTTTTGCAGGGTTGCAACACGTTCTGGCACGCCTGCAATTGCAGTGTCGCCGATGTTTAGTACACCAAAAGCATCCAGCAAAAAGACGTCCATCTCATCAGCAAGTGCATCAAGGTTTGGCAGTCTTTTACATGACCCGCCTGACGTTGGTCTCGGCAGGCGGTGGCGCACGCGTTCATAACTTGCAAAGGCTTCTGTAACGTTCAAATGATAGCACCTCTAACTTTGGCAGAGACCCACTCTGAGATGACAACCGCAGCAAGGATCACCAGCAAGATCAACGATACCTGGGGCCATGCCAGGACGTTCAGCGAAGAGGATAGCTGCAGGCCAATCCCGCCTGCTCCAACCAAACCCAGCACGGTTGATTCACGGATATTGATGTCCCAGCGGAAAACAGCGATCCCAGCAAAGGCGGGCAGGATCTGTGGGACGATCCCATAGGCCATAACCTGCCAGCGCGACGCCCCTGTTGCAATAATCGCCTCAACCTGCGTTTGGTCGATCTCTTCGATGGCCTCATACAACAGCTTGGCGCAAAACCCGATGGAGCGGATTGCAATCGCGATTACCCCTGCGAAAACGCCGGGGCCGATAATCGCAATCAGCAGCAGCGCCCAGATCAACGAGTTGATCGACCGGGTTGAGACAATGATAAGCAGCGCAATTGGGCGGATCAACAGCAATGACGGCGTGGTATTGCGCGCTGCCAGAAAGGCAACTGGCACGGCAAGTATCAGCGAAAAGATCGTTCCCAGTGTCGCGATATTCAGCGTGTCCCAAATCGGTTTTCCCAATTGGCTAATGTATTCCCAACGCGGTGGCGTGGCACGGGTCCAGATGTCGTCGGCGATGCGCGGTGCGTCCCAGACAAAAAACCATGTGGTTGCACTCGATATCTGCTGCCAACAATAGGCAAAGATAGCCACACCGATCAGCCAAATGACCCAGTGACCAAGGCTTTCACGGCCTGTACGGCGCTGCCAGATTTTCTGGCCCTTAACGTCTTGCATTGGCATTTACTGAACCCTCGCACGGATCACACCGGATAGATATTCCAGCGCCATGACGATCACGATGATGATCAATAGAATTGCTGCCGCCGTGTCGTATTCATAACGGTCAAAGGCGGTGTTTAGAGTTGCACCGATGCCGCCTGCGCCCACCAGCCCAAGAATTGCACTTTCGCGAAAGTTGATGTCGAGGCGGTAGATACTGAGACCAATAAGACGTGGCATCACCTGAGGTTGCACACCATAATTGATCCACTGTGTCCACTTGGCACCGGAGGCCTTGATGGCTTCGGCCTGCACTTTGTCCATGCTTTCGATATCTTCGGCCAAGAGTTTGGACAGAAACCCGATGGTCGCAAAACTGAGCGTAAGGAATCCGGCCAACGGGCCAAATCCAAAAATCGCGACCAGAAGTATTGCCACAATGATTTCTTGCAATGCGCGGCTGACAGCGATGATAGAGCGGCAGATCAGATAAACGGGCAGGGGCGCTATGTTGCGTGCAGCGCCCAATGCAATCGGGACAGAAATCGCAATTCCTACAACCGACGCGGCTATGGTCATAATGATGCTTTCCGTCATGCCCTCAATAATATCGCCTGAACGCGTGGTGAAATCTGGGTTGGTAAAGGCGAGCACAAATTTCTTGCCGCGCTCCAGACCTTCATACACACGGGACCAGTTTACCTCGATCGTCAGATAAGCGGCGATCAAATAGACGAAGAAACCCATTATAATGGCCCATCTGAGCAAAGGCCGTTTGATGAAAGACGGCTTCCGCCAAGGTTTGCCGATCAACGCGTGGACTTCAGTCATTCTGCCGCCTCGTCGATCTCTTCGTTATCTACCGTTTCGATGGTTGCTTCCCAATCTTCCTCGCCGTAAATCGTGGTCAGAACCTCGGGGGTAAGCCCTTCGGGTGGACCATCAAATTCGACCGCACCAAACCGCAGACCAATGACGCGCTGCACGAACATCTGCGCCAGAGCAACGTCATGGATGTTGATGATTGCGGCCAAGCCGCGTTCTTTGCACAGCTCACAGATAAGGCGCATAATCTGACGCGATGTCTTGGGGTCAAGGGATGCTGTCGGCTCATCGACCAACAATAGCGCGGGATTTTGGATCAATGCGCGGCAGATTCCAACCCGCTGGCGCTGCCCGCCCGACAATTCATCCGCGCGCTTATCAGCCATATGTGCAAGGCCGACCCTGTCCAGCAGACGAAAAGCTTCGTCCACGTCAGATTGTGGGAAGCGCCGCAAAAAGCTGCGCCAAAACCCTACATAGCCTAAACGACCTGACAGAACGTTTTCCATCACGCTCAGGCGTTCGACCAATGCGTATTCCTGAAAGATCATTCCCATGCGGCGGCGTTCGCGGCGCAGATTGCTTGAGGACAGTCCCGTCAGCTCCACATCGCCCAAATTTACCTTGCCAGAAGTCGGCTCAACCAGCCGATTGATACAGCGAATAAGCGTTGATTTTCCAGCACCTGATGGGCCAATCAAAGCCAATACCTGACCTTCGGGCACGGCAAGATCAACCGCCTTCAGAGCCTGATCGCCCGTTTTATATGTCTTTACAAGCTTCTCAAGCCTCAGCATGAAAGCACCCCCACCCGAAATGTTTTTGGAAAAGGCGGGTCCGAAGACCCGCCAAATCAGTTGCTACTCACAGGCGTAGCTGACACCATTTGCAGTGTCGATTTTGCGTATGACTTCCCAAAATTCTTTGTAGGTCATCGGCAGGAACTGACCTTCGTTCGATTTCTCAAACTCAGCCTGCAGCGAGGTGCCTTCCCATTCAAAGTTAAAAAACGCATTGCGGATTTTATCTTTCAACTCGGGCGTCAGGTTATGGGCAGTGCCAAACCCTGTCGTTGGAAAGGTCTGCGACTTGTAGATGGTCACAACTTGATCTTCGGTAATCACATCACGGCTGAGCATCCGCGCCTTGACTGAATTTGCGATCGAGGCCGCAGCATAGTCTTTGTTTGCTACACCAAGAATCGAGTTGTCATGTTTGCCAGAATAGACCGGTTCAAAGTCGCGGTCAGGCAGCATGTCGAAATCACCTTTCAAAATGGCGCTTGGTGCTTTGAAGCCTGAGTTCGAAGTGGGCGAGGTAAATGCCAGTTGTTTGCCTTTGATATCTTCGACCTTTTCGATGCCAGAGCCGGGATAGGTGATAATTTCCATCTCGTAGCCGAAATTTCCATCTTTGGAAGCCATGATTGTGAAGGGGTTAAAGCCCGCGCAATTCACCGCCAAAGGGTTAGAACCGGTATTAAAGCCCGCAATATGCAAGCGGCCCGAGCGCATCGCCTCAATCTGTGCGGCGTTGCTTTGAACAGGGAAGAAAATGACCTTCTTGCCTGTTTCCGCCTCCAAATGTGTCAGAAAATCAGACCAAGCCTCTTTGTAGACTGCCGGATCTTCCACGGGTGTGTAGGCAAAGATCAAAGTGTCAGGATCTGCCAATTGCGCTGGATCCGTTGGTGTGTCGGCAATAAGGTCACCATCCACATCGCAAAAGCGTTTATCCAGATCGCCGCGTGGGCAGTCTTGGGCTAAGGCCGGGCTGGCCAATGATAGTGCCAATGCCACGGCGGCTCCTGACAGCAAAGTGTTCATTATTTTCATAGTAGTCTCCTCCCAGATCAAGGAGGCTAACTAGAACGCGTGACATTGCAAGCTTGTTTGTACCTGCTGCGTTCTTAAAAAAGGATGCCGTGGTCCGCCCAGTCGTCAAAAATATCCTTTGTGGCGAAGCCTGCCAAGGATCCATTAAGGTAGCCTTGAGAGAAAAGCCTGAAGTTGACGCTTGCATTACGTGACGTATCAAAGTCGATTGTGCTATCCCCAACATAAAGCGCATGATTAGGATGGACGCCCAAATTGTGGATACAGGTCAACAACGGTGATGGGTCTGGCTTTTTGGGTTGCCCGTCTTCCGCTCCCGTGATCACTTTGAAAAAGCGGGTCAAATCGAGTCGGTCACAGATTTCCTGAGCAGGTTTCCTTGGTTTGTTCGTGCAAATACCCAGCGGAATGCCGGCACCCTGAAATGCCTCAAGTGCAGCCAGGACGCCGGGGTACGGTCGTGTCAGGGTGGTTATGTTCTGACTGTAGTTGTCCAAAAACGATTCCAACGCAGCTTGTTTGAGCGCTGGGTCGTAACCACCTGTTGCATCAAGTGTCCGCTCAACCAGTTTATCCACGCCGTTTCCGATGAAGGAGATAATGGTGGGCAGATCAAGCGCGTCACGGCCAAGGCCATCAAGCGTGACGTTTGCAGCTGCGTGCAGATCCGGCGCGCTGTGTATCAAGGTGCCGTCTAGATCGAATATTATTGCTTTGGGGGTTTCCATTAAAATATTCTATCGCTTCGATTGTCGTTATACAAACCCAAAACGTTGTATGGGAGATAGGTCTATGGTTCGGGGCAGGTAAGGGCAGTCGCGTTTTGAACCTGTTATATGAGGGTTAACTCAGATAATATTTGGGCTGCGCTGGCCTAACCAAAATGCGCGAACCGAAAGATTGGATCGCCTTTTCGTGAGTGGAAGTATAATTTACTCCGGAAAAGTCGGCTGTCGTCGTTTAGGGGGCGTATAAAACCGATATGTGGAAAGATGCGATTGCACGATCCATTCACGTCTTGGAACAGCGAAACCCATGCCATGTTCAGCATTTAAGGATGCCAGATGTTTTCATTTTCCAGCCCTCAAACCATTCTCTTTGGGCGCGGGCAAAGCCAAGAAACGGCCCGTTTAGCCAAGGAGTTTGGCGGTAACGTTTTGATCGTTCACGGCGCTAATGCAGAACGGGCGGCTTGGCTGATCATGTCATGCCATGCTGCAGGACTTGTGACAAAAGAGATTGCTTGCAAAAATGAGCCATCGTTGCATGAGATTGAACGTGCTCTGTTTGCCATGAACGGCTTTCATCCTGCTGTTGTGATTGCCCTTGGGGGTGGTTCTGTAATCGACTTCGGTAAGGCATTGGCCGCTCTTATTCCATGCGACGGGCCTGCTATTCGCTACCTTGAAGTAGTTGGGGATGGCAGCACTCTAGAACATCCACCAGTCCCGATGATTGCCCTGCCAACCACTGCCGGTACTGGCGCGGAAGTAACCAAAAATGCCGTTATTTCGTTGCCGGAACAGAACCTGAAAGTTAGTTTGCGCGATCCACGGATGATCCCAAAAGTCGCCATCGTTGATGCGTCATTAATGCAAGATGCCCCTAAACGGGTGGCCCTGAGCGCTGGTTTGGATGCCGTTACGCAAGTTATTGAGCCCTATTTATCGGTAAAGGCAAACTCAATGACAGATGCGATTTGCCGCGCCGCGATCCCAGTGGGCCTTCGGGCGTTGCGCGATGTCGTTGAAAATAGCTCCTCTGATTCTTGGGATGAAATGGCTTGGGTCAGCACCTGTGGCGGCTTGGCATTGGCAAATGCAGGGCTTGGTGCGGTGCACGGTTTTGCCGGTGTGATTGGCGGGAAGACCAACGCACCCCATGGGGAAATCTGCGGTGTCCTACTACCGGCTGTTCTAAATAGCCACGTTGAAAAAGCGCAGGCCAACACCAATATCTATGTCAGGCTATGTTGGGTGACAACGCAGATCGACAGAAGTTTTGCCCAAGGCCAACAAGGAGGCGGTATCATCGCCTTGAGAGAATGGTCGACACAGATGGGTTTGCGCAGTCTCACTGATTTAGGACTCTCCTTCCATGATCATTTTGAGGTCGCAACCTTTGCAAACCAGGCGTCTTCCATGAAGGGCAATCCCTTTGAGCTATCCCAAGATGACCTGATGAGAATTTTGCAGGCTGCAAGTTAGGCAAAAGCCTGGAACGAGACTTTCCAAACCAATTTCACCTTCAGCCCTTAGATTTCAAAAAGTTGGGTGCGAATATCACGGGTGTTCCGAAACACGGATTTGAACCGTTTGCTCTCTGCGCTGTCAAGATGTCCTGCAGCTCCATGAGGCGGTTCACTTCTGGTGGAACCGGTTCGGCCCATTGTTTGCAGCTGAAATCCGAAAGAAACGGAGTCAGCAACTTCGTGCTCATTCGAATTGGCAATGGCATCTGGATGAGGTGTTTGTGAAGATCAACGGTGAAACGCACTACTTGTAGCGCGCCGTAGATCACGAAGGCGAAGTGCTGGAAAGCTATGTCACGAAGCGCCGCGACCGCAAGGCAGCGATGAAATTCCTTAGGAAAGCAATGAAACGCTTTGGCCAACCACATGTCATCGTGACCGATCTACTTCGGTCTTACGGCGCTGCCATGAAGGTCATCGGCAACGCAGATCGCCAGGAGACAGGTCGCTGGAAAAACAATCGCGCCGAGAATTCCCTCTTGCCGTTTCGACGAAGAGAGCGAGCCATGCTGCGCTTCCGCCGAACGCGAAGTATGCAAAAGTTCGTCTCAGCCCACGCCTCGGTCCACAACCACTTCAACCAGGAACGCCACCTTTACTCACGCGCCAACTTCAAGTTTAGATTGCCCCAATTCATCTGCAGGATATGTGCAATGCGAAATCGCACAATATCGCGCCTAGGCAAGAGTTCTGCGATACAGACGAATTGGTGAAGTTCTAGCCTGAGCGCCATTTCGCCTAACGGATGTCCTTTGGGGTCAATGAGGTCAAAAAGATGCGGGTTTTGGAAGATTAGGTCTGGTCGTGCGGTCCATTTCCGCCAACACTTGGGTCACGGAACACACTGATGTGGAGTGCCACCATGACACCAAAACCACTGCAATTCAAAAGCCTTGTTGAGGTTGGCCAGATGATCCGCCAAGGGGAGGCGACATCCGCTGGCGTCACGCAAGTCATGCTGGACCTGATCGCGGGCATGGATGGGGGTCTAAAAAGCTACATCCATCTTTGCGCAGATCGCGCGCTGGCGCAGGCGGGAACGGCAGATGCCGAGATTGCGGCTGGCATCTATAAAGGACCGCTGCACGGCGTGCCCATTGCCGTCAAGGACCTGTGCTATACGACCTATGCGCCGACCCGTGCGGGGACGACGATCTACAAGGATTTCGTGCCGACTTATAATGCGACAGTCGTTGATAGGCTCGAAACCGCGGGCGCAGTGATCCTGGGCAAGCTTTCGATGACCGAAGGTGCCTATACCGGCCATCACCCGACTATTCCTGTCCCCGTCAATCCTTGGAACCGGGAGTACTGGGTCGGCACCTCGTCCAGCGGCTCGGGCGTCGCGCCGTCAGCCGGTTTGTGCTTTGCGTCATTGGGCAGTGATACGGGGGGATCGATCCGCTATCCTTGTGCCACATGCGGGTTAACGGGGATCAAGCCAACTTGGGGTCGCGTCAGCCGCCATGGCGTCTTTGCGCTGGCGGATTCGCTTGATCACATGGGACCGATGGCGCGGTCGGCTGCGGATTGTGCGGCGGTGCTGCAAGTGATTGCCGGATGGGATGCCCAAGATCCAACCTCTTTAGATGTGCCGGTGCCAGATTACATGGCAGAGATCGGCAAAAGCGTGCGCGATATGCGCATTGGCATTGATCGCAGCTTTGCGTTTGATGGCATTGATCCTCAGGTGGTCGACGCGTTGGAAGGTGCCTTGGAAGTATTCATCAAGCTTGGCGCACGCGTGGTTGAGGTGACGCTGCCGGAGTACGATGCCCTTGTGAACGCATGGGTCAGGATGTGCGCGATTGAAACTGCTGTTGCGCATAGAGACACATATCCTGCACGCGCTGATGACTATGGCCGTGACCTTGCACAGCTGATTGATGAGGGGCGCGCAACCACCGGCATGCAGGCGGCAGAGGGCCACCATCTGCGGATTGCATTCTCCGCCGCCTTTGAGACAATGTTCGGCGATATGGATTGCATGCTTTGCCCAACAATGCCCACGCCGACGCCGAGCCTTGCCGATATGGCGGATTACGGCGCTGATCCGGATGTTCTGGGCGCTATCATGCGGTTTACTGCCCCCTTTGATTTTAGTGGCAGCCCGACGGTGACGTTGCCCAGCGGATTTGACAGCGCGGGCATGCCGTTGAGCATGCAGATCGTCGGGCCAAAGCTGGGCGAGGCGGCGATCATACGCGCCGCACATGCCTATCAAAGCGCCACAGACTGGCACGCGCGCCACCCAAACATGGGCGCATAGAAGATTAACGAAAACGCATTAGAAACAGGGAGAACAGCATGGGATGGACAGACAGCTCGATCATGGGCCGCAACGCGGTCGCCAAGGGGCAAGCCGGTGCCAAACACCGCCTGAGCGAAGAGGCCCAAGGCACGTTTCACTATGTCTATGGTCCCTATGCAGAACCGGTCATGCGCATCGCACCCGGTGATGTGGTAGAGGTTGAAACGCTCGACGCTTTCGGCGGTGCGATCAAGACAGAGGATGATTTGCCGTCTCAGGTGTTGAACATGCCTTTCGTCAATCCGCAAAACGGGCCCATAGCCGTGGAAGGGGCCGAGAAAGGCGATGTACTGGCCGTACATATCCACTCGCTTCTGCCGCGGGGGCCACAGCCCGTTGGAACAACTGCGCTGATCCCCAGCTTTGGCGCGCTGGTGGCGGATGGCAATCAAATGCTGAACGCGCCGATCGTCGAACGGGTCAAGAAAATGGAAGTGACACCCGAGGGCGGCGTCAAATTCTCAGACCGTGTCACACTGCCTTATGAACCTTTTGTCGGCACCATGGGCGTCAGCCCCGAGATTGAAGCGGTCAGCTCGCTGCAACCCGATTATTGGGGCGGGAATATGGATTGTCCTGATGTGGCGCCCGGCGCGATCATCTATTTTCCGGTGCAACGGACAGGCGCGCATTTCTTTATCGGGGATTGTCATGGCCGTCAGGGGGACGGTGAACTGTGTGGTGTGGCGGTCGAGATTCCGGCCACAGTGACGGTGCAGATCGACCTCATCAAAGGCTGGTCGATCCCCGGTGTGCGCATTGAGACCGAAGATTTCATCATGTCGCTCGGCAGTGCCCGCCCGATGGAGGACGCCGCCCGCATGGCCTACCGCGATCTGATCCGCTGGTTGGTAGAGGACTATGATTTTGAGGAATCAGAGGCCTATTTCCTTGCTACGCAGGCGGGGAAAATGCGGGTCGGGAATATGGTCGATCCGAAATACACATTGGGCGCGTCCATGCTCAAAGAATACATTGAACAATAGGGGGTCGTAAAATGGATCTGGGACTAAAAGGACTGAACGTGCTGATAACCGGCGGCACCAAGGGGATTGGCCGTCAATGCGCTGAGATTTTTGCCGCTGAAGGCGCAAATGTCGCCATCTGTGCGCGTGACAGTGCAGGGGTGACCGACACGATTGAGGCGCTCAAGGCCAAAGGGGTCACCGCCATTGGACGCGGCGTGGATGTGTCGGACAAACATGCGCTGAAATCATGGGTCACAGATTCCGCCTCCGCTTTGGGGGGCATCGACATTGTTGTGGCCAATGTCTCGGCCCTTGCTGTGGCGGATGATGAGGCCGCGTGGGAAGCCGGCTTTGGCGTTGATATGATGCACTCGGTACGACTGGTGAACGCCGCAATGCCGTTTCTGGAGAAATCCAAGGCCGCATCGATCACGCTGATCTCCTCCGTTTCGGGGCGCGAGATTGACTTTACCGGCCCGGCTTACGGTGCCTTCAAGGCCGCCTTGGTGCACTACGCTCAGGGACAGGCGATGAAACTGGCACCTAAGGGCATTCGCGCCAACACCGTGTCACCGGGCAATACCTATTTCGAAGGCGGGATCTGGCAAAACATCGAACAGAACAACAAAGCACTGTTCGACGAAGCGATGGGGATGAACCCAATGGGCCGCATGGCCAGCCCGCAAGAGATCGCGCGGGGCGTTGTGTTTCTGGCCAGCCCAGCGTCGAGCTTTACCACAGGCACCAATCTGGTGATTGACGGGGCGCTGACGAAGGGCGTGCAGCTTTAGGGCCAGATTTCTTCGGCTGTCACCACGGTCACGTCGCCATCCAGCAGATCGCCTGCCGCAGCAAAGAAACCTTGGGAGCCGGCACCGTTGTTGTGCCGGTCCATGGCCGCCTTATCGGTGAACCTCTCGTATGTTGTGAAAACGCAGGCATCGTCAGGGTCTTGCGCGACATGAAAGCCGATGGTGTCGGGCTCATTGTCGCGGGCAAAGACGCCAACCTTCAGCAGTTCGGCGCGTACAATATCCTCCCGGCCCTTTTGGGCGCGGATGATGGCGGTCAGGGTATGCATGGGCGGTTTCCTCCTAAAATCAGGTGGGCAGGGCAATGCCAAGCTCTGCGCACATCGCCTCCTGCATCTTGAACTTCTGCGGTTTGCCCGTGGCCGTCAGCGGCATGTCCCCCGCAAACCTGATGTGGCGCGGTACTTTGAAACGGGCGATCTTTTTGCGGCACCAGTCTTGCAGCGCGGGTGATGTCAGAGCGGCATTGGGGCGCAGGATGACCCACGCGGCCACCTCTTCGCCCAGCCGCGCGTCGGGCAGGCCAAAGACCTGCGCCTGCGCAATACCGGGATGGGTCAGCAGCAGGTCTTCGACCTCGGCCGGATAGACATTTTCGCCGCCCCGGATCAGCATATCGCCCGCACGTCCGGTGATCTGGCAATAGCCATCGGCGTCGATGGTCGCGAGATCGCCCGTATGCATCCAGCCATCACGGATGGCGTCGGCGGTAAATCCGGGATCATTCCAATAGCCCTTCATCACCAGATAGCCACGGGTCAGCAGTTGGCCTTGCTGCCCCACCGGCAGGGTCCGCCCCGCATCATCAACGACGCGGCATTCCACATGAGGTTGAATACGGCCCACAGTTGATACGCGCCGCGCAGGCGGATCGTCGGGGTCAGACTGAAACGAGATCGGGCTGGTTTCGGTCATGCCATAGCCGATGGTAATGCCGCTGCAATGCATGTCCTTCATCACGCGGGCCATCAGCGGGGCAGGGCAGAGCGATCCGGCCATCACCCCAGTCCGCAGGCGGCGCAGATCAAAGCGCGCAAACTCGGGATGATCCAGCATCGCGGCGAACATGGTGGGCACGCCGTGCAGCGCGGTGCAACCTTCAGCTTCCACGGCCTTTAAGGTGGCAAGTGGGTCAAACCCTTCACCCGGAAAGACCATTTTGACGCCATAAGACACCGCCGCAAGATTGCCCAAAACCATGCCAAAGCAATGATACAGCGGCACCGGAATGCACAGCGCATCATCCGGTGTCAGCTGCATGGTGCGCGCTGTTGAGATGGCGTTGTTGATGATGCTTTCGTGGGTCAGGGTCGCACCTTTGGGGCGGCCTGTGGTGCCGGAGGTGAACTGGATGTTGATCGCGTCACCCGGTTTCAGTGCCGCGCTGATGCCATCAAGGCGGGCTTTGGGCGCGGCATTGCCCCGCGTCATGACCTCGTCAAAGGACATCGCACCCGCCATAGGGTTGGGCCCAAGCTGGACGATACGGCGCAAGTCGGGCAGCTTTTTGCTGTGCAGGTGACCGGGCCGGGCGGTGGCAAGTTCGGGCGCAAGATCCCGCAGCTTGCCCAGATAATCCGATTCCCGAAATTGTGGTGCGGTGATTAGCGTGCTGACCCCGGCATGGCGCAGGGCATATTCCAGCTCGGGCGTCTGGTAAGCGGGGTTGATGTTCACCAAGATCGCGCCGATCCGCGCTGTGGCGAATTGCGTCAGCACCCATTCTGGTCTGTTGGGGGACCAGATCCCCACACGGTCGCCCTTGTAGACTCCGAGCGACAACAGCCCCGCCGCCAACCGGTCCGCCCGGCGCATCAGGTCGTCATAGGTCCAGCGTTCTCCGGTCTGGCTGAAAACGGCAGCCATGCGGTGCCCGTGGCGTTTGCGCACTTCGGCAATGAAACTGGGGATCGTCGCATGGATCAAGGGGCGCGTGGTGCTGCCTTTGACATGTGAAAGACCGTTGATTGGACGTGTCATAACAGCCCCAGCCTACATCTCGCGCCAGTCGCCCGCCTGTTCAAAGGCCGAGGCGGCGCGGTAGATCGTGCTTTCATCATAACGCCGCCCGATGATTTGCAGACCAACGGGCAACCCGTCCGACATGCCGCAAGGCACCGACATTGCCGGATGGCCCGTGACGTCGAATGTTGCGGTGTTGGTGATATTCTCGAACGCACGTTGGCACCACTCTTCCAGCGTGGCGTCGCTGGACGGGAGAGGCGGGGCTTTCATCGCGGTTGTTGGTGTTAGCAGCAGATCGTAGGAGGCAAACACCTTGTTGAACTCATCGCGCAGCTGCCGCGACAGGTTCTGCGCTTTGGCGTAATAGCGTCCGCGCGTATGCTTAAGGTGATATTGGCCGATCAGCATGGAGATCTTGAGCGTATCGCTCAGCTCATCCGCGCGGGTGCGCCAGTTGGAATGATGCTCCAGCAATGAGGTCGTATAAAGCCCCTCCCAGCCTGTGCCCATGCCGTTGCCCAGCATCATCTGCTGGGTCAACCCCTCTAGCGCAATGGGTGTCCAGATCGCGACGCCGTTCAGGTGCCAAGGTACAGAAATCTCGTCCACGGTCGCGCCCAAGCCGCGCAGGGTTTCAGCGGCGGCACGCACCTTCTCGTTGACGTCTGCCTCTGCCCCGGGCTGCTCGTAACCTTCCTTGATCACGCCAATGCGCAGGCCAGAAACACCACGCCCAACGGCAGCAGTATAGCGGTCCGTTTTGACGTCATACTGTCGCGGATCAAGGCCGTCGGCCCCTGCGATCACTTCCAGCATCAGCGCATTGTCCATGACGTTTTGCGTCATTGGGCCGGTATGGTCGATGGTGTTCTCAATCGGCATGATACCAGAATAGGGGACAAGACCATGGGTCGGTTTCATCCCGTAGCAACCACAAAAGGACGCAGGCATGCGGATCGAACCACCTTGGTCGCCACCGATGGCCATGTCGATCAAGCCTCCGCCCACCAAAGCACCCGAGCCGGAAGACGACCCGCCTGCGGAATACCCATGCTTGTGCGGATTATGCACCGGACCTGTTGCATTGGTGTGCGAGCCGCCCGACAGGCAGAAATATTCGCAGTGGGCTTTGCCCGCGATGGTGGCACCGGCGTCCAGCAAACGGGTCACAATGGTGGCGTCCAGATCAGGCGTATAGCCCTTGAGCGTCGAGGCACCGTTCATCATTGGCACACCGGCAAGGCAAACATTGTCCTTAAGGGCAACACTGCGTCCCAGCAGCGGACCACGTGGTGCGCCTTTGATCTCGGTCTTAACATACCACGCATTCATCGGGTTTTCTTCTGCAGTAGGGCGATACCCCGAGGTGCGCGGATAAAGCACCGGCGGCAAATAATCGGGCAACCCGTCGACAATGTCATAGGCATCCAGCGTGCCTTGCATCACGTCCAGGAACTCCTGCACGCGGGCATCTGACATGCTCATCCCCAGTTCAGTGACCACGTCTTTCATCTGGGAGAGGGTGGGGCGTTGGACGGTCATGTAAGACATCCTTTCCATAAGGGAGGGCGTATTGGCAGGCGAAGGCGGCGCAGTCTGAGAAGGGATCGAAGTGCTGCGCATTTGGGAGGTGGGAGCTTTGTTGAGCGCCCCTGTCTCAGAGCCGAGCGCAGGTTTTGCCAAGCCGCCCGAAGCACCAAATCCGGTAAACTCTTCAATCAGGGCCGGGTCGGAGGCTTCTGAGCCAGATATCTCACCGGTGATTGTGCCTTTCTGGATCAACAGCACACGCTCGGACAAGGCAGTGATAAAATCAAGGCTCTGCTCTACCAGAACAATGGCGATGCCGGTGCGCTTGTTGAGCGACTGCAACAACTCAATAATCTCATCGATGATGGAGGGCTGAATGCCTTCGGTCGGTTCATCCAGAAAGATCAGGTCTGGTTCGGATATCAGACAACGCGCCAGCGCCAACAGCTGCTGCTCTCCGCCAGATAATGCGCCACCATCGCGGTCCAGCAACCGTTCAAGGCGCGGAAAATCGGCGAGCACGCGTTCAATCGCGTCCCCTTCGTCCATATCATGGGCGGCTACCCCCATGCGCAGATTGTCCTGCACACTCAGGTTTGGAAAGATGCCGCGCCCTTGCGGGACATAGCCTAATCCCATTCGTGCGCGGCCCGAAGACTTCATCCCGCTTAGGTCTTCGCCGTCAAACACAACCTGACCGCCGGTCGCGGGTACGATCCCCATCAGCGTTTTCAGCAGCGTGGTTTTACCCATGCCGTTGTGCCCCAACACGCCCAGAATTTCACCCGCGCCGACCTCCAGGCTGATGCCATGTAAGACCGGCACCTTGCCATAGCCTGCCATCAGGCCTTTGACTTTCAGCAAGGCACTCATGCGCGGTTCCCCAGATAGACTTCGCGGGCGCGCTTGTCGTTAGATATTGCCTCCATGGTGTCTTCCATCAATATCTGCCCTTCGTGGAAAACGGTGACTTGTTGCGAGATCATGCGGATAAACTGCATGTCATGTTCGACCACAATCAATGCGGCCTGCGTGTTAATCTCTTTGATCAAATCGGCGGTGCGCGCGGTTTCTTCGTGGGTCATGCCGGCAGCTGGTTCGTCTAGCAGAACGAGCCACGGTTCAGCTGCAACAACCATGCCCAGCTCCACCCATTGGCGCTGACCATGGGCAAGCTGGCCCACGATCTCGCGCCGAATATCGCCAAGGTTCATCCGCTCGATCGTTTCCGAGGTAAGACTGCGTGCGCGCTTGGCGTTGTGCCAGCGCCGCGCGGACATCCAGATGTTTTCATCAACGCTCAGCCCGTCAAAAAGGTTGGGAACCTGCGTTTTGATGCCAACGCCAAGGCTGGCAATCTCATGCGTTTCTGCACGGGTTGTGTCCTGCCCGCGGATGATCACTTCACCTGCTGTTGGGGAAAGCTGACCGGTGAGACACTTGAAAAACGTAGATTTTCCCGCACCATTGGGACCGATCAAACAGCGCAATTCTTTATCGTAGAGGGTGAAGTCCACCTGATCCACGGCGCGCACGCCGCCGAAATGCATCGCCAGATTGCGGGTCTCAACGATAACCTCGCGCTTGTCGCGTTTGCGGCTCATGTGCTGCGCCCCTGCTTGCGCCGACGGCGGCTGTTGCGCGCGGGCTTGCGGCGTTTGGTGAACCAATCTGTGATGGTGGGGGCCACACCCTTGGGCACCAGCAGAACAAAGAAGATCAGGATGACGCCCAGCACAAGATTGTTGTTCAGTACTGATTGCCCGCCGAGCGCGGAAGTCAGATAGAACAGCCCAAATGTCGCGGCGATAGGCCCAATGAGCGTGCCGCGCCCGCCGACGATCACCCAGATGATCGTAAGGGCCGCGTTATAGAGGTTGAACACATCCGGCGTGATCCGCCCCACGCCATTGCAGAACAACACCCCCCCAATCGCCGCGATTCCGGCTGAGATGGTGAAGATACCAAGCTTGTAAAGACGTGAGTCGTATCCCAGCAATTCACTGCGCAGCTCGTTCTCGCGGATGCCCGCGCAGACCCGGCCAAAGCGTGTGTTCACCAGCCAGCCGCAAAAGACATAGCAAAGAATGAGAGCTGCCATGGCGACATAGAACACATGTTCCGGGAACAGGAAGGACGAGGTATCCCAAGGCAGGTTCAGCGGCGGTGATGTGACCCCGTTAAAGCCGCCAATCAGCGCATTGCCGATCTTGTAATCAGGCCCAGAGGTGCGGCGGATCAGCGAAAAGAAGATCAGTGTGACCGTCAAGGTGATGACACCCAGATATACATCCGAGACTCGTCCAAAGAAGACAAAATACCCCAGTATGGCCGCGAAGGCAGAGGCGACCATGACCGCCACCAGAATGGCCCAGGTCGATCCGCCAAAGTTAATTGCGGCAATGGTATAGGCGTAAGCCCCAAGACCAAAAAACGCGACCTGCCCGAAACACAAGATGCCGCCATAACCCCACACCAGTGCAAGGCTGAGCGCGAGGACCGCCAGCGCAATTGCTGTGGTCAGGTTGATGATAGTGAACAGCTGCAGCACGTAGGGGGCCGCAAACATGAACACGACCCCGATCAGCGCAAAGACGAACACAGGCTTCATTGCGCGCAATGTATCGTTACCGTTCATAGGGATTTGCGGAAGAACCGCCCAGTGATCCCGCGTGGCAAAAGCCGCAGCAGAATGATGGCTGAGACAAGCAGGGCGACCTCACCAATGGTCGGGCCTGTGATAAAGGCAAAGATCCCGTTGACCCCGCCCAGCAGGATCGAGCCTGCCGCTGTGCCTGCAAGGATCGAGGCACCACCCGAGATGACAGTAATGAACGCCTTGGCAATATAGGTAGCTCCGATGGTCGGCAGCACGCCTGTTACCGGTGCCAGCAGCCCTCCGGCCAGACCGGTGACAGCGGCACCCAAGCCGAAAGTAATCATGTAGATGCGCGTATTAGACACGCCCAAAGCGGCAGACATTTCGGGGTTCTGCATGGTGCCACGTGCGACCAGCCCCAACTTGGTCAGCTTTAGCGTGGCCCAGACCGCAATAAAGAGCACGACTGTCACACCGATCAAGAACAGCTCGTAGCCCGAGGCGGAATAATCGCCGATGCGGATGATCCCGAGCGGTGGCGAAATCGTCGTACCAGTAGAGGCCCCAAAGATCGACGTGACCAGCCCGATCAACAACAGCGACAGCCCCCATGTGGCCAGCAACGTATCCACCATACGCCCGTAAAGCCATCTTATCAGCAGACGTTCCACAATCACCCCGATCAGGCCGACCACCAGCGGCGCAAGGATCAGCATCGCGATCCAGATGTTCACGCCGGCGTTGGTGGCCACCACAACAGTATAGCCTCCCAGCATGAGAAACTCGCCATGCGCCAGATTGATCACCCGCATCATGCCAAAGATAATCGCCAGCCCGAGGCTGATCAGCGCAAGGTTTGCGATGCCGTAAACAAGCTGAAAAAGAACTGCGACGACCAGATCCAAGGCGATCTCCTGCGGGGGGAAAAGAATAGGAGGGTTGGCCCGGCGTGTGCCGGGCCAAAGGAGTTTACTTGATACCGGCCGCTTCCAGACCGTTCTCAAACAAGAAGGTGGACTGGTTGGGGTTCTCGTTCAGATCACAGACCAGCTGGGTGTCCGCAGGGGGTTGGTTTTCGAAGGATTCCACAATGTTCCATTCCTGATTGGCCAATTCGCCGATATAGACGTTCATGGAACAGTGGTTGGTCTGAGAATCAATGGTCACCTTGCCCGACGGCCCGTCATAGCTGAGGCCAGAACGCAGCGCCTCGATCACCGGCTCGCGGTCGATGGTGCCTGCAGCCTTAACCGCCTCAGCCCAAAGCATCGCACCCTCGTAAGACCGGATCGCCAGCTCGTTCATCACCGGACGGCCTGCGCCTAGCTTGGCCTCCAACCGCGTGAGGAAGTCTTTGTTCGCCCCGCTATCGATGCCTTCGAAGTAGCCGTAAGAGGCTATGATGCCATTGCCTTCTTCGGCCGAGATCAGCTTTTGCTCGTTGCCTACACCGAAAGTAGTAGACGCGATGGGGATTTCTTTGAGCATTCCCGCCGCCGCATATTGGCGGTAGAACGACACATGCGCGCCGCCCACAAGGGCAGAGATCACCATATCAGGCTTGGCTGTCTGGATTTTGTTGATGGTAGGACCAAAGTTGGTGACGTCCAACGGGAAGAATTCAACATCCAGCGTTTCGCCGCCGTTTTCTGCTACGAACTTCTGCATCCACTGTGCGGTGATCTGACCGTAGTTGTAGTCAGCCGCAACGATATAAACCTTCTTGCCCCATTTGTTCATGGCGTAAGGCACAACCTTGGCAACCGTCTGCGCTGGCGTGGAGCCGGTGCAGAAGTTGTTGTAGTCGCAAACCCCACCTTCGTACTGAGTGTTGTAGAAGTAGAGTGTCTTGAACCGCGCCAGCGTGGGCCGGATGGCCTCGCGCGAGGCGGAGGTGATGCCAGCGTGGACCGTCGCGGCCTTGTCACCGGCGGCGGCCTGTGTTGCAAATTGGGTGTAGAATTGGATCGTGGACTGCGCATCATACATCTTCAGCTCGACCTCGCGGCCCAGCAGGCCACCGGCCGCGTTGATGTCCTCGATCGCCAGCTTAGTGGTCTCGGCCATGGGCGCGCCATAGATATCGAGGCCGCCTGAAAGGTCGAGGATTGAAGCGAACTTGATGTTATCCGATTGTGCCCGGGCAATGGTAGCCGGAGCGGCGAGGGCCAGAGCGGAAGTGCCCATCACAAAATGTCTGCGGGAAAGTTTCATTGGTGTTGTCTCCTGTCGGTGAGTGACGAACGCGGACGCAGGTCAGTCTTTTTTGTCGGATGAAACGTCATCCGACGTTATTTCCGGGGCGTCCCCGGCGGTTTTGCCATTGAGTGAGTTTGAAAGCCCGCGCACGCCGTCGCCGATATTCATGCCGACCTCCTCGCCCAGCTTTTGAACAGCAGGGAGTTGCAGCGCCATGTTGAGCACGGAATCAACCACCTGATTGATGGTAGACTTGTCGCCGCCTTCACCGCCGCTGGCACCGTTGAAGCCGTTCATCTGGTTGATGCGAATGCTTTCGATCTTTTCGGTGGGTTTCATCATCTTCTCAACCAGCTGCGGCAAGGTGCGCATGCGTTGCTCATCAAGCTTCATCGCGATCAGCTCGGGGCTCTGTGTATTTTCGGCGGTGATGATGGCCGCACGGCCTTTTGCCTCTGACAGTAAGCGGTCGCGGTCTGCATTGGCACCGTCGATCATGGCCTTCGCATGCGCCTCAGCCATAGAGGTAATTGTATCCGCTTCGGATTTCACGCGGGTGTCGTCCACCTCTGCCTGCTCAGCGGCACGGATCAGAGCGAGGGCCTTGTCGCGTTCGGCAGCCGCAGTTTCGCGGATGGTACGCACGCGCTCTTCGGCTTCGGCCTCATTGCCCTTTGCGGCAATGGCTTCGGCTTCGGCCTTGGCTTCTTCACCACGCTTTTGCGCCATCTTGACGGTATTCTCGGATTGCTTGAGGGCCGAGTTTAGTTCCGACTCAAGCGTTTGCCGGCGCAATTCAGTATCACGCGCAATCTCTGACGAGCGCACTTCGCGCTCGCGCTCAATGCGTGCAGCCTCGCGGCGCTTCTCTGAGACCGACTGTTCCTCTGCCGTTTCCGCAGCAGAGCGGGAACGTGCAATCTCAATCTCCCGCTGCTGGGTGATCATCGCTTCTTCTTCTTCGCGGGAGATCGTCAGTTTGCGTTTTGTCGCATCCAGCTGGCTTTGACGCACGGATACATCGGCGTCGGCCTCAATCACAGCCCGTTCTTTTTTGTTCACAGCGATGATTTCGGCCAAGCGCCGCATGCCCAAGGCGTTAAAGGCGTTGTTTTCGTCCAGTGCGTGAAACGGGGTCTGGTCGATCCGCGTCAGCGACATAGATTCCAGCATCAGACCGTTTTGGGCAAGGTTATCGCCCAACATATCGCTCACTTCCTTGGCATAGGCCGCGCGATTGTCCTGCAATTCGTCCATGGTATAGCGCGCCGCGACCGAAAGCATCGCGTCGACAAGCTTACCTTCGAGGATTTCTTCTAAATCCACCGCGCGAAAGGATTTACCCGCGAGCGCCTGTGCCGCGGTGGCCACACCCTCAATGTTAGCTTGAACGCGCACATAGAATTCAGCAGCCACATCAACCCGCAGACGGTCTTTTGTGATAATTGATTTCGGGCCCGTGCGTTCAATATCAAGTTTAGAGGTGCGCATGTTCACTTCCGCGACCTTGTGCAGGAAGGGCAGGGCAAGACAGCCTCCATCCAGCACAACTTTCTGGCCACCTTGCCCGGTGCGGACCACGCTGATTTCGCGCGTTGCCTTGCGGTAATACCGGCTCAAAAAGAGAATTATGAGTATGGCCGCAATAACCAGCAATACGATCGTGACAAACCACGCCATAGACATGCCTCTTCTCTGATTTATGGACTTTTACATCCCCCAGCCAATGGAATGGGCTAGCAGGCCGCAACTCTGTTGGTCATCTCAGCTTAAGGCTTATAAAAAAGTTCTGTCAAGAATTTACTTTAAACTTCAATTATTGAGTGAATGGCGGAAGGTTCCAGCGCCTACTTTTTCAGCGTTAATTGGTTTTGTTGCGCATATTCAGATCTCTAAAAAACCGGCAAAACCAGTATGATAGACAAAAGTCATATGCAATTGATACCTGATGAAGACCAAGCGCTCGGACTGACTGTTTAAACGGCTTTTCACTTTGTGTCGCCAGAGCGCGCAAACGCGTATTGCAATAAAACGCGCTCATGTGTTCACGCGGACGGGACACCGGATGTGATACCCC
>Ga0208544_10000585_pt1 | contig 28017 bp, 16 predicted proteins | sample DEB08_DNA_9_FD_184526 | JGI IMG/M metagenome (GOLD analysis project Ga0208544, IMG submission 184526) | Aqueous microbial communities from the Delaware River and Bay under freshwater to marine salinity gradient to study organic matter... | ecosystem: Environmental > Aquatic > Marine > Coastal ... | reverse complement strand
TGCTATGCCCTCAAACAGCATCAGCGTCGGTATGCGACCTTCCGATTCTTACGCAGTTTAAAAGTCAGAGAACGCTTAGCATGGAATGCAGTCCTGTACCGATCATGGTGGCCGATGGCCAACTATGCGCCAGTAAGGAAAGCGATGGGGATCGCATGATTCGCAGCGCAAGGGTTGAAATCCTTATTTCATGTGCAGCAAGGTTAAAAGTTAGGAGAAACCGCCTTGGTACGTTAAAGCGTATGCCGGGTGGTGTGGGGGGGACGGCGGCTTCGGCCGCCTACCCATCCCGATTAGAAGCAGTATGATCAGTCAATTTGTTTGACCGACCCCAGCGGGGTCGCATTAAATCAACGGATAATCGATAATACGATGCTTTTTCGTCCGTTGGATGGTCACTTCTTTTTGTCAAAGAACCATCATAAAAAGGCAGGTGCGACCCCGCTGGGGTCGGAAAGAGCTGGCGGTGTTAGGGCTAACATAATTTGACCGCGCTGCGGTCATTGGTCTAGACCTCAGCGTATATATACCTGCCACTGAGGCTGTGCCCAGCATGGCAATGAACTTCCGCTCCGCTGGGGCTACTAAAATCGTCGTTGGCTCCAGCCTACGATGCAGTATCAGGCGGCCTCCCGGCTGCGGTCGTATAGATATGTCCCAACCGTAGGGTTTAAAACAAATTAATATTAATTCTCCCGCAACTTGTGTTATAGCCGTAGTCTTGAAGGAGCAGCCCCGCCCGCTTAGATGCGCGTAATCCGTTGATTGCCGTGGCGGTGTACTACTTTGGTTCTCACACCTGCCACTTCTTCAGCGTGGGCGGGGCTAGCAAAGCGCCACGTTTACACCTTTCCACTTTTTCACTTTTACACCTCTACTTTTACACTTACCCAACCTTTACACCTTTCCAACCTCCCAACCTATTCCCGCACTTTTCCCGAAAAAACGCTGGCCTTGCCATTGAATGGATTGCCCGACCCCCGCCGGAAGGAAACCACCTGCCCCACGTGCCAGAGGGCATCGGCGAGTGGGCCGTTGAGGACATTCCAAAACGGGAATTCGGAGGTGTTGTCGCCGCGTTGGAAGACGATGTTGTATTTTTTTAGGTCACGAGGCTTGCTGGCTTTGAGGATGTTGCTGACCTCCTGGATGGCCAGGAGCGTCTGCCGGCGCTGGTCGGCAAAGGTCGCTGGTTCTGGCTCCCCGCCGCTGCCGTTGGGGCGCTGTTGCACGGCCTGGCGTACCATTTGCACCAACCCGTAAATATGGTCAAGGGTTTCGGCAGCGGTGCGGGCGTCGGCATTGGGCCGGTAGCTGAGATCTTCTTCCCGCAAGCCTTCGGTGGCCCAGTAGTAGCGAAAGCCCAGGCCGTCGAGCATGCGGGCCGCTACCGTACAGGCATTGTACTTAGCGGGGTAATCGGGAATTTGGTAATAAGGCAGTTCCGCAGGTGCTTCCATCGCTGGGGTATTTTGTGCCCCGGCCAGTTGAGCCAGGGACAGTAACAAAAGACTAAAAATTAGGCGCATAATTAGGTGAATTTCAGTTGAGCGGAAAATTAAGCATTTTTTGTAGCTTGTGAAGCCAAGAAAGAATTACCTGTTTCCACAGGTGGGAAGTCTTTGGCAACCGAATAGACCATTAAGTATTTAGACCATTATACCTACAAACCATGATCCAATCCTACAAACAACACCCACAGTTGGCCGAAAGCTACGATACCATTCTCATCGGCACCGGTATGGGGAGCCTGGCTACCGCGGCCATCCTGGCCAAAGAAGGGCAGCGGGTGCTGCTACTGGAGCGGCACTACACCGCTGGGGGCTTTACCCACGTCTTCAAACGGCGGGGCTACGAGTGGGACGTCGGTATCCACTACATCGGCGAGGTGCAGCGCCCCCACAGCGTCATCCGGCGCCTCTTCGATTACGTGACCAATGGCCAGCTGCAGTGGGCAGACATGGGGGAGGTGTACGATCGCATCATCATCGGCGACCAGCACTACGACTTTGTGAAGGGGACGCAAAATTTTATTGACCAGCTGAGTACCTATTTCCCCGACGAGACCAGTGCCATTGAGGAATACGTGAACCGCGTATTTGCGGCCAACAAGGCCAGCCGGAATTTTTACCTGGACAAAGCCCTGCCGCCTCTCGTGCGCAAGCTCGCCGGCGGCTTCCTGCGGCGGGGATACCACCAGTTTTCTGATCAGACGACTTACGAAGTCCTCCGGTCACTCACCGCCAATGAAACACTCATCAAGGTGCTGGCTGGGCAGTACGGCGATTATGGCTTGCCGCCGAAACAGAGCAGCTTCGCGATGCACGCGGCCGTCGCCCGCCATTATTTCGACGGGGGGAGTTTCCCGGTGGGCGGATCAGCGCAAATTGTGGCTACGGTTGATCCCGTCATCGCCGCCGCTGGCGGAACCATCCTCATCAGTGCCGAAGTGGCGGAAGTGGTCGTGACCAACAACCGCGCCACCGGCGTTCGCATGGCCGACGGTAAAGTCTTTGCGGCTACAAACATTGTCAGTGGCGCAGGCATCATGACCACTTACCACCACCTGCTGCCGCCCGCCGTCACGGCCCGGCACCAGTTGCTACAGCAGTTGCAAAAGGTACAACGTTCCGTTGCCCATGCCTGCCTGTACATCGGGCTGGAGGGCAGCCCGGAGGAACTCCAATTGCCCAAAACCAACCTCTGGATCTATCCCGCCGAGGGAGACCACGATACCTGTGTCAGCCGTTATCTCGAGGATATGGACGAGCCTTTTCCGGTGGTCTACGTATCGTTTCCAGCAGCCAAAGACCCCACCTGGACCGCCCGCTATCCCGGGCGGAGCACCATTGATATCATTACGCTGGTACCTTACGAAACTTTTGCCCCCTGGGCCGGAAGCCGGTGGATGAAGCGGGGCGAAGATTACGAAGCCCTCAAGGAGGAATTGGCTCAGCGCCTGCTGGCCGAATTGTACCGGCAGCTGCCCCAGGTGAAAGGTAAGGTCGACCACTACGAATTGTCGACCCCGCTCACGACCCAGCATTTTGTGAATTACGAAAAAGGAGAAATTTACGGGCTCGACCACAGTCCTCAACGCTTCCGCCAGCCCTTTCTGCAACCCCGTACGCCAATCCGGAATTTCTACCTGACGGGGCAAGATATTGTCACGGCCGGGGTAGGGGGGGCGCTGTTTTCGGGCGTACTGACAGCCTCGGCCATGACGGGGGTCAATATTATGAACAAGGTGATGCAACCCGCGGAGGAATAGCGTAGACCACTAATGGCATTTGAAATAATCAAAAGGCTCCAGGCAGTCTTCGCATTTGTAGAGGGACTTGCAGGCGGTGGAGCCGAACTGGGCGATCATTTTCGTATTGCGGCTGCCACAGCGAGGGCATTCCACCTGTTTGTCTTCCCCAAAGAGCGCGTGCTTGTCTACCTGCCCCGGTTCCGGTGGCGCGATACCGTAGGCTTTGAGCTTGCGGCGGCCCGCCGTGGTCATCCAGTCGGTGGTCCAGGCCGGGGAGAGGACGGTGGTCACTTTAACCGGATCGTAGCCGTGTTCCTGCAGGACGGCCCGAATGTTGACCTCAATGGTGTTCATGGCCGGGCAGCCAGAGTAGGTTGGCGTAATGACCACTTCCAGCTGGCCGCTGTCGTCCAGCAAGACATCGCGCACGATCCCCAGATCAATGACCGACAACACCGGGATTTCCGGGTCGCTGACGGTTTCCAGCACCTCCCAAATGGGCGCTGTGGCGGGGTTGGTTTTACTGGTGGTGGGCATACGGGTATACTTTGGTCTTCTCCTTAAAACAACAAGCGGGGCCTAAGGTTGCGCCAGGCGGCCAGGAAGCCCTTATTGCTTCACCCAGGTTTTAGCAGCTTTGGTTTGCCCGTCGGCCCCGTACCAGCGCAAGCCGTACAGGCCACCCGGCAGCTGGCTGGCATCCAGGTTGGTCGTTTGCCAATCGCCGCGCCGCAGGATTTGACCGTGGGCATTCAACAAGAGCCAGCCGCCCTCCTGAGGGGCATTTTCCCAGGTTATTGCGGTGCTGGCAGGGTTGGGGAAAAGCCGGATATCCACCACGCCGGTGGGCTCCCGGGTAGGGGTGGTGAGCATACAGTTGGTGGGGGCTGGCAGCGGTTCGATGCCGAAGAAGCCACCCTGGTCGGTGCCGAGAAAAGTGACACTGCAATCGGTACCGACCGAAAATTGCCAACTGTAGTAATTGTCGCAACCATCAAAGCAATCGTTCCACTCGTACCGAAAGTTATAGAAGCGGTTATCTGCGGCGTCGGTGGTGTATTCAATATGTCCAGCGCCACCCACCAGGAAATCGGGCTCGGCGTACTGGATACCTGGTACATTATTTACAATAGAATCGGCCAGGGCAAAAAGATTGATGAGTTGATCGGTGTAGAATACCCCGGCGCCAAAACTGATATAACTGGTCAGCGTGAAACCGTGCCGTACCAATAGGGTGTCGAGTACCGGGTCGCCAGACAGGGTCTGCCCGGCGGCCCAGGCCTGGGCATAGGTCGAATTGGGGTCGACGCCAATAATAAAACCATAGACTGCCGGTGAAAAAGCGCCATCGTGCACACAGTACCTGTTGAAGACAGAATCGGCCGTTGGTAAGCTTTCCGCGAGGTTGAAAATCGCAGCCATCCCCTCCAGGATGCTGTCTTGCCAGGCCTGAGGAATGGTTACGAGGTACTGGTCGTCGCTATTGAGGGTCTGCATTCGCTTGATAACGAGTCCCTTGACGTCCCGGTCGTAAGCGGTGCGCAGTACGGATGGTACGCTGCAATCGGAAGGTACCTGTCCGGTTACAGCCCCATAAACTAAAAATAACAGGAGGCTGAAGCGTAGTTTTTTTGACATGGTGTTTTTTTTTAAATAAGACGTTTGTGACGCAAAAAGGGTTGGGTTATGGTGGCAATTGCTCCAAGTTAAAGTTTTAAAAACATGCCGCACTATTCGTCGCGGTTTCCTTTTTATTGGGGCACGCCTGACCACCAAAACAATTAAACACTATCTTCACGCCAACGATAAATTTAGCAACAGCATGAAACAATTTGACTTGACGGGCAAAGTCGCCATCATTACCGGATCCAGTAAAGGTATCGGCGAGGCCATGGCTGCCGCCCTGGCCGAAGCAGGCGCCAGCGTGGTGATCAGCAGCCGCAACCAGGACGCCGTAGATGAGGTGGCGGCCAGTTTCCGGGCCCAGGGCTGGGACGCTACCGGCATCGCCTGCCACGTAGCCGACGAAGCCCAGCGCAACCAATTGGTAGAAAAAACCGTGGCCACCTACGGCCGCCTGGACATCCTGATCAACAACGCCGCCATCAACCCCGTCTTCGGACCGGTAGAAGACACCACCGAGGCCGTTTTTGACAAGATCATGGATGTCAACGTCAAAGCGCCGTGGCACCTGGCCAACCGGTGTTTGCCCTACCTGAAGGTTCAGGGCGGTTCCATTATCAATATTGCTTCGGTGGAGGGCATGCACCCGGGCTTTGGCCTGGGCCTGTACAGTGTCAGCAAAGCGGCCCTGATTATGCTCACCAAGAACCAGGCGAAAGAATGGGGCCAGTACCAGGTGCGGTCCAATGCGCTCTGTCCGGGGTTGGTCAAGACCAAGTTCAGCGCGGCCCTCTGGCAGAACGAAAAACTACTGGGCCAACTGGAAAAAAACATTCCCGCCGGGCGGATGGCCATGCCCGAAGAAATGCAGGGCCTGGCCCTGCTGCTGGCTTCCGACGCGGGGTCCTACATGACGGGAGGCGTGTACACGGCGGATGGGGGTTACCTGATCGCCGGCTGATATGTAGCCTGGCGAAAGCCTAACTTAGTGCTTGAATAAATCAACAACATGAACTTCGAATACACCGAAAAAACCAAAGCCCTGATCCAGCGCGTCCAGGACTTCATGGACGTCTACATTTACCCGCTGGAGCAGGAAGTTAATGCGTTCTACGCTGATCCGGGGAACCTCTGGACCGTGCATCCCAAGATCGAAGCGCTGAAAGCCCAGGCCCGGCAAGCGGGTTTGTGGAACTTGTTTCTGCCCAAGGATTACGGCGCGCTGAGCCCCGGACTGACCAACCTGGAATACGCCCCCCTGGCCGAACTGATGGGCCGGGTGAAATGGGCCTCCGAAATCTTCAACTGCAGCGCCCCCGACACGGGGAATATGGAAGTGCTGGCCCGCTACGGCAATGCCGCCCAGCAAGCGCAGTGGCTCCAGCCCCTCCTGGCGGGAACCATCCGCTCGGCCTTCCTGATGACGGAACCCGACGTGGCTTCTTCGGATGCCACCAACGTGCAGACCGCCATCGTCGCCGACGGCGACGACTACGTGATCAACGGCAAAAAATGGTGGTCGTCTGGCGCCATGCACCCCCACTGTAAAGTCGCCATCCTCATGGGCAAGACGGACTTCGGTGCCCAGCGGCACGTGCAGCAGAGCATGATCCTGGTACCGATGGATACGCCCGGGCTGAAGGTGGTGCGTCCGCTGTCGGTCTTTGGTTTTCTGGATTCGCCGGAAGGCCATGCGGAAATCCACCTGGACAATGTCCGTGTACCCAAAAGTAACTTACTCCAGGAAGAGGGGAGTGGTTTTGCCATTGCCCAGGGCCGCCTCGGGCCCGGCCGCATTCACCACTGCATGCGCCTCATTGGCGCCGCCCAGCGCAGCCTCGAGCTCATGTGCGAACGGGTAGCCACCCGCGTTGCCTTCGGGCGCACCCTCCAGGACTTTTCCAGCATCCGCCAGGATATTGCCCGCTCGCGCTGCGAGATCGAGCAAACCCGGCTGTTGGTGCTGGCTGCCGCCGACAAGATGGACCGCCACGGCAACAAGGTGGCCAAAGACCTGATTGCGATGATCAAAATCGTGACGCCAGCCATGACCCAGGCCGTGGTCGATCGCGCCATCCAGGCCCACGGTGGGATGGGGGTGAGCGCCGATACGCCCCTGGCGGGGTACTGGGTCTACGCCCGCACCATGCGCCTGGCCGATGGCCCCGACGAGGTGCACATGCACCAGCTGGGCCGCGATACGGTGAAGCACTGGACGCGGTAGCCGTTACATTTTATCGGCAAAATTGTCAGCGCACCAAAAGTCCATCGCCTCCTTCAGGAATTCGCCCATTCGGGGGTAGGCCTGGCCTTCGATGGTAGTGAAATCGGGGTCCTGGATGTAGTGTTCTGCCAGGCAGGCAAAAGTGGTGGCCTGGGGATTGGAAAAACAATTATCTTCGTAGACCAATCAAGTTTAAGTCCATGCAGAAATTCTTCCCAATCCCCGTCAGCTCCATTGGAAATCACGCACCGTTGACCACCGGGAGTAGCCCCCTTTTATGGAAGCTTTTGCTCCTGCTGGGGCTCTGTCCACTGGGGTTGGCCGGGCAAAATGCGGCTCCCCCGGTGACGGCTGACACCGTGCTCACCGGCATTCAGCTGATGAACGTCTACGAGCTCAACCTCAATGCCCATTCCTTCAATGCCGACTTCTACCTCTGGTTCAAATGGCGGGGTGACAAGGATCCGATGAACATCGAATTTGTCAACGCCATCGACAAATGGAGTTTTACCCAGAACAATTTTTACGAGGAGGCCATCACCCTGCCCGACGGCTATTTCTACAACGGCATGCGGATCGAAGGCCGCTTCTACCATCCTTTTGAGCTGGGGCGCTTCCCGCTGGATGAACATCAGTTGGATATTCAAATTGAAAACGTCGATTTTCCACTCGATTCCCTCCGTTACGTTGTGGCTCCGGGGGCTACCTTCATTCGGCGCAACTTGCAACTGCCGGGTTGGAACATGGGTGGGCTGACCACCGAGCACAGCACGACTACTTACCCCACGAATTTGGGCGAAAATCCCGGACAGGAAATGGCCTACAGCAACTTCATTTTCCGGTTGTCCATTGCCCGGCCGCTGAATTACTTTCTCCTCAAGCTGCTGTTGCCGTTGCTCATCGTCATTGTGGTCAGCCTGGGGGCCTTGTACATTCACCCCAGCCACGCCGACGCCCGGATTTCCTTGCCCATTGGCAGTCTGTTAGCCGCTATTTTTCTGCAGCAATCCTACAGTGCTGCCCTACCTGATGTGGGCTACATGGTGTTGATGGATAAGATTTACCTGGTGGCCTTCGCGGTCATTGCGGCGGTCATGTGGCGGGTCATCCTGGCCAGTAACCACCTGACCACCTTGAAAAAGCAGGCCGATGTTCCCGCGATTCGGCGCTTGGACGCTCGCTTAGCGATGTTTTTCCTGGTGGTGCTTTTTTTGGTGCTCGGCGGGTTGGTGCAATGGAATAGATAGTGTACAGAAAACCACCAGAAAATGGAAAATACCCAATTATAATGAACTACATTTGCCTTAACTGCTTAACAATTTTCGCATGATCCAAAGAATCCAATCCATCTTTTTATTCCTTGCCGGCGCTTGCGCGTTGGTGCTTTTTGCCTTGCCACTGGCTACGACGCCCACGGCTCAGGCCAGTTCACCCCTGTTTGCCGATGCGGCCTTCGAGGTGCAGGATGGCCCCACCATGATGGGCGCTTTCGGTTTGGCCGGCTTGGGTTTATTGGTGGCGATCTTCTTGTACCGCAACCGCAGCTTGCAGATGAACATCACCCGATTGGGGCTGTTTTTGGCAGGTGCGGGTATGGGTGCCGCCGCTTATCGTTATTTCAACGACCCGGCCGCTTCCCTGGCGCAACCTGCGGTAGGGATTGCTTTTCCAGTCTTGGCCATCTTATTCGGATTCCTCGCTTACCGCAATATAAAAAAGGACGATAAACTCGTGAAGTCGATTGATCGGCTGCGTTAGTCTTTGGGAACCTGCGACAGCAAAGGCCTACTGCTCATTGGGCATAACCGTCGGAGCCGCCCACAAATTCGTTGGGTACCAACGGTTGTTCCACCACCAGCCCTCGGGCGTGCGGCGGGCGACGGTGCTACCTGCCGGACGGATTAGCACCTCATCAAGCAGGAGGGGGCCTTCTTTTTGGTCATCGTTGCGGATGCTGAGTTCGATGCGGCTATTGGCTTGCTGCCGGGGCAGGGAAAATGCCATCAGGGCCCAGCCACGGTCGTCGAATACCGTGGCGACCAGGCGGCTGATGCGTTCCTGCCGAAACAGTTCAGCGCCGGTTTCGGCGTCGTATTCCACCCAGGTAATGGCCGTGCGGGCAGAACGATCGCTATGGAGAAACTGCCAGAAGGAGACGGTCACTTCGCCGGTGTAGCTGCTTTGCCAGACGGTATCGAGCAGGCGGGTCCGGCCGCTCATGTCGCTCGTCAATTGGCCCGCGCCGAAGTAAGCATCCGGCGTTGGGTACTGGTCGAAAGGCTGGTAAAGCCAGTCGGTTAAGGTGTCGGTACTCCGCCAGCCACCCGGCCGGACCGCCAGGGTGTCCATTTGGGCCTGCACTGCCCGGACCTGGTCTTGCAGGCGCAGGGCGAAGCTAGCCAACGGCAATTCGTAGAGGTGCAACCAGTCGTTTTCGTAAAGCAGGTTGGCGTGTTGATTGAGGTGGATGAACTGCTCACCGAACTCGTGCACCCGCACGTTGTCCCAGAAGAGCAAGAGGGGTTTGTCGTTGGGGTAATCGGCGAAAATCCGGGGCATCCGGTAAGGCTCGGTCACCAACTGCAGTTGGTTGAGGGTCTGGCTCAGCGACGTGCGGGTGAGCATGGCCGCCGTCAGGGGCAGCCCGGTTTGCATAGACAAGGTGAAGGGCTTCTGGCTGATCCAGCCCGTGGCTTCCCACCAGAAGTTGTCGGAACCAATATTGAAATAAGGGATCGGCAGGCAGGCCTGGAAGCGGCTGTAATCGATGCCGCGGTCGGTGAAGCGCTCGCCCGGCACCCAGTTTTCGACTTCGTCGAGATCGATCGGACAGGAGGTGTTGAAGTGATAACTTTCGAAGGTCAGCACGCCCAACGGTAAGAGCAGCAGCGCCCAGCGCCGCCACGGCAGTACGGCAACCTGGCTCCATTGGTAGAGGTAGTAAAAGGCCGTGATGTTGGCCGCATAAAAAAACACCCACGCAAAGCGGCCAATGGAGCGAAACTGCTGAATGGGGCCCGTGTATGGCAGGAGTGCTTTGCCGTAAGGTAAAATAAAAGGAAGGCCATAGGCAAATAACGAAATAGCGATTCCGCTCAGGAGCAGGTAATGCAGGTACTTTTCCCGTTCGGTAGTGGGGGCCAGTGGCCAGGTCCGCAACCGGCTCCGCAACAACAGGCTGAAGCAAAAAAGCAGAAAAGCCATCGCCACCAGGCCCACGTAGGCTTTCGCCTCAAAATCGGGTACGTGAACCGGCACCAGGTGGTCATTGATCCACTGCCAGTGCGGTTGGGACATATCCGTGAAGACCCCCGACAAGCGGCTGCGGTAATTGAAAAATCCCCAGGGAACAGGGTTGCGATCCGTCACGGGATCGGGGTAGATCATCCAGGCGTAGAAAAACGCCAGGGGCAGGCCCAGCATCAGCAGGCCGTGCCCCAAATAGCCGGGCGTAGCCGCCCAGTCGCGCCGCGCCAACCAGCGTACCCCTACCCAGCCCACAATCGCAAAGGCAAGAATGGCAAAGAAATAGAAATGCAGCAGGGCATACGCCCAGACCACCCCTCCCAACGCCAAGCTCCAGCGCCAGTGTGGCTTTTCGTGCCAACGCAACAACAGGTAAAAGACCAGCGGCAAGACCTCGGGATGTGCCAGTCCAAAATGCGACAGCATCCGGTTGATTTGCGGAGAAAAGAAAGCCAACCCAATGGCCACCAGCAAACTGTACCACGGGGGTAACCCCAGGCGGGTAAAGATGAGGTACAGGAAAACGGCGCAAAGTAAAAGGGAAACCAGCAGAAAAACATGCAGGATACCCACCCCGTAGGGCGTGACGTCGAGCCCCAGGCTTTTTAAGATCTTTAAGGTATTGGAAAAAAGCGGCTGGCAATCACCCGGCACCACCTGCTCCCCGTAGGGATAGTTCATGCCCGCAAAATGCGACAGAGTGGTGTCGTGATCCACGTGGTAAAAAATGGCGTCGTAGGTCTTGTAACCATCGCCCCAGGGTTCGATGAAGCGGGTATTGGTATGGGCAAAGAAGTCGGGGAACCGAAGCCACAAGAGCACGGCGGTGACGACCAGCAAAGCCATAAAAAACAAAGCACGTTGCATCTTAACTGATTCTAAACCCGAAACTAGCGCTACTGCGGTCGGCAGGGGCGCTTAAACTTTCCAAAAACGCAGGATCAGCCCTTCGCAAGCCAACCACAACAAGACCAGCATGATACACCAACGCCAGAGCACGACCCCCTGGCTGCGTTCCGCAATTTCGGTGGTAATGGCATTGTCATTGGCGGTATCGATGATATCGATACGGTCACCGATGCGTTCCTTGAGGTCGGCGGGTGAATAGTAGTCCAACGCAGATTCCCGGCGATTATAATTGAAGGCAAAATGATCGAGTCGCTGCTCGGGGTTGAGGAAAAGCTCGTAAAACCCGGCCTCCGTAACCTGGTTGTCGATACCCAAAAATACGCGGGAACCCACGATGCGTTGTTCGGGGATGAATTCGCCTGCGCTGCCTTGCATTTTGTAGGCGATTTCTCCCGAGTTCTGCTGGTGCGTGGTTTCGATGACTTCATCTTTGCCAATCGTGTAAGCCAACGGTTTGGCCGCGCCGGCCGAGATGGCCATCTTGTAGAGCATGGGCACAAAAATTTCGGCATTCTGAACCAGGTTGTTTACCTGCTCGTCGATGGGGGCGCTGCACAGGTAGAGGTGACCTTGTCCAGACTGGTATTTGGCCAGGTAGGTAGAGCCATCGCGGTAGGTCAGGAGGTTTTCTTCCTGGCGGCCAGCGAAGCTGGTGAGCGGAAAGTTCCCCTGGGTCGTCGGGAGGCGCAAGCTGGCCGAGCGATTTTCGAAGACGTCCTGGAAGACAAATTCTTCGGTATTGATGGTACCTACGGTGCGTTCTTTTTCTTCAAAGGGGCGCAGTTCGTTGGCCGGAAACGGCGTCAGGAATCCCCGGTAGCTACCCAGGTCGGAGCTGCGGCCGGGGAAGACCAGGAGGTTGCCCCCCTGCTGCACGTATTGTTGCAGTTCGTTGGCCAGTCCGCTGGAGATACTGGGCAACCCTTCGAGAATGATCATCTGGTAAGTGGGTAGCGAACTGTAGTTCAACTCCTGGCTGGAAACAAATTCGGGGGCAAAAACACCGAGTCCTTGTAGGGCTGCTTTCAAAAAGCGGTTGTTGGCGCCGGGCGCAATAACCAGCACCGCAATCTTCTCGGCTACCCGAAAGGTGAGGTTGTACTGGTCGTCAAACTGGATGGGGTAATCCGTGATTCCCAGGGTCACGTCCTGCCACCCCGGCTGGGTGACGTTGATAATGACCGAGTCGATGAGGGTGCCAAGGGCCGGAACCGTGAGCACGCCTTCGGGCTTTTCCTGTCCGTTGTAGCGCACGCTGAGGCGGACGTTGTCGATGTCTTCGTTGCTGTAGTTGCGAATGCGGACGTGCAGCCGGTTGTTCTGGTTGAGCAGGGGCACGGGCGCCTCGAACCAGGCCGAGTCCAGGCCGACGTTGCGTTCCTGCACCGCTTGCAGCGGAACCAGCGTAAGATCCACCGTGGTATCTTCCCAGATGGGGAGGTCGGTAATGTTGCGCTGAAAATCGGAGATCAGGTAGAGCGACTGGTAGTCGGCATCACCAGTCGCGAGGGCTTGTTGCTGGCGCGCCGTGACGGTCGACAATTGCCGGACGGCTGGCCCAATGGTGATCTCGTCAATCAGGGCCAGGGCTTCATCCTGGCCGACCAGGCGCTGGTGGCGGCCTTCAAAGTTGTTGGTCAGTACCTGAAAGCGGTTCTCCGGGCTATAGGCTTGCACCACATCGCGGGCCCGCTGCTTGGCTTTCTCCAGCAAGGGGATATCCTGGCTCAGCGCACTCATGCTGAATGAGTTGTCCACAAAAACACTGATGGCCTTGCTACCCGTTTTGATGGCCTTGTTCTGCGGAATAAAAGGTTGTGCGAACGCAAAAACCAGAAAAGCCAGGGCCAGTAAGCGGAGTGCCAAAACGAGTAGATTGCGCAACCGGGAACGCATGCTGGTTTCCTCCTTGACCTCGCGCAGAAACTTCACGTTGGTGAACAACACGCGCTTGAATCGCCGGAAGTAGAACAGGTGGATAATGATCGGTATCGCCAGTGCCAAAAGGGCCCAGAGAAATGTCGGATAGACAAACTGCATACTATCTGCTTTGGGGTTTGCCGATTAAGTCGGAAAGGACGCAAAGGTAAGAAATGTGCACCAATAGGCGGGTTACCAGGAATGGCATTTATAAAAAAAGCACACCAACTGACGCTGGTGTGCTGCAAAAAGCTTAAAGTCGAAATGTTTTTTGGGGTTATCTGTCGACTCGTAGCCCACGGGGCCACGCTAAACTGATTTTATTCCAGGGAAATAGCCTGCTGCCAGTGGTAAAGCGGCGTTTTCATCTCGAGGTAGAAGTCGCCAGCAGGAACTTGCAGGAGGTTGATTCGCTTTTCAATATCCGGTACGCCTTTGAAGGTTTGCTCGTATAGCACGTGCCCCCCCTCGTTGCGCAGCACCAGGGTAAAATCCGCCAGAGCAGGATTGAGAAAGTTAACATCCAGCTGGCGGCCTTTGAGAATCACCTCGGGGAAATAGACGACCGTACGGGCTTCCAGGTTGTAGAGCACGGCTCGCCTGGTCAGCTGGATCGGCTGGCTAATTTCCGTACCCGAAGTACGTAAAACAAAGGTGTAAGCTCCTTCCCCCATGCCTTCGAGGCTATAAATCCCCTGGTATTCGGCCCCCTTGATGGATTGAGACAGCAACACCCTGCCCCGCTGGTTTTTTACCTGAAACTCGGCTTCGCCCGGTTCCAATCCGGCAACGCTCACGGCAAATTGCTGGCCCAGCCCGGCATTGATGATGCGAAAATCGGGCAAGCTGCTGCCGCGAACCTGGATGCTCCCCAATAAGAGGAGAACGACCACTGCGAAAGTGGCACGGTGATATAAATAGTTCCTGTTCATGTTCATTTGGTTAATGATCGTGTATTTTATACACTATCTCTTGTTCAAACACAAACATACCCCGAAATGTTCCAGAACACTACTGCTATCTTGATTTATTTTGATGCTTTTTTGATATTTAACATTTAAAACACGCTAATTTTTGTTAATTTAACACGTAACTTAAAGAGGAAATCCTTTGAATAACACCCTTGGCCGCCAAATATTCTTTGGCAATCTATAAAACCAATAAAAATTAGGTTTAACAAAAAGATGCTATCTGCACCTGGCTTCCCGGTAGTTTGATACCGATTAATGCCTTATTTTTGCGTTATATCCCAATAATCCCATGTTGACCCGCAATTATCTTACCCTATTTCTTTGTTTTTGGAGCCTCGTCCTGTGCAGCCAGGGTTATACGCCTTCTCCTGGATCCGCGGCATCAGCCTACTTCCAGGATGGCCAATCGGCGTTGCTGGCCAAGGACTACCGCACTGCTATCCGCTACCTGCGCAAAGCCCACCAGGCCCAACCGTCGCTAACCGTTGCCCGGCGGCTCATTGGCCAGTGTTATACCCTGCTGGGGGAATACCCTGAAGCCGCCAACGAATACCTGCAGGTGGTCCGGTCTGATTCGCTGTTTTCGCGCCTCATTTATTTTGAACTGGGAGACATCTACTACAAAATGGGAGAACCGGAATTGGCCCTGCGCTATTTCAAGACCTTTTCCCAGCTGCAGGATCGGCCGGTAGAAGTCTTTGGCTTACACGGTGTGGAAGAGATGGTTGAAGAATTACTGCACCTCGACCGCCTGAACAACAATATCCGCGCCTGCCAGCTTTCCATCGATTCGGTGAAATTCATCAACATCACGGAAATCCAGAACCTCGGCAAAGGGATCAACAGTGGGCAGGACGACTATTTTCCTTTTTTGACCAACGACCAGGAACGGCTCTACTACACCCGCCAACGCACCGATGGCGACGAAGACCTCTACTACAGTACCCTGCGCAATGGACAGTGGCGGACTGGCGAGCGGTTGAAGGATTTCAATACCGACGCCCCCGAGGGCATGAGTACGCTGGTTCGCAACGGCCGCCGCCTGTTCTTCACGGCTTGCCGACGCGACAGCGTAGCGGGGCCCTGCGACATTTGGGAAGCCCTCATTGACGGTGCTGAAGTTAAGCAGATTACCGCGTTGGGTGCCCCCATCAACTCGGTCTACTGGGAATCGCAGGCGGCCGTCAGTTGCGATGGCTCCCAACTCTTTTTCGCCAGTAACCGCCCTGGCGGACTGGGCGGCACCGATATCTATATGACCCAACGCCTGCCGAACGGCAACTGGGATTTGCCCGTCAATCTCGGCGAACCCCTCAATACGCCCGGCGACGAAGAAGCGCCTTTTATTTCCAACGATGGCAAAACCCTCTACTTTTCCAGTACGGGCCACCTGGGCATGGGAGAACAGGATATTTTCATGAGCTGGTGGGACGACCGCCTGGACCGCTGGAGCGTTCCGATCAACCTGGGTTTGCCGGTCAACGGCCCCCACCGCGAGCTGGGTTTTTACCTCTCGGCCGATGGCACCACCGGTTTCTTCGCCAGCAACCGACCCGGCGGTGAAGGCGGTATGGACATCTATCGTTTTGAACTGTCGGAACAACTCTTCGGGGATCCCATCACCTTTCTGGAAGGCAGTGTGAAGGATTCCGTGCTCCTGACCGGCATTGCTACCCAGGTGGCTATCAATGGCAAAAAAAACCTGCAAACCGACGCCGAAGGGCGCTTTTTCCTCTGCGCCGGCGCGGACGAAACCCTCGACTTCACCATTGCGGCCGACACCTACCGGCCCTACCACAACCAGTTTTTTATTCCCCGCTGGGACAACCGCAAGTTCTTTACCATCGATCTCCTGCTCCAGCCCGAGTTCAGCTTCCTGGCCGAACTGGAAGCCGAAACGGCTACCAACCAGCTCACCCGCAAGGCCCCCCGGGAGATGACCATTAACCACAGTATTCTCTTCACCTTCGATAGCGCTATCCTGGCCGAACAAGAGATCCAACGACTCGAAGCCCTGGTAGAATCCCTCTACGGCAGGTCGATTGTCAAACTGGAAATCATCGGTTATGCCGACGATATTGGTGCCCAGACCTACAACCTCCAACTGTCTGAAGACCGGGCCAAACAAGTGGCCGTTTTCCTCCTGGGCCGCCGCATCGGGGTGGATGACATCCACATCGAAGGCAAAGGAACCCTGACCAACGACCGCGAGCGCTCCCAGAACCGAAGAGTGGATATTCGGGTGACTTTGATGGAATAGGAAGAGATCGCAATCGGAAATCGGAGGTAGGTAAAAAGTGTAAAAGTGTAAAGGGGGAAAAGTGTAAAAGTTGGGCAAGTGTAAAAGAGGGGTAAAGGGGGACTTTGACCTTCAAACAAAGGCAGGCAAACCAGTTCAGAATATTGGTAGCCAATCTTCATCATTCAAAATAGACTGCAAACCATGAAGGACCAACTACAGGTAGGATTTGCTCAACTGGCGCCCATTTGGCTGGACCGCGCTGCCACCACGGATAAAATGCTCACCTACGTACACGAGGCCGGTACGCAGGGATGCCAGTTGCTGGTTTTTGGCGAAGCCCTCCTCCCCGGCTACCCCTTTTGGGTAGAACTCACGGACGGCGCCCGCTTCAATTCGCAGCTCCAAAAAGAGATTCATGCGCACTATTGCGAGCAGGCCATCCAGGTGGAACGCGGTGACCTGGCGCCGTTCTGTCAGGCGGCCCAACGCTACGGGATGGCCCTGGTGCTGGGGACGATCGAGCGGCCTACCGACCGGGGCGGACACAGCCTCTATTGTTCCCTGGTATACATCGATGCCAGTGGGCACATCGCCAACGTACACCGCAAACTACAACCCACCTACGAAGAGCGACTCACCTGGGCAGCCGGTGATGGCCACGGCCTGCGCACCTTCCCGCTGGGAAAATTTACCCTCGGTGGCCTCAATTGCTGGGAAAACTGGATGCCCCTGCCCCGGGCGGCCCTCTACGCCCTGGGCGAAGACCTGCACGTCGCCATCTGGCCCGGCAACGTGCGGAATACCGACATACTGACCCGCTTTCTGGCGCAGGAGGGGCGCTCGTACGTGATGTCGGTGAGTGGCCTGATGCGGCGCACCGATTTTCCCACCACTACGCCGCACCTGGAACGGATACTGGAACAGGCGCCAGACCTGCTGGCCAACGGCGGCTCTTGCATCGCCAATCCGGATGGTTCGTGGTTGGTGGAACCCATTGCCAATGAGGAATGCCTGCGTATCGTCACGATTGACCACGCCCGGGTACGCGAAGAGCGGCAAAATTTTGACCCGGCCGGACACTATTCCCGGCCGGATGTAACCCAGTTGTTCGTCAACCGGAAGCGGCAAAGCACGGTGCAGTTTACCGAGGAATGAACAGCTGAACATCGCGTTTAATAGCCAGATCCAACCCCAGAACCACCCGGCATCAAGGCTGCGGTGCCGGCTTTTTCTTCGCGTACAAATTAACGAACTGGTGGTTGCCGGAAGTGCCAAAACGCTGGTGAACCTGGCCGATCCCGTGGCGCTGAAACAGGGCAAATACCGCATTCAGGTCGTAATCAAACATTGGAAAAGCGTAATCCTTTTGTCCCAGTAAAAAACGGATAATCCCTGGATAAGTAAAGTGGATATATTGCCGGAATTTCCCGCTCGGGGTGCTTAAGTTATTGTAAGTCAATTGAAAATAGGCAAAGCCCCCAGCGGTGAGGTGGCTCAGCAGATGATCCAGCAGCAGTAGGCCATTGGCGGGCGGAATGTGCTGAAAAACGAGGTGGGCCTGCACGTAATCGTATTGCTGGGTTAGAAAAGGTGCCTGATCGGGAATGAGTTGAAAACGCACATTGTCGCGTTGCTGATCCGCACCATTTTTGGTCGCCTCGGCCAGCATGGCTGCCGAAACATCCACCCCCGTTACCTGTTGGCAATAGGAACTTAGTGCCAGGCTAAGCCGACCAACTCCACAACCAAAGTCCAGCGCGTGAACGGGATTAAACCCTTTTTGGGGCCATATAGCATTAAACATCCTGGCCGTCCGCTCGATGGTTTGCTGTCCGGAGGCAAAGAACGCCGCCTTCGTGTCGGCATCCAACTCATCCACCCGGTATTCCGAATGCGTCAGCACGCCGAAATAGGGATGGGTTGCGCCTATTCTCTTCCAGAAATGGGTGTAAACGTGTTTATTCATCAACTAAAATTAATAAAAAATGACGGGTGCAGCCCCATTGGTTTACCTTTACCTTCGTAAAATACGATTAAAATAGTTGGTAATGAATCAGGAAGCAGCAACTTTTGCCCAAATAGTAAAAGCCCGCCGGGCGGTACGCAAATACGAAGAAGAAGCACCCTTTGATGAGCAAGCCGTTCAGCGAAGCCTGGCCCTGGCGGTACTCGCTCCCAACAGCAGCAATCTGCAAACCTGGGAATTTTTTCGGGTACGTACCCCAGCGGCCAAAGCCGAAGTTGCCCGCCTGTGCATGAACCAAAGTGCGGCCCGCACCGCCCAGGAAATGGTCGTAGTGGTGTGCCGCACCGATAAATGGAAGGTGAACAGCCGCCGTATCCTGGCCAATATGCGGCACAGCTTTTCGACGCCCCTGACCAAACGGGATCAGCGGGCCGTAGAATATTACCAACGCAATATCCCCTTGCTCTACCTCCATGACCCCTTCGGGCTGATGACCCTCCTGCGCCGCATCCTGGTAGCCGTTAAGAGCATGCAAGGGCCTTTTGTTCGCTGGACCACCCACACCAACGCACGCATCATCACCCACAAAAGCGCCGCCCTGGCCGCCCAAAATTTTATGCTCGCCATGCAAGCCGAAGGCTATGCCACCTGCCCCATGGAAGGTTTTGACGAAAAACGCCTCAAGCGCTTCCTCAAGCTCCCCCGACCAGCAGAAATCAGCATGGTCATCGCTACCGGCGTTCCTGCCGACGAAGGTGTCTACAGCGAACGGTTCCGGTTTCCGCTGGAGGAGGTCGTTTTTGAGGTGTAGCCGCAACCTACCCGCGCTTTCTGGTACTTTCTGTTTGTTGATGTAGTGTTGATGTAGTGGTATTTCAGTAAAAAAACAAGATTAATGACTAACCTTGCGATTATTATTGGTGTATCTTGGCTTCCGGCATAATTTTATTTTATTAATGTTCTGCCGGCCAGTAGTCCAGGCATTAGCGTTTTGGTCGTATGCATCCAGCTGTTTAGCATCTTTACCACTGTGCCAGGCTGTAGTGATATCCCTGTTTTCGTGTCGTTTCAATCTAATTGATCATTTTAGGTATGGCGTACATTTTATTAAATGACGATTTATCCAACCTGCTAACAAGCCTTGACTAACATCATATGCATTATATCCAAAACAAACTTTGCTTCCTATTGACGCTTGTATTGGTGTTGATTTTTTCAACCCAATCCATAGCTCAAATTCCAATAGTTTTAACCCAAGACGAGGGAGATGCGATGATAGGGCTTGACAGGAAAGCGTTCCTTGGACTTGGAAATACGTCAGCTCACAGCCAAGGCTATCATCACGATTTCACTCTGCCGGCAAGCACAGGCCCTTGCCAACGGATTACAGGTATCAGGGTCGTCATCAATATTACAAACTACACCAATAGTGGTAGTCCTTGTCCCCATACAATACTCTTTTACAATCTTTATTATGGCTGTGGGGCATACAGTGGAGGTGCCACGTGTCCGCCGGGTACTAATTTGATAGCAGAACCTAATTTCGCCCCTGGCACAAGTCCTCCCGCCTTCAATTTCGGAAATCCTTTGGGCAGCCCTCTCAACGGTAGCATTGTGCCAGATTTTGGAGGCAATTTAAGTGTGGACATCGTACCTGTTTCTAATCCTGGTTGCAATACTTTATTGAGTGGGCAAATAAGTTATGAATATACCATAATGGTTACCATCATGACGGATTTAGTTACTTGTACAGGTACGGGATTACTGCAGGGAACGACGACCGTGCAAGCATGCGATGACCTCAACCCCTGCACGACCGGTGAAACGGAGACAATCCTGGATTGTGATGGCTCCATCTGTATCCCCTGTGGTGGCGGCACGCCGGTTGGCTGTGGTAGCGGTCCGACGACGACTTTGCCTTGTGATGACCTCAACCCCTGCACGACCGGCGAAACGGTAACCACGCTGAATTGCGACGGCTCCGTCTGTGTCCCTTGTGGTGGCGGTGTGCCTGTCAATTGCGGAAGCGGTCCTACCTCCGTAGTGCCCTGCAACGATGGCAACCCCTGCACGACCAACGATATGCAAACCATCCTCGATTGTAATGGAACGGTTTGTGTGCCCTGTTTGGGTACCCCCGTCGATTGCTCCAATGGCACTACCTCCGTGGTGCCCTGCAACGATGGCGACCCTTGCACGATCAACGACGTGCGCACCATCCTCGACTGTAACGGAGCGGTTTGTGTGCCTTGTATGGGTACGCCCGTGGATTGCTCCAACGGCACCACCTCGGTGGTGCCCTGCAACGACGGCGACGCCTGTACCATTAATGATACCCAAACCATCCTGGATTGCGACGGCAGTATCTGTGTGCCTTGCCAGGGTACGGTGCCACCAGCCTGCTTCAGCACCGTGGTCTTACCCTGCGACGATGGTGACCCCTGTACCGAAAACGACGAAGCCATCGTAGAAGCTTGTGACAACTCAGTCATTTGCGTTCCTTGCCAGGGAACGGCTCCGCCGGCTTGTTTCAACACCGTGGTCTTGCCCTGCGACGATGGCAATCCCTGTACCGAAAATGACGAAGCCATCGTAGAGGCTTGTGACAATACCATAATCTGTGTGCCTTGCCAGGGAACGCCTATTTCCACCTGCTTCAATACCGTGGTCTTGCCCTGCAACGACGGCAACCCCTGCACCGAAAATGACGAAGTCATCGTAGAAGCTTGTGACAACTCCGTCATTTGTGTGCCTTGCCAGGGTATTCCGATCGACTGCACCACTGGTACCACCTCGGTTGTTACCTGCAACGACGGCAACGCCTGTACCATCAACGACGTGCAAACCATCCTCGACTGTGATGGCTCTATCTGCGTCCCCTGCCTGGGTACCCCCATTGATTGTGCCAGCGGCACCACTTCCGTGCTTCCCTGCGACGACGGCAACCCGAACACCATCAACGACGTACAGACCGTCCTCGACTGCGACGGCTCCGTCTGTGTGCCCTGTATGGGTATCCTGGGTGACTGTGCTACCGCACCCACCACGGTGCAGCCCTGTGACGACGGTGACGCCTGTACGGCCAACGATATGGAGACCATCCTCAACAGCGACGGCTCCGTCTGTGTGCCCTGCGCCGGTACCGTGATCGACTGTTCCAACGGCGCCACCTCGGTTGTGCCTTGTAACGACGGCAACGCCTGTACCATCAATGATATGCAGACCATCCTGGATTGTGATGGCTCGGTTTGTATCCCCTGTTTAGGCACCCCCATCGATTGTACAACCGGTACCACTTCCGTGCTTCCCTGCGACGACGGCAACCCGAACACCATCAACGACGTACAAACCGTGCTCGACTGCGACGGCTCCATCTGCGTGCCTTGTATGGGTATCACCGGCGACTGTGCCACCGCACCCACCACGGTGCAGCCCTGTGACGACGGCAACGCCTGCACCATTAATGACATGCAAACCATCCTCAACAGCGATGGCTCCATCTGTGTGCCCTGCGCCGGAACGGTGATTGATTGTACCACTGGTACTACCTCGGTCGTGCCCTGCAACGACGGCAATGCCTGTACCATCAACGACGTGCAGACCATCCTCGACTGTAATGGTTCCGTCTGTGTGCCCTGTATGGGTACCCCCATTGATTGTGCCACTGGCACCACTTCCGTGCTTCCCTGCGACGACGGCAACCCGAATACCATCAACGACGTACAAACCGTACTGGATTGCGACGGTTCCATCTGCGTGCCTTGTATGGGTACCTTGGGCGACTGTGCTACCGCACCCACCACGGTACAACCCTGCGACGACGGCAACGCCTGCACCATTAATGATATGCAAACCATCCTCAACAGCGATGGCTCTATCTGCGTGCCCTGCGCTGGCACGGTGATTGATTGCACCAACGGCCCCACTTCGGTCGTGCTCTGCAACGATGGCAACGCCTGTACCATCAACGACGTGCAGACCATCCTCGATTGTAATGGTTCCGTCTGTGTGCCCTGTATGGGTACCCCCATTGATTGTGCAACCGGCACCACTTCCGTACTCCCCTGCGACGACGGCAACCCGAACACCATCAACGATGTACAAACCGTACTGGATTGCGACGGCAGTATTTGCGTGCCCTGTATGGGTACGGCAGGCGACTGTGCCACGGCACCCACCACGGTGCAACCCTGCGACGACGGCAACGCCTGCACCATTAATGATATGCAGACCATCCTCAACAGCGATGGCTCCATCTGTGTGCCCTGCGCCGGCACGGTGATTGATTGCACCAACGGCCCCACTTCGGTCGTGCCCTGCGACGACGGCAACGCCTGTACCATCAATGACGTGCAAACCATCCTGGATTGTGATGGCTCGGTTTGTATCCCCTGTCTGGGCACGCCCATTGATTGTGCAACGGGTACGACTTCCGTACTCCCCTGTGACGACGGCAACCCGAACACCCTCAACGACGTACAAACCGTGCTCGACTGCGACGGCTCCATCTGCGTGCCTTGTATGGGCACCCTGGGCGATTGTACGACCGGCCCCACCACCGTACAACCCTGCGACGACGGCGACCCCTGCACGGCCAACGATATGGAGACCATCCTCAACGGCGACGGCAGCATTTGTGTGCCTTGCGCCGGTACGGTGATCGATTGTTCCAACGGCACCACTTCGGTCGTGCCCTGTGACGACGGCAACGCCTGTACGATCAATGATATGCAGACCATCCTGGATTGCGATGGCAGCATCTGTGTACCCTGCCTGGGTACCCTGGTCGATTGTGCGACCGGCACCACTTCGGTGCTCCCCTGCGACGATGGCAACGCCTGTACGATCAATGATATGCAGACCATCCTCGATTGCGATGGCAGCATCTGTGTACCCTGCCTGGGTACCCTAGTCGATTGTACGACCGGCACCACTTCGGTGCTCCCCTGCGACGACGGCAACCCGAACACCATTAACGACCTACAAACCGTGCTCGACTGTGACGGCTCCATCTGTGTACCCTGTATGGGTATCCTGGGCGATTGTACCACCGGCCCCACCACCGTACAACCCTGTGACGACGGCGATCCCTGTACGGCCAATGACCAGGAGACCATCCTCAATAACGACGGCAGCATTTGTGTGCCCTGCGCCGGAACGGTGATCGACTGTACCAACGGCGCCAGCTCCGTCGTATCCTGCGACGACGGCAACGCCTGCACGATTAATGACGTACAGACTATTCTGGATTGCGACGGCTCTATTTGTATCCCCTGTATGGGCACGCCGATCGACTGTACGACCGGTACCACGAGTATCCTACCTTGCGACGATGGCAACGCTTGTACGATCAACGACCAACAAACCATCCTGGATTGTGACGGCAGCATCTGTGTCCCTTGTTTGGGTACACCCATTGATTGCACGACGGGCACCACCTCGGTAGTGGCCTGCAACGACGGCAACCCCTGTACGATCAACGATGTGCAAACGATCCTGGACTGCGATGGCAGCATTTGTGTGCCCTGCCTGGGCACGCCGATTGATTGTGCCACGGGCACCACCTCGGTCGTCCCGTGCAACGATGGCAATGCCTGCACCAGCAACGATGTGCAAACGATCCTCGACTGCGACGGCAGCATCTGTGTCCCTTGCCTGGGTACACCGATTGATTGTGCGACCGGCCCGACGACTACTTTACCCTGCAATGACGGCGATCCGAACACCAGCAACGACTTGCAAACGATCCTCGACTGTGACGGCTCCATCTGTGTGCCCTGCGCCGGAACGCCCTGTAGTGGCGACCTCTCGGCGTTGGTGACGGCTATTGGTGAACGGTGCCCGGGCCAGGGCGATGGCAGCTTCCAGGTGGACTCGGTTTTTGGGGGCAAAGCGCCCTACCTGCTTGCCCTCAATGCGGGCAATTTTGGCCCCGTCACCCTGTATGAAAATCTGGTGCCCGGGGTGTACACCTTAAGCATCCAGGATGCCGACGGCTGTACGGCAGACGTGAACGTTACCGTGCCCCAAACCGATGCCTTGTGGCTGGACCTGGGCATGAACCAAACGATTGATTTAGGCGATAGCCTACAGTTGTCCTTTAATACCAATGCCATCATTGATACCATCATTTGGGTGGCCGACCCGAGTTTGAGTTGTACCAACTGTGCGGAGCCCTACGCCCGCCCCCTGGACCAAACGACCTACTCGGTAACCGTGGTGGATGTCAATGGCTGCGTGGTAAGCGATCAAATTGTGGTGCTGGTAGACCGCAGCGAGAAAGTATTCATTCCGAACGTCTTTTCGCCCAATGGCGATGGTGTTAATGATGAGTTTATGGTCTATGGTGGCCAAGGTGTTCAGCTCATAAAAAGCATGCAAATCTTTGACCGCTGGGGCAGTAATGTGTTTGCAGTAACGAATGTTGCAACCAATGATCCATTGGCTACTTGGGATGGCAGACAACAAGGCAAGATCGTAAATGCGGGTGTTTATATCTATTTTATTGAAATCCGACTCATTGACGGGCGAGTTTTAATAGAAAGTGGAGAAATTATTGTGCTGAAATAATAAAATTCTTAGTTTTGGGAGATTTTTCGCTCAAAACAGGACGACCTAATTTTTGTATAAAGAATTTAGCTTTGCACTTAGTACCTAGGCGCGATGCAAGATGACTTGAATAACATTTCTATTAATCTTATGAAAAACAACGACGAATGAAGAATTTACTTCTACTTTTCTTCTTTAGCTTACTCGCTTATGTGGGTATGGCACAAGCCCCACCTGCCGCACCAAATCCCATTTGTAACCAGGCGGACGTCATCTCGATGTTCAGCAATGCCTATACAAATGAACCTGTTGATACCTGGTTGACATCGTGGTCGCCAGGAGCTACCACGCTTACCGATCTACAGCTTGGTGGGAATGATACCAAACTGTATCAGAACGTTGACTTTCTCGGCATCGAGATGTTTAGTGCTCCTATAGATGCATCTGGAATGACTTATTTCAATGTTGATATTTGGACGTCAAATATGACCACCTTTAGAGTGAAATTGGTCGATTTTAGCGGACCTACAACAGAAGGTGAAATAGCATTTACACCCACGCAATCGGGATGGAATACGTTTTCTATTCCAATGGTTGACTTTGCCGATCCAGCACTGGTAACGGGTCCGACCTTGCAGAATTCTAGTCAGATTTCTCAGCTGATTTTTTCTGGTTTACCAGTGGGTAGTGGATCATTTTATGTGGACAACATCTACTTCTCTACGAGTGCTTGTCCTACGGCAGCACCAGAGCCTACTTGCGATGCTGCTAACGTGATCTCCATGTTCAGCAACGCGTATATGAATGTAGCAGTTAGTACCTGGCTGACCCCGTGGTCGGCAGCACCCGTAACACTTACTGATCTGCAAATAGCTGGCAATGACACCAAGTTCTACCAGAATGTAACCTTCCTGGGTATCGAAACGACTGGTCCCAACCTGATTGATGCTTCGGCTATGACGACCTTCCACATTGATTTTTGGTCCGGAAACGCGACCCAATTCCGAATCAAGTTGGTGGATTTTGGAGCTAACATGGGCTTTGGTGGCGGTGACGACACAGAGCATGAGCTTACCTTTACGCTTCCCGCCCAGAATACCTGGGTATCCTACGATATTCCGTTAGCCGACTTTACCGGCCTGCTGAACCGGGATAACATTGCACAATTGATTCTTTCTGCGATGCCCAATACGGTAGCAGATTTCTACATTGACAATGTCTATTTCTCTACCTGTACATCAGTTGTGACTACGGTGCCGGTGGAGTTTTGTGTAGACCTGGCTTGCTTCGCCGTATCAGATGCAGTAGCCCTGGCTGGCAGTTTCAACAACTTCAACCCTGGAGCTGATTTTCTGATGCAGGATATGGGCAACCGTATCTATTGTAAAACGATTGATCTTGAGCCAGGTGATTATGATTTCATGTTCTTCTTCGCCCAGGAGCAGTTCGAAAACCTGGATGTAGCAGACTTTTGTACCGTCAATTCTCCTGCCCCTAATGGCGTTGCTCGCCGGATTACGGTGGTTGATGGTATGCCACAGCAAGTGCAGTATGGCTGGGAGACTTGTGACGAAACTTGTCCTGCGCCAGTGTTAACTGACGTTAACTTCTGCGTGGATCTTTCTTGTTATCCACAGCGTGATGCCGTGGCAGTAGCCGGATCCTTTAATGGCTTCAATCCCGGTGCTAACTTCATGAGCGATCCTGACGGCGATGGTATCTATTGTGCCACCGTAGGCTTGCTTGCTGGTGACAATACGTACAAATTTTTCTTCGCGCAAGGACAATTTGAAGATGTCCCGGCCGAATGCGAAACGCCGAATGGCAACCGACTGATTACCGTGGTCGAAGGAGTAATGCAGAATGTACTCTTCGAATGGCAATCTTGTAGCCCTCGTACGGTACCCGTACTGGATTTCCCCGCACTGGATGCCGTTTGTGGCGACGATCTCACCGTTACCTTCACGGGTGACGCTACCCCTGCCGGTGGCGAATACAGCGGTGAAGGTGTTACGGACAACGGCGACGGTACGTTTGACGTTGATCTGGCCGCTCTGGCTGCTGGTGATTATCTCATTACCTATACCGTTCAACAGTTGGCATGTGAATATACTGCTACTTCTACGCTACTGGTGCTGGATTGTGCCTTTGGCGTTACCGATCCCTGTGATTGTAATGACGATGCTTCGGCAATTGTTTACGATGCAGTAGCAGGTACCTACACCAACCCCAACGACGGCACCTTTGGTGAAGTTGTTGCTTTGACCGGCCCGATGGGTGCTCCGCTACCTGCCGGCTTAGACGTACGGGTAGTAGCTGTAACCGGCGCTATTGGCGTAGCCGTTGATGCTCCGTTGGTCTACGATGTCGACCTACAGGCTTATATAATTGCTTTTAATCACGCCGACGATTTGGGTTATTCCATGACCGTTGACCTGTTTATTCGTGATCAGGAATTGGGTTATAATTTAGTAGTTGCCAACACCTGTGCCTACCCGAACCCCGTGTTCGATCCGGCCCTGGATGCCATCTACTGTGACTTCGAAGCAGCTATCGACCCCCTCGGTGGTTTTGATCCTGCTGATGTCAACGGACCAGCCAGCGTGACCTTCACCATCAATGGTGCAGCAGCCACGGCGTTTAATCCTACGGCTTTGGGTGCTGGCACCTACAACGTGGTGATGACCTACACCGGTGTCGACGACGGCAACAATGGCCTGTCGCCCGATGGCGGCGCAACTGCGGCTTACCGTGGCTGTCGCCAGGACGTGGCTACGACCATCATCGTACGCCCGCTGGAAGCTGCTTGTGTGGCTAACCTCAACGTGACCCTGGGTGCCAACTGCTCGACCGTGATCACTCCGGAAATGGTACTGCGCGGCGAATTTGCCTGTGCCGACCAGATCAACGTCACTGTGGACGGTGGTACGGGTAACACGATCAGCGGCTGTGGCCCCCACACCTACTCGGTGGACATCATTGTAGCTGGCCAAATCGTCTACACCTGCTGGGGCAATATCCTGGCCGAAGACAAGACGGACCCCGTCGTGGTTTGTCCCGCACCAGTGAGCAGCATCACCCGCAACTACGCGGCCCAGGTAGCTACCGGTACGC
>Ga0208544_10000582_pt1 | contig 28083 bp, 44 predicted proteins | sample DEB08_DNA_9_FD_184526 | JGI IMG/M metagenome (GOLD analysis project Ga0208544, IMG submission 184526) | Aqueous microbial communities from the Delaware River and Bay under freshwater to marine salinity gradient to study organic matter... | ecosystem: Environmental > Aquatic > Marine > Coastal ... | reverse complement strand
AATGGTTGGTAATTGTGGTTGATTTAAGAAAGGATTTCCTTGGAAAGAATTATATCCAAATGGATTGAATCCGCCTCCGCCTTCAAAACCGCCTCCGTAACCGCCTCCGTAACCGCCTCCGTAACCGCCTCCGTAACCTCCTCCAAAACCTCCTCCAGATTTACCTCCACGTCCGCCTCCATATATTGGAAAAGGCTGAAACTGTGGTGGCGGTGTATATCCTCTAATACCTAAAGGTTGAAATCCTTGTACACCTTGATTAAGTCCTGCGTATTGTTGTTGCAATGAAGGTCTTGGTGCTTGCATTCTTCTTTTACTACCGAATCCACCAAACTGTCCTGTGTTTGCTTTGCCTCCTGTTCCTGTTCTTCCGCCTACAGGACCAATAGGATATTGAGGTTGGAAATAATCTGATCCAAAATCAGGAATATTAGGTGCGCCACCTTTTCCGCTTCCGCCTGACATTCCCATTAGTTATCTCTCTTTCTGTATTCGTCTATAGCTTCGTAAAGTTCTAAAGCACCCTTAGTAAGAACAGGTGCTGCTGCTTCAACTCCCATAACAACAGGATTATATTGTCTGTTAAATCCTTGAGGATCAAACCTAGCATCTAAAGCTTGACTTTGCATTGAACGTATATCGTTTAATGATGGTGCTTGATAAGGCTGTGGTGTCATTACATCATTTAAAGTTCTTTGTGTAGGTGTACTAATAGGGTCAGCCATTCTTCCTAGTCTTGGATCAATCATAGGTGCTGACATACTTCTAGCTAATTGTTCTTGTATAGCTTGATCTATTTTCATTCTTTCTAAAGTTTCTGAACTACGTGCTATCTCTTCTTGTGCAGGCATACCACCTGTTGCCATTCTAATAAGACCACCCATGTTTTTCATGTTGCCTTCTATAGCTTTACCTCTTGTTCTTTCATATGAAGATAGTGTTCCATCATTATCAAGATCAGCTTTACTTGGATTCTGTAAAGGCATACCACCAGCAGCTAACATATCTGTAGGTACTTGCATTGCATCCATACCTGCAACCATATCAGCTGGTACTGTACCTATCATCTGACGTTTCATTTCTTCTTCTGTATTTGGTTTGTCATCATTATTTTTATACATGTCCATAGCTAATGGTAATAGTCCTTGCATACCACCTTGTTGCATCATGTTACCTGCTAATGCTAATCCTGACATTGCAGGCAAACCTTCAAATGCCGATGATACTTTTCCACCATCTTCAAACTCAGGTCCAGATGGAAAAGGATTGCCTCCTATAAGCATTTGCTCACCACCAAAGGCTGAACCAAATGGATCGCCTCCACTTCCCGGAATCATAGTTCTTTGTTCTGTAGGCATGTATGGTCCTTCATATTCTCCAAATGGATCAGGTTCTTCTGCTGGTCCACCCATATCCATTGGTACATACATTTCACCAACAAGTCCTGATGCTGCTGCTGGTAAAGCTGTATTCATAAATGCTTGTGATTGTGTAAGTCCTGTTGGATCAACACCAGTTAACATGTCTTGTGATGCTCCTTGAGTAATTCCTAAGTTACCTCCAAGTCTATCAAAAAAACCTTGTGCTGCTGCTCCACCTTCCATACCTAGTTGACCAGCTTGTAATGCTTGTGTTGAAGGTGATGTGGCTGCTTGCAATTTTGATAATGTACTTACATCTGGAACTGCTTGTGTTACTGCTTCCTGACCAGCTTCTGCTGCTAAATCTGCACCTGTTGCTGGCATAAATCCTTTAAGTAAACCACCTGTTAGTCCACCCATTATTCCAGCTGTTATACCTTCTTTTAAACTACCACCTTCGGCAATAGTACCTAGTCCTGTACCTAATGCAGATGCTCCTACTGTTCCAAGTGTTGCACCTAATGCTGTGCCACCTAATAGTGTTGGTGCAAGCAATGATCCTAGAAGGGGCAGAAACGCTTCTGGTTGCCCTGTTTGTGGATTGATAGTCAACTGACCAGTCGGTGATAGTTTTGCCAAGGCATCGACTTCTATGGGGTTCATATGAACCATCATAGTATCGCCATATCTCCCCTGTGTGGCTAGTTGATCTGCTGCATTTTTAAGTGGAAAGTTACTCATAGTGGTCTCCTAATCTATTTCCAACACACCTATTACGATGTGAAATTTATCTGCTGTACTGGCAGTAAGCTTTATTATATCTAATTCATCTAAAACTAACACCTCTCCGTTAGTTAAAAATCCTTTGCGAGTTGTTGCAGCTATGGACTCTATATCCCAAGTAGCTGTTACACTTTCACTCGTGTCTGTTACCTGTACAGTAAGTGTCATTGCACTACTGCCATCTACATTGTAAGCACTTAATGTTTTTACTATGGCTGTTTTATTATCAGGTACTGTGTAAACGCTAGTAGCATTTGTTGTTGCTAGTGTTGTTATTACTTGTGTATATCTATTTGCCATTATGAAATATACCAATCAAATGCTTGTGATACCTCTCTGATATTATCAGGTGAATCTATTTGCACGAAGTTTAAACGCAGTTGATTTATTAATCTACGTATATAATCCGCACTATATTCTTCAGGTGGTATTTCTAATGGAGTGTTTACATTGAATGCTTCGCTCATCTTCTTCCATCCGCTTTAATGTCAAACCTTGTATCTCCTAGTCTCCAGCTATTATCTACATCTGTGCTTTCTATTCTAACTCTCATCTGTCTTGCTCTTGCTCTAACATAAGCTACACCAGTTGTATTAGTTACAGTTGCAGTTGTTGCAGTGTTTAAACTACCTAAAGGAAAGTCTCTAGTCTTTATTGAGTATGTAAGTTCAGGCTCTGTATCTGTACCTATAAAAGCAACATCAGGTATTAATCTTTGGATGTGCATAAATTGATTACCATCACCTGCATCAAAGTCTGCACTTTCTACAAAGGCTGTCATTGCTGAACCATCATCATTAGAACCTACTTCATGTTCATATAAAAAATTAGATGATGTACCACTAGAACCTGCTGCTAAAGGGTTACTTGAAGCACCTCCAGCATCTATCCATGATGTTCTTGGTAATGTACCTATTGACCATGTTTGCTCAAGATAGTTATAAGTAACATATCTATCTATTTCTTCTGATGTACTTGAACAATAAAACCATGATACTTCATTAAACTGTGCATTCCGTGTAGCAAATACTTTAAATGTTTGTCCATAATTAAAATCTTCAAATACATATGCTCTTACTGTACAGGGTAAAGATTGAACTGAACCTGAATATATATAGAAATTATCTTGATCCATAAAATAAACCACATTATTAGCATTTATAAATGCTTGTGGTGATACTGTGCTTGTACCTTCTGTTATTAAATTAATACCAAATATAAAAGGAGGACCAATAAACTGCATAGAATATAAAGCAGTATCTGTAAATATAAGTATTTCTTGTCTTGTTCTAACTGCTCCTATAATTTCAGAACCTGATGAAAGCCTTAAACCTCCAGCAGTATTATTAGTCTTTGGTGTCCATTGTGCAGCATTTTCTTGATCTGACCATCTAACCTGCATAGGGTCTTGTGTTGTAGTTCCAATAGGATTACATCCCATACAAATAATATGCCTATCTATTTCTGAAACAATTATTTGATTTGCTATTGTAGGTGTATCAGATGCATTAGTAAGTGTAGAAAAATCTACTGCTCTTGTAGTTTCTCCATTTGTTTTGTCCCAATAATAAATACTTCCACCTCTTGGATTAGCAACTAAATCTTCTCCAAAATTATCTAATGTCCATAATCTAAGTTGTGTAGAAAAACTATTAATACCACCTCCCCAAGAACTTTGACCCCAGTTACCTGAACCAAAACCGAATCCACTTGTGTAAAAATCAGAACCTATATTGATTTGATAAGCACCATCAACTCCTGCACCACCATTACCTGTATCACTACTATTGGCAGTTACTGTATCTCCTGATGTATCTTTAGCAATAAATGTATATACGTTTACATTTGTAACTGATGCAATTTCATATTCTTGATTTAATACAGCTGCTGTTATTAGACCACCTAGACTTGCTGCACCAGCAATAGTAACAAAATCCCCTTTGTTTGCTTTATGATCAGAATCAGTAGCTGTAATAGTTGAACTGCCATCTGTAGCTGCAAATGTAATTCCGTTAGTTGTTGTTGCTCTTACAGGTGTAATGTCATAAAAAGCATTACCTTTAAGTAAATATAATTTTATATGTGTACCTAAACCTATAAATTTATCTGTGTCTAAACCAATCCATTGATGTAGTTTTCTTGCCGATCCTAAAAAACTATTAACACTTTTCTTTACCCATCCTCCTATTTTTTCAGGACGACCTGCACGAAATCTTATTTTGTCAGCATCAAACCAATTACCTTCATTGCTATATGAAGTCCCTTCTTTGTTTATGCCGGGTTTAAATGTATACCTAGCTAATGGCATTTTATTTTTCTACAGCTTTTTTATTGATTGGTTCTTCAACTTCTTTTACTTCTTGTTCTTGTTGTGAAGCTTCGGCTATATTTTTAATGCCTTGTAAAGTAATCTTGCGTAGATTTGCTACACCTTCTATTTCAGAACCTTTCCAAGTGCCTCTTTCTATTGACGCATCTAATACTTTTAGTACATTTATAAAATAATTTTCTTCCATTATTTTACTCTATTGCCCCTGTATCTGGATTCCAAGTTTTACCTACATTAGTAACTTGAGATACCCATGTATCAATCTCAGATTGTGCTGCTGCTTGTGCTGCTTTTACTATTTTAGCATCAGTTTTAGTGCCTGTTGTTACAGATTTACTAATTGCAAGTGATTTTCCTGTTTCTGTTGTCGCTACTAGAGTTACAAAAGTTTTTGAAGCATCATCTGGGTCAGTTTCAAACATATTTATTTCATATTTTAGTGTCATTTTTTTCTCCTATTAATTACCTTGGAACACAAAAGCCGCAATACTATAAGTTACTGTCGTGCCTACTTCATTTAATATTACTATAGAACCGCTATTGACAAAAATATTTGTTGAATTAGAAGTTGTTGCACTATTTATAGCAAATCTGCCTGAAGGATTTGCTACAACAGTTGCTGCTGTTCCAGTTTCAGCAAATATTAAACAATGGTCATAAGTTATACCTGAATTACTTCTATTCTGTCCTATAGAAATTAAAGCACCTGTGTTTAAAACATCTGTTAATGTATAAGTTGCACCAGTAGCTAATGAAATTGAGCCATTGTTAAATTTTAAATCTTGTCTACCGCTTTGTACTCCACCTGTAAGTTTCGTAACACCAGCTTGATCAATTTCCATTCTTGAAGTTGGTGTAGCATTTCCATCATTTGAAGTCGCAAATAATAAAGTACCCGGCATATCACTTGTTCCGTGTGTACCAGAAACTTTAGATTCTATAGTTGCTGTTTGATAAAAACCATTAGTATGATAACCCCTAAAAACAATTGAGCCTGTAAAGTCTCCGTTATTAACGTTTGCTTCTGAGCCTAAACTACCTCTAGCTTTGTTGAATACTAAAGTAGGTGCTGCTGTAGCAGATTGGCTTCGTTGTATAGTTGCAGCATTATTTTGTACGTTGAGTGAAGTTACGTTATCAATATCCCTAGCATCAAAAGTTGTGTTTGTTAGAGCAGTTGCATCGTGAACTGTGACGCCTGCAGGGAAAATAGCCCTACCCGCATCAGACATATCAAATTGTACCGCATTAACAATAGTACTATCATCTAAACCTTGTATGTAAATATCAGCATCGGCTACAATACTTTGAATAAGAAAATGATTACTATCTTCTTTAAACTGCCCATAATGTAAACTACCATCAAATAATCTAACTTCACCATTATCATCAGCACTTAAATCTACTCTACCAGCAGAGTCTAATGTTATATCTCCTGAACTTAAAGCTATAGTAGTTCCATCGATATTAAAATTATCAATATCTATACCAGCATCTGCTGTAATTTTTCCAGCTACTACTAGTGTAGAAGCCATATCTACAGCACCATCTATATCTACTATGTCTAGGTTAGATGTACCATCCACGTCAATAGAACCAGCTAAATCTATGTCACCACTAAAGGTAGCTGTTTGTGCAAAAGTAGTGCCACCACCATCTGCTATAGTTATTGCATCGTCACCATCTGTAAATTCTATTAATGGTGTTTGTATTGATGCTGTTGTTTCTATTACCTTACTTGTTTCTAAATTTAAAGATGCTAAAGCATCAGTTACCTTTGCTCCACTACCTGCACCATCTAAGTAAACCATCTTAGTTGCACCCGTTGGTATAGTTACAGTTGCTCCACTGCCTTGTTTTATAATAATAGACTGTGAGCCACTTGTTCCATTCTCAATAATATGTACTCTATTTAAAGTATTAGGTGCAATAGTGATCGTACATGCTGAGTCTAATGTACCTGTATATTCAATATACATAGCCCTACCGGGATCGGTTGCTCCATCCGCTACTGTAGTAGTGTGAGTGTTTGCATTAGTAGTGATACCTTCTGTGCCATAACCTAAAGCTTCACCAATCAGTTCCAAATTTGTATTCGTCGATGTTCCCCATGTACCCGACTCATCACCGGTTGCAATTTCTTTTAATCTTAAATCATTTACATAAGTTGCCATAATTTTTCCTCTGTATAAATATTAAACCATTTAGGCTGCTACGTCACTCCATGTTGTAGTTTGTGACGAATCTACAGCAGACCATGTGTTATTAACTCCCGGAACTACATCACCCCAAACAGTGACTGTTCCTACTACTCCTGTAGCTAATACATTGTCTACAGCTACATTAGCATCTGCTTGTACTGTTTCTGTACCTAATGCAGTTGTTCCGGCAAGACCAGTTATTGAAAGTATATTGACTGTGACAAGTCCTATACTTCCTAAAGCACTTGTACCTGCTACTCCTGTAGGAAATACATTTGCATCACAAGTTACTGTCTCATCCCCAAGACCTACAGTTGATGCATTACCTGATACACCTTGTATAGCAAAACCAGCAGCTACAACTGAGTTTAATGCAGATGTTCCGACTACACCTGTTTCAGTTACATTAGCATCACAAGTAACAGTTTCATTGCCTAATGCAGATGTGCCAGCTAATCCTGTTACAGCTACCTCTACTGAGGTAACACCCCAAGAATCTGTACCCCAACCTGCTCTACCCCAACCAGTTGCCATTTAAATCCTTATGCTATTCTTATAACAGCGTTTGATGCGTCAGCAGTTGGAAACGTAATAGTAAATGAACCTGCTGTAGATGTTTTATCTCCACCAAAATCAAATACAGCTACTGATGGATCACCTGAAGCAGTGTCATTAAAGATCATACATCCTCTAGCAGTTATAGTAGCAGTGCCAAATGTAAGATCAGCAAAGTCTGTAAATGCAGTTGTGCCTGAAGTTGCAGGATCGACACGTGTAAGTGCGTTTCCTTTAGCTGTATAGTTAGTACCAGTAGCTTCTTGTGAAGTTGTATACGCAGTAGTGGCTGCACTCATAGTAGCACTACTTGTATACAGTGCTAATCTAAATGTGTTTCCACCTGAGTTTTTAAAATTATGCACACCTTCCAATAGTTCTTTTTTGAATGAAGTACACATTGCTTGTGTTATAGCCATTATAGCCTCCTTATAATATTAGCAAGGTCTTTATGTCCTTGCTGTTCTAATTGATTGCATACTGTGCATATGTGATTCTTAATAGCTTCACGCATGTAGTATCCAATTACCTGACGAGCAGCATCTTTAAATATATGTGCTTGCGCTTTTATACTTTCATCTGCTGTATCGCTTATTGAAATCAGTCTATCAGTTGCCATATCTGCAACCTCATCAACTGTGTGTCCTCTATAATCTGTAGTTTTTACACCAAGATTGCCTACTGATATTTCAAATTTATCTGTTTGCATTAGTAAACAATAGGCTCCGGTGGTGTACTTCCATTTGATCTTTCATCTACAATCCATTCTTTAGGATTTTCTCTACCTATTATTCCATGCGGTATCATTTTTTCTTGTACTATCTCAGAATACTTACAAACTTTTAATTCTCCGTTTTCTGCATAAGAAATTACTGGATCGTTTAAACGATGGTAACCATAAAGTTTTTCTTTCATATCTACATTAGCATCTAAAAGATTACATCTAACAGCTACAGCTACATCAATGTCCCTCTCCATACATTTGCCTAACCAATATTCACAACATGCTCTACCCATTTCAGCAAAATGTGCATTAGTATTGTAAGTAAAATCTGTACCGAACATACTGATTGTTCCTACATTATTCCAATATGCAAATGCTATAGCATAAGCAACAGTATTATTTAAGTAAGCACATCCTGTATCTTTAATTACAGCTTCTATTGGGTATTCTTCAACAGCAGGAACTCTTGAATCTAGTTCGCAAGAGTAAATAGGATAATCTACTTTAGGTAATTCTTCTCTCATCATTTGTGTCATAGATGCTGCTTCATCAGAATCAAAGAATCTTGACATAGGATCAAGTATAAATGCTCTGTCTGCTTTATTAACTACACCTATCATCGCGTTAATAACCCAAACTTCGTCAAACTTCTTGCTATGCAATAAAGAAAAATGAAAATCTATTTGACTCATTCCCATAGCAACTATAGCTATGTGTTTACCTTCTAGTTCTAATATTCTTTCTTTTAACACTATTGTCCTTCTATTTTGTATTGCCCACTTCTATAAGCATCTTTTCTATTTCTACCATCATTTTCTATAATAAGTTTTTCTAATGCTTCTTTAAATCTAGTTTCATATATTTGTAAAACATCAGCTTCACCTTTCATAAATATATATGCTTCAACTAAAGAGCCAAACAAAAGAGCATCAGGTGCATTATTACCAAGCCAACTTGTTCCATCTGATGATGCAGTAATTGATTGTGGCAAATAAAAATAATGTAGTTCTACTGTATACGTTGAGTCAGGAGTAGGTGCTAATATTAAATGTGTATCATCAAACTGTGCATAAAACTCTGGTAGTCCTGTATTAGATGCACTAGCTGGATAAGCTTCTCTAATAAAGTTTACATCTTTATTTAAAAGAAAACTGTAGTTACTACTAGAATCAAGAACAGCTAGAGAGTAAGGATATAAAAAATCATCAGGTAATACTAAGTATGGGTTATCAGCTGTAACAGAAGCGGTTTGATTTTTTCTGTAATCAGGTAATTGTACTGCACCATTAATTCTATTTTCAGCTTGTTTTATTAGAGTAGACAGGTTGTTAACAAATGTGGTCTCTGTATTTTCTGTGTAATCTTGTATAGCTGTTTTTAATGTTGTAAATGTAAATGACATTAGCTTGTTGTAATTTTTAAGTTTCCTATATTACCTTTCAGTACCATGTTGCTTAAACTTGAATCACCAAATGCAGAGTTCCATCCACCTATAGGATTAAATCCAAACAATCCTCTACTAGCTTCTAAATCGTTTTGTGGTCTAGGATTCCTGAGTGCCTCTGGATCATTGAGTCTTAATCTACCTAATTGAAGTTGAGGTTGATCTTTATCAAGAACATCCTTGCCAACAAGTAGACCAGTTCTTTTTTGATCTTTAATTTGATTCCTTAAATCTTTTAAAGGATATCTAAAACCAGTTCTATCACATATACCATATGCATGTTTGCCTTTTGCAAATGACATATTAGTAACCTCCCGGAACAAATCTTACAGCTGCTTTGACTCTATTCTCTTCAGAGGCAAGCTTCCATTGTTCTTCGTATTGTTGTTTTAAAAAAGGTATTCTTTGTGAGGCTTCTGGATTCTTCATAGCTAAATAATAAGCTAAGCCTGCTACTAAACATGGCAAGAAGACTTTAGGTATATCTATAGTATTAGAAGCTGGGTTACCTGCATCATATATTTGTCTAAGTCTATACCAAACTACTTTATAAGTTTCTGAACTATCAGGTATAGGATATAGAGTAAATGTTGTAGTACCACTATTTCTATTTACTAATATCTCATTAGGTCTACCTTGATCTAATTTATTAGGTACATCTGAATATTGTGAAAAAGATATTCTAGTTAAAGCTGTATCGCTTTGTGAATTGCTTTCACCATCATTAGTTCTAAGATGATGTTCTAGCAAATCAATAGTATCTCCTTCTAATGTATATGTAGAAGTACCAGCAGTAAGAGTTGTATCACCTGATTCAACTTGCCATAGATTCAAACCTCTATTAGCCCATTCAAGCATCATAAGATTTATACTACGTCTAGCTGTACGCAAGTCATAGCCAGTACGCATTTCTAAACCAGCTAGTTCAAAAGCTTCTTCTGCTGCTTCTGCTATATCTAAATCAAAACTATTAGTAGTGGCTGTAGCCATATTTTATTTCTTTTTCGGTGCTTTATATCCAGCCATACCACCAGTTCCATAACTTAGCATACCGCCATCTTTCTTTTTAACTAATTCTTGATAATCTTCAACCATTCCGCCTTCGTCATAGTTAATAACCATATCTTTACCAGTCTTTTTACTTTCGTCTCTTGCTGCTTTCATACCCGATCCATCGTATGAAAATTTTTTATTACCTACATTTGGCATCTTTTACTCCTTATGTTTAAACGTGTTATTGTATTTTAAAGTTCCAATATACCATTATCAATTAAAATTTGTCTGTTCTTAAGATGTTCTTCTTCTATATCATCTTTACTTTGTCCAAAGTATTTGACTGCATGATGATTGTCAACCATTGATTGATTTATGTTTACACCATCTACTACTACATCACCTAATACTCTTCCAAATTTTCCTCTTGAATCTTTAAGTTTTGTTTGTATACAAACCTTTTCTCCTTCTTCTATGGCTTTTTTTAAGAAAGCCGAAGCCATTTTTCCTCTAACCTTCTCATCCAAGTTACGAGTACGTGACTCGGGAGTATCAATACCATATAGCCTAACACGAGACTTATAAAGAATATCGAAGCCAAGGTCCAACACAACATCGATAGTATCTCCATCAACAATTTTTTCAACTTTACAATTATATTCATACATTACCTATACCTCTTAGATATCTTTGCAGCAGATTTAGGCTGCTTAGAGAACTGTTTACCTTTTTTTGTATCTGCTCTTTTCTTCTTAGTAGATGCAGCATACTGTGAACTAGACATTGCCTTAATAGCTTTCTCAGGCAAATATCTTTCGCCTGTTTCTTTACTTGGCTTACCACTTTTTGTTTTCCATTTTTGTTTAGTCCAGTCCTTTAAAGATTTTTGTGACTTCGCTATGCTCATTACTTCTTAGCTTTTACCTTTGCTTTCTTAGATAAGTCTTTGAAGTGAAATAACTTAACACTAGTTTTAGTATGGGTTTTATTAGTGTGTAACTCTCCATTAGGCATTTTGTGAGAACTGCCTTTGTGTTCAGTACCATCCCTTTTGTAATGTTTAACTCCCTTCATTTGTATCCTCCACCTTTTTCTTTATATTTCTTAGCTAACATTTGTGCTTTACGTGCTGACCATTGACCTGCATTGCCACCTTTAGTACCTGCCTTAATACTTTTAAATAATTTTTTTCTCATATCAGGCTTCGTATAATTACCAGCTTCGTTTACTTTTGATTTGTTTTTTTTATCTGCCATTTGTTTTTTTGTTTGTGTCCTACTAATTACCATTTAACTTTATGGCTCCAATATCTAGCACTAAATTTATCAGGGCTAGAATCTTGTGCATTGTGTCTTGCATAATAACTTTTCTTACGTGCTTTATCTTTTTTTGATTTAGGATTTTTTCCTGCACCACTAACACCTTGTTGTCCAAAACGAATAGTTTTTGTTTGTTCGCCTTTCTTTGCAACAACTACGTGTGATTTAGTTTTATGATTAGGAGTACGTTTAGGTTTATTGTATCCACTAACTCCTGCATTTTTAAGCTTGGAGTCTTTAGCCATTAATCTTCTCCTTTAAACTTTTTACTTTGTCCAGATGTGCCGGCGTAAATGCCAAAGACAGCAGCCATAGCACCTACAACTATAGATACAAGACCTGCTTGTTCAAGATTAGGTTCAGGTATTTCCATAAACCATGTGACTACTTTGTAAAGCAATATGATGTATACAGTAACAAATGCTCTTGGAAATATTCTCCATGCATCTATCGTCTTGGCAAGATGTATCCATTTTTGAAATGGATTGTCACCAGAAGTATTTGCATTAGCATCTATCTCTACTTCAAGATTAATTTTCTTTTTTACAGATTCTTCCATCATATAAATTTAATATAAGCTACTGCAACAGAAACTAAACCATAGAGACCCCATAGCATATTTTCTATCCTAAGAAACTTCTTACTGCCTTCGTCAAGCCTACGCTCTATGTATTCATAACGTAGAGCGTATTCTCTTTCTAAACCGCTTAGACGTGCTTCTAAAGGTAAATTGTTATCAGTATTTACTGACTTCGACATTACGCTGTAGTAGCAGTATCGTAACTTTTATTTGCCCAAATAATGATGCTATAGGTATCTCCGCTGGTATGTCCAACAGTAGTTAACAATAGATCACCATTTTTCCCACTACCTGCATTATTAGGTATTCCCGGCAAACTTTTACTACTCCAAGTAAAATCCCAAGTATCAGTTTGATCTGCTCCTGCTTCTAATATAAATACGTTTGAGGATGCATTCCAAAGTAATTTGAAACCCATACCTACATTACTAAACCATATTCTATTTATATTTATACCTGAACATGCTTGACCATTAATACCTGCGGTTAAAGCAGATACATCAACTTTAGCAACATTACTTTCACCAGTGCCATCACTAATATTAGTTAATTTAACTATTAAGTTTTTACCACCATCGTCTAAGATAGTTTGTGTTGTTACTGCATCAGCCATTTATTGCTCCTAACTTAGATTCATATTAATGAGTGAGTACTCTGTATTAGCTGATACAGCCATTACATCGCCTACTTCCATTAATACGTTATCTGTTGCCGGTGCAACGCCACCTGCTGTACCACCTGAACGAACCGCTGCATTACCTACAACTAAAGTTCCTACAGTTAATAAAGCTGCTGGTCCTGAAATTACTGCCCAACCATAATAATCTGCTGTCATGTCAATTACTGTAGCACCCATTAAAGCACCTGTTTCTGCTGCTGGTGCAACAATAAGGTCATTAGAAGGGTCAGCTAATAGTGTTAACTGTGAGTTAGTTGTAAGAGCAGTTGCTAAAGCGTCATAGCAAGTAATAACAATAGAAGGGTCTGCTGAGTGATCATGTGCTGGATTAGATTTAACTCTAAGCATTTGTCCTTCACCTGCTACATCATTAACCCAAAGATAACCATTTGCATATTGATTAAGAGTTATATCAGTCCCACCTGTTTCCACAGATATTGCAGTTTCACCTGCTGCTACAGCTGCTGTTGCAGACATGTTAGCGTGGTCAGAAACTACTGCTGGTTGTTGTAAAAGTTTACCTGCTGTTACCGCAGTTCCACCTATTCCAACATAACGATAAGTATTATTACCATAAATTAATTTAGAACCTAATGGGAATAACTGTGTTGCGCTCTCTGCATAAGGGTTAGCTGTAGCGTATTGACTACCGCCTTTACCTACAATTAGATCAGCTGGTCCAAAACCTGATGCTGCAACATATTGAATATGTCCACCATCATCAGTAAAGATATTACCATCAGCGTTTATTACTAAACCATCAGTAACTGCACCAGTTGAAGAATTGATATCAATGGTTTTAAAACCATTCTCGGACCTGACTGGTCCATTAAAAGTTGAATTTGCCATAATTAAGTCTCCTTAATAAATCTATTGTCTTGGCTTGTCTGCTAGGGCAGTCAATAGATTAAAAAATTATCCCTAGAAAGGGTAGGGGAGTATATATCATTTCAACTCCCCTAAAGTTACTAGCTTGATCCCGAAGAACCAAAAGCACCTAGTGGATCGGATACTCCAAAGGAATACCTTTCTCTCGCTTTGTACCTTACATTGCCAGTGTCAAAGTCACCATCCATGCTTGTTTCTAATGGAGTACGTGCAAAGTGCTTAAAGCCATTTGGTACGTCTGTCATTATAAAGAAAGCGTTAGTATCTGTGAGGAAGTGATTTACAACGTAACCTTCAGGAATGCTACCATTCGCTTTAAGTGCGTTGAGATCATTATCAGAAGATGCTGGTCTTCCATCAGATTCTAGGATACGTGAAGCAGTGAACATTCCAGCTGGAGGAACAATTAACTTACGTGGTTTTGCTGCTATTAACAGTCCACGTTCGTCTGTCCATCCTGCTATTTGTATCACAGCATTCTCTAACGAAGTTTCGTTAAGGTCTGCTTGTGTTGCAAATGTATTGGAGTTTGTTCCACCTGACACCAAAGGGTGTGCAGTTGAAAATAAATCTACTCCATCGCCAGAATTGAAGTTACCACCAGAAAATCCTTGGTTAAGAGGATTTGCGGCTTTAACCTGCTTTGTGTAAGCCATGCTTCTCGCAAGTGCTTTTGTGTATCTAGCAGAAAGAGAGTCATAGAGGTTATCCTCCATTGCTTCTTCTGTAATACTAAAGCCCATTCCGATTGTTTCATGGTTATAACGAGTGCTAAATGACTCTTGTGCAGTATCATAATTGATTGCTGAACCTTCGTCTTTAACTGAAGCTTGACCAAATCCACTTAACTTAACTTCTTCTTCAAACGATCTGTCTGAAGTTTCTGTTTCGTAAACTTGCTCATGCTCATTCTCGTACTTAGCATACTCTAATCCAAACAGGGCGTTTAAACCCGGAAGGAGTTCTTTAAGTAACTGCGCTCTTGAAATTGCCATTTCTTATTCTCCTTTATATGCCAGTTGTGTTACGCATCAGATGACCCGCATTAAATTTAACAACCAAGTCAGTGAACGCATCACCGGCTGTGTTATCAGATTTAGGCGAAATATCTACTATCCTCAAAGGAAGTGTAGCTGTTGTTGCAGCTATAGTAGAGATATCTACTGCATTCTTACTTGTTCCAATAGCTGTAGTGCCAGCAGTTTGAACAACAGAAACATTATTTCCGATTACAGTCTGAGCGGCTGAGCCGTCTGATTGCATTTCGAAAAGAACATCAGGGTCGTCCAACACGTAGGCTGAAATATCAGACGCTACTGTGCTTGCTGGATAAAACTGGGAAAAAGTTTTCTGGCTTGTATTTGGATCGGTATAGGAAACACCAAGGAAAATTCCTATAGGAGTGCAAGCTGTTGTGCCTGTGTCTTTTTCAACACCGCCGGCTGCAACAAGTTTTACAAAGTCCCCATAGAATATAGCGGTGCCATAGTTGGATGCTATGCTGTAATGTCTTACCTTTCCAGAAAAAGAACCATTGGCGGATAATGTGCCGACTGGTCTCGCTCCGTAAGGAGTTGCTGAACTACTCATTTTATATACCTTTTATACATAAATTAAACAAAAAAGATGATAATTATTTACCACCTTTGCCAAAAGTAACCTGTGACTTCCTTTCTTTAAACATAGGCATAGCAGGGTTTTCTTCCCTCATGTAGTTAGCATCTAAAGCAGTCATCTGTTGATCAGCCATATTAGTATAATAATCGGCTCTCTTCTTGATTTCTTCTTCAGGTGCTTTACATAAAAGTAGTCCGCCTACTTCTATACCACCATCGAATTGCGAGTTAGTATCCCTAACCATTTGCAACTCAGGGTGATCCTCTGCTTTGACTGGTACCCATCCTTCTCTGAACTTAGTAGATACATTCATATTGTCAGACTGTCCAGCTGATGCTGTACGTATCCAACGAAAAACATAACCCTGTTCAGGATTAGGATCAGGTAACAAGTTTGGTGGAGTCCAAGGTTTGTCACGTTGATCAGATTCTCTCGATTCTAATTCACGTGGGGTGCGCTCTTGATCTTTATTTTGATCTTTTTCTAACTTATCCATTATCTTTGCTCCTTCGCATATTGTGATGCGTATTGCTCTGGTGTAAGTCCAAGTTTCTTGGCGAGAGTTACTTGAGTCTTAGTTAACTGCACTATGCGCTGTTTGGTACTTGCTCTATTGGCAGGTGCCACCACAGTCGAGGGTCGCTGTGAAGATGCAGTATTATCTTCAAAGCGTTCGGGAAATCTATTTTTCATTGCTTCATCTACTCTGCTATAGTAAGTTTCGGAATCCCTTACAGGATCAACACCTTCTCTTACTAACTTAGCATGCATACCATATGCTAAAGCTGTCATATCCTCATCGCCTGCACGTTCAAACCAAGGATTGCTCCTTATATATTCAGCAGCAGATGGGTCTATTTGTACCTGCTGTTGTGGTGTTGGTTGTGCATATTGAGGTTGTGAATATTGTTGTTGAGGTGCAGGTTGTGCAGGTGCTTGCATAGTAGGTTGATAGTTCTCTACGTATGACTTATCAGCATAAGCTGCACTTAATTTCTCTTGTGCTTGTAATAGCTTGTCTGTGTCTCCTGACTCATATGCGTTCTTGTATTCACTCTTGGCTGAATCTATTTCAGTCGTTGTTTTAGTTTTTAAACTATTTATTAAGGCACCTTCACTTTGAGCAACTGTAGTTTTAAGTCTTTGGTTTTCTTCTTGTAGTTGTCTTGCTACATTTATAGATTCGTCCCTAACTTTTTGCGCTGCATCTGCTCTTCTTTTTTCTTCGTGAAAGTCGTACTTGAGTCTATCAATACGTTTTTTAGTTCTTTCACCAATGCCTTCTATCTCTTCATCGACATCGCTATCACTAGCTTGTCTTGGTGGTTTCTGATCTTCCTCTGGACGATCATCAATCACATCTACTTCTATATCAGGGATAGGCACTTGTACCTCCGTACTGGGGGCAAGTTCCAAATCTTCTGTCATAGCTTGTGCTTCTTCCATCATGCTTTTTCTATTCCTCTAGGGTCATCTACAACAGCCTCAACAGTATCATCGTTGATAAGTCTAAATTCTTTGCCATGAATATTCATGCGAGTACCACTATATGATCTCATAATAATGAAATCGCCTTCCTGACAGTATGGACCTGTCGGAAATCTACTTTCATTTTTATAACAATCTGGTCCCATCTTAAGAACAAAACCCACAATGGATGCTGTCTCCTCTCTTTTTCTATATTGATCTGCAATAATAATTCCACCATCTGATTTTTCTTCGTGTTCAGGTAGTGCTATTAATATTTTATATCCTTGAGGTTCGGGAAGTTGGGTAGCTTCTGAAGATTCTTCTTTATCTACTTCTTCCTTTTTTACTGCTTCTACTGTCATAAGTTACCTTATGTTGCGTCAAATATATAAAGAGTCTGACGTTCTCTTACCTTTCACCATGAAAGGTGCGTATTAACTACCTGAAATAACTTTATTATATTTATCAGTTATCTCTCGAAGGGCAATACGTAACCCTTCTATCTTGCCTTTAAGGTGGTAAAGTTCTGTTAGGTCCTTTATTTCTCCATCTATAACGACTTCTGTGATTCTATTTATCTCATCGTTTAAACTCTGTGTCAAGTCTTCTGTAAACTTTATGTCAACTTCCATTAGTCTTTAAGTAAAGTCTCTGTTATCTTTCTTCCTATCTCTGCACCTTTAGTTCTTTCTTGTGCAGATACTTTTGATATATCAGTACCTAACTTAGCACCAGCCATATTCAACTCAGCTTCTATTTTAATTCTTTCAAGTTCATCTTTCATTCTAGCTTTCTCTAAGTCAGCTGCTATACGTGCTTCATCAGTTTCAACTTTACTTTGTGCTGCTTGTGCTTTGATTGCAAGTTCTTGTTGTTGCATCTGTAGTACAGGGTCTTGTGCTTGTTCTTGTTGTTGTTCCATCTGTGCAGCTTGCATGTTCTTACCAAGTAATTGTTGCGCTGCTGCTGCCACTAGAGTTGATAGTCTTAGTTCTATCTCAGGTGGCAATGGTTCACCGACTGGTGGTAGTTTAGTTCCGATCTCTTCTTCTATCTGTCTTCTATATTCGAAACCTATATGTTCAATGATGTGGTTACTTAGTGCAGCTTGTATTGCATCAGCATTGGGTGCTTGTGCAGCCATCTCTTGTATCTTGGGGTCCTGCAACATAGCCATATGAACTGTAATATGCGAGGCATGGTCTTGATATTCAAATGCTTTAACAGGTTTGCCGTTAAGTATGTCCATATTCTCGGATACAGGGTCTGTTGGTTGTATATCATCTTCAAGAGGTACGATATCTTGTGGGTCACGTATGCCTAATACCTCTAACATCTGTCTATGTAGCTTGGGTAGGTCGTATAACTGCGGTGCAGACTGTGCAAGTTGCAATGCTGCTTGGTATTGCATGATTCTTTGCGCCATAGTTGCTGCATTTGGGTCTGATACTGGAATTACATCCACTCTTTCGTCAAAGTCTACTGCTTTTATAGCAGATTCCCCATCTACCTCGTACTCATAGTCCGCAGGCATGTAATCTTTGATGATATCGGACAGAATTCCTAGTTCTTGGCGCATAGATGCGTGTAATCTAGCTTGAATTGCGCCCATTACCTTCATATTGCGCTCTAATAACGCTAAAGTTGTACCAACTGGAGCCTGATTGTTCATATCAGACACCTTAAGGTCGGTGATAGAGGCAAATCTACGTCCTTCTTCCACTATGTTGCCCAATAATTGGTACAAAGTACCTGATGGTTCCTTATATGGGAGGAAAGTTATGTTATCTCTGATGCTTCCACCCGGAATATCTACATCACGGAACTCTCCGGGATAGATTGGAGTGTCATCACCCTTGATTCTTAGACCTCTTGTCTTCAAACCACCCGGAAGATTGGCTAAAGTACCTGCATCTACCAGTTGTCTGAGTAAAGATGTAGCTGATTTAGCTAATCCACCTACCATGTGTATCAATCCAAAGCCATAAAAGCCTAATCCCGGCATATATTTGTAATGAACAAAGTGTTGTCTTCGTTCTTTCATAGGATCGTTCTCTAAATAGTTACGTCTTATAGATAAAACCTCACCTGATCCTTGATCTATGGTAACTACATAAGGTAATGCTATACCTGTCTTATTGCCATCACGTTCATCTTCAAAACCTTCAAGGTCTAAATCAACATGCATTTCAAGAATAGTATGTAATCCATCTTTGCTATAAGAATTTAAATCATATTCAAAGTTAGGACTGTCACCTGCTAGTTCTGCATACTTAGCTTTTATTCTATCTGTACCAATACTAGACTGAGGTAACTCTATCTCTCTATAGAATCCTGCGTACTGTAACTTTAATATATCATTTAAAGTCATTCGCATAATGTGTGTAGCACGTGCAGCTGTTCTTAAATCAGAAGCACCATAACTCACTACAAAGTCTTCTGCTGGTATAAACATAGAACATGGTCTTTGCATGTTTATGTCATAGTAAATCTTTTTAAATGCAGAGCCGGCTAGTGGCAAACTAAACAACATGTTTTCTGTTTCATTCCTATACTCTTTCATTCTATCTGTAAGAAGATAGTTCATATAGTCTTGAACTCTTTTACCTTGTTGTTCTTTTTCGTCTGTAACTTTGCCAACGATGTTAGTTCGTACAGGACCTGCTGCTGGGAATATTTCTGTTATGGCTTGTGATTGAAAACGTACAACTGCTTCTGCTAGAAGAGGATGGTATACACCACAGGCTCCCGACCAAGGTTCATTACGTTCTTCTATTTTTAAACCGAGGTTGTCTAAACCTTCTGTGTAAGTTCTTTCCCAATCGGACCTAGAGTCTTTATCTGATTCAAAAGCAGATACAAGTTCATGTCCTAAGAAAGATAAATCTTTTTCTGTTAAGAACTCAGAGAGATCAGCATCAAAAGGTATTTCCTCATCCATAGATGTAGGATCAAAATCAATTAACATCCCCCCATCTTCAGTTTCTATTGAAACCGCTTCAGGGTTGACAACAGTTATATCAACATTTTCTTCTGCCATTTATATCATTTTAAGCATACTAATAATATTTAGCAACCCTATCCGATACTTCTTCATAGTCGTGATCATCATGTTCAAGTGTTATAAATCCACCTTGTCTAAATCTAAGTAAAGCTTGTGTTGATGAGTCAACCAAGTCATCGTGATCGCCAACAGGAAATGAGGCGAACTGTTCAACAACTTCTTCTGCCCATCTTTTCTTTGGATACCAAACAGTACCCGATGCAAATAAATCTGCTACAGCGTTTACACGTGCAATCTTATCGTTGCCCCTAGAAGGTGTAAACTCTTGTACAGGTATACCTATTGCTCTCAATTCAAATATCAAAGGTGAGCCTGCTGCTTTAGCCTCTACTATGAATGCATCCGGCATCCACAGTTGATGTTCTTCATAGGCTCTACGTTTCAATTCAGGAAACTCTAATCTTTCTTGGAATGCATCTAGTAATATAATCTGCGGTGCAGGATATCCATTCTCACCTTCTTTATAAAATACACCCCATGTTGTACAAGCTGAATAGTCTGATCGTTGTGTTTTTAAGAAAGCGGTATCCCATGATTGAATAATGAATTCACATCTTGGTGGTTCTTTCTCTTCCCACTCTTTCCACCACTCACGTTTTACAATCGCACTTTCTTCTGACACAGGGTTCTGTTGATACTGCGCCTCCCAATGCGATATGGGTAAGGTTGCCTTAATCTTCTCTAGTTCATCTACCTTCCAGTATTCTTCCCATAGACTTCTGCCTGATGGCAATATAGCTGGTAATTCAATTACTTCCCATTCATCACTGTTGTCTCTTGTAGCTGCATCCTTCAGTATTGAGCCACACAAGTCTTTCTTACCCCACCTAGTCATAACTATAATGATTGCACCACCCGGCTGTAGACGCTGTCTAGGACCGCTCAGATACCAGTCATATGTGTTTTCGAAAATTTTTGGATCAGCAGACTGTCCTTGTTGTTCTGAGTGAGGGTCATCAATAATCAACAAGTCCGCACCACGTCCCGTTACCGCACCGCCAACTCCGATTGAAAAATATTCACCGCCACCCGATATGTCAAATCTACCCGCAGCTTTAGAATCGAGATTTAAAGTTACGTCTGGAAATATATCCTGATAGTCCTCGCTATCTATTAAGTTACGGACCATACGACCAAAGCGCAGAGATAGTTCCGCAGTATGAGAAGCCATGATAATCTTCTTATGAGGTTGTCTACCAACTATCCATGCAGGTAGTAACCACGATGTTAACTGTGACTTACCAAACCTTGGTGGCATATTTATCATCAGGCGTTTACATTCGCCATTAGCTACACGTGTGAAAGCATCCGCCATCTTCTTATGATGAGAACCGCACATGAATTCTTGCCATACAGTATCGGCAAAGTCTAAAAAGCTATCTTGAGATCGTTCTCTTATTACAGCTTTCTCTAAACCTACCACAAGGTTGTCTAGTTCTTTTCTTTGAGGTTCATTCAGTAAAGCAAGCTTATCTTCTGTAAGCTGACTCATAACCTTATCAAGTTGTTTCTTTGATATGCCCATACGTATTATTGTAAACCATGTTACAACTCTATATACTTGAGTGCAAGGGTATCTCCAGAGGACTGTCTTACACTCTAAACATCCAGTCCACACCCTAGAGGCTAGTTTGATCACCCTATGAGCAATAAGACTAGCCTCACCTCCATTTTTTTTGCAAAATTTTTCTAGCCATATGAACCTAGAGCGTTTATCTGAACTAGGGGGGTAGGGGTATGTAAATGCTTTGTTAAATAAAACTCATTTTTTACTGTGTAATTATTTGGAACAGTATGTATATGTGTGTGGGCGGAGTCCCGCTTGTGTACAGGGGGGGTGGGGGTGCGGAACTGCGTGCCTAGTCCTACAGGAAAGAGTGTAAACACTCTGGTATAACTACATGCTACAGTTCAGTGGAGTTTAAACAGCTTAGTGTAAGGATTTATCCTTATCCTCTGAATCTTTGCCAAGGAGTTTACTGATGCGTAGCATTATCTCATCTGAGGTTTCCTTATTAGTGTCTGAGACTTCTAGTCTCTCTGTATATAAGTTGGCTACCTTTCCTCTGTAGTGTTCAGCAGTTACTGCTGAGCCTATCTGCCCTGTATCAACGGCTTTATCTCGTAGCTTTGCTAACTGATCGAGGTGTGATTCCCTGTCAATGAGACTTCTTGTCTCTTGCTCTGCCAATATCCTAGAGACTTCGTCTTGTATATCAGCTTTTTTGGACAACCGGTAGCCTTGCTTGTCTGCGCTAGTTCCTGCCTTGTAACCTGCTAACTCGGCACTCTTGCCATTGGAATAGCCTTTAGCCTTATACCTAGCAAATAAGCGTTCTTTGACGCTTAGTGTACCTATAGGATTCTTTGTCTTTTGATCTGTCATAGAGGTATGGTAAACCATACCTTTTCGTAGATCAATACGATTCCTTCGGCAACCCCACATTCACCTACGAGTTGACAGGCATAATGTCCATGAACTAGAATGGTGGCTGAAATGGTAGGAGGATAGGTTTAAAACCCCCTGAACGTAGTGAAGGGGGTTTAAACCATATCCCCCAAACAACAACTGGAGAAACGAATGATTGATTACGAAGATACTGGTAGCGGAAACTATATGGCGATCAATGGTCGCTACGTAGCTAGAGTGAGAGGTGATGTAGTTACGCTCAGCCCTTTCAGGGTTACGTCTAACTACTACATGAGAAAGGTTAACACCTTTCTTAAAGAGAACGGATTAGCTACAAGAGTTGTGCGTGAGTCTGAAAGACTGCGCCTGAAACTCTTGGATTGCTACTCTGCTGATGAGCCTTTTTGGAGGTACATGGATTGTGAGTGTGATCTTGCGGATGCACGAATTTACGAAGTAAATGAGGCTGATGAGGATTATGCAAGCTATGACGAGGAACTGGGTGACCACAGGATAGAATATCCTGACACTGGTTATTTTGCTTAACGAGGTCTAAAGACCTCACAACTGGAGAATGATATGGAAAATGTAATAACTCACCGACCGAATGGCAGTGTTTGCTCGCCACGAGAGAGGATGGCAGATGCCTACATAAAGGGCTTGCCCTTCGTCTGTGGCAATGACAGTGTCGAGAATGGATGGCTGTTTGTCGATGGCTACCCTTTGATGATGCCGGCAGATGATGGCAGAGGTTTCACTCTGCTCCGACTGTGGGACAGGACTGATGAAGATCAGTTGTACTTGATAGGGGAAGTGATGGGCGAAGTCTACTACCGAGCCGATGAATTTGCTCTGTGTGACTCAGCATATGAGGACTTGTGCCTTCGTAAGACGAAGGATGGCATCTACCTCAGTGCAGGTCATGTGTCAGGTGATGAATTCAAGCATCTGCTTGAATGGAAGATTAACCCTATAGTGAACTATAAGTTCACATGGGATGATGCAGGGTTTCACCTTGCTGATTTGAACGGCGGTCTCGTAGAGACTTGCTAATAACCCTTTGTTTAAACTACTCCCTGAACTTAAGTGAAGGGAGTATTTAAACTAAAACAACTGGAGAAATATGATGGAAAATTATACAGATCGTGAGGCTTGGCTCACCGAAGGTGCTGATCAGATGATCGCCACATTTGCTGAAAGCAATAATCATTGGCATGACATGCCACTCTACAGAGTGTCTGTCGGATATGCCCCTCGTCACCGAGGTGGGAAGGTAGCCGGTGTCTGCATCAATGCAGAGGCATCAAGTGATAATCACTTCGAGGTGTTTATCAATCCGGTGATTGATGATGGACTTCAAGCATTGGAGGTATTGGCACATGAACTTGTTCATGTAGTGGATAGGATGGAGAGTGGACACAAAGGTAGATTTGCTCGCTTAGCGAGAGGAATCGGACTTGAGGGCAAGCTTACAGCTACTAATGCCGGTGAACGCTTGACCTTACAGATACAGGATGTGCTTAGTCTCTTGGGAGACTATCCGCATGGCTCAATCGACATTGACTTTACGAAGAAACAATCCACTAGGATGCTGAAGGTATGCTGTGGTAGTTGTGACTTTCACTTTCGTACAAGTCGTAAGAACGTACTTATGCTAGACATGGATACTGCACCATGTCCTGCTTGTGAGCAGACTGATAGTCTGTTCGTTGTTTAAACGCAGTTTAACTGGAGATAGTTATGAATGTAGATATGATAATTAATATTGCTGAGAGTGCTAAAGCAATGTTCGGATTCCCTTGCACATTGGATGAACTCACTAGCGGTGAACGCAACATCCTCAAACGATTGGCTGTTGCCTATGGCAAACGTGCTAGTCAAATGTCCGATGTAGAACTCATCGAGTTGTATAACAATATCGACATCGCTGAGATCAAAAGTGATAACGATCACGACTCAACAGGTGATGAGCCTACTGATGGTGCGGTTGATGCTGATGATGATGATGGTGTTGATGCCGGTGATGCAGATGATGCCAGTGATGATGCTGACGATGATGCAGATGATGCAGATGGTGCAGGTGATGAGGTAGGAATGCCTGAGGTTCTCGAAGAGTATGAGCCTAAGAATGCTCTTGAAAAGGAGATCGTTGATATCATCAAAAAGGTTCATCCGACCTTGAGCGATGGCATGCATGATGGTGTTGATGAGGAGACAATCAAAAGATTGATTGATGAGCATGGCGGTGGCAAGACTACCATTGAGATCAAAAAGCCTAAAGGCAAGATCGAATTTGGTGAGCAGACAATGCATGAGAAGTTGCCACAGGTACTCAAAGCCTTGATACGTGGTGACAATGTGTTGCTTGTAGGTGGTGCAGGTAGTGGTAAGACCACGATGGCTACCCAGTTGACTGGCATGCTAGGCAAAGCCTTTGAGCAAGATGATTATCAATTCGGTATGTCCGGTGCTATGTTCCAAGCTTACGAGGTAAGAGGATACATGGATGCTAATGGCAACTACGTTGAGTCCTCATTCGTCAAATGCTTTCGTGATGGTGGCTTGTTCCTATTCGATGAGATCGATGGTTCAAATCCTCAAGCACTGGTGGCTCTGAATGCATCAATGGAGAATGATGTAGCTGACTTCCCATGTGGAGTGGTCGAGAAACACCCGAACTTCCGCTTGATAGCATGTGCCAATACATATGGCAGAGGTGCAGACAGGGAGTACGTTGGTAGGAATCAGCTAGATGGTGCAACCATTGACAGGTTCAAGCCGGTGATCAGCCTTGACTATGATGAGAAACTTGAGTTGCTTATCAGTCCTGATAGAAACTTCACGAAGATTGTGCAGAAACTACGTAAGGCAAAGGATGAAATGAAGATACGTTGTGTCATATCACCTAGAGCAAGCCTGAAAGGTGGACGTGCATTGCTTGATGGATGTGACATGGAGAGTGTGCTTAGTGAGTATGTGTTTGGTGGCTTGGACGATGAGACTGTGAAGAGGATTCGTACCGAGGCTAAGGTATAACAGCGTTTAAACAAGGAGAAAATTATGGCTAGTTTTGTACAAAATTATGATTCTTTTGACCATGTGTTACGACATGTCACTGATGAATCAGTACCTGTGTGGAAGGGTAGGAGAGCATCACAAGATGCACCTGATAGTTGGAGTGGCAACGTGTCTTTAGATGAGGCAATAAAGCTTGCAGAATTTGGGTGGAAAGAAGGACGAGAACGCATGTCAGATGAATTGGACATGGCTCACAATGCTACGTCCTTTGAGAGACTGCCCTCGTTTGACTATGATGTAGCCGGTTATATGCCTAACATCCCTCTGTATGTATCAGGTTGCCCATCACACATGATGTCACCTCTAGGCAATGAGTCGTCAATGGGCAGAGTTGTGGAGTTCAAGGTCAACTTGAGTACATCTGCAAATGTAGAAGAGGACACAATGATGCGAAGAGGTGCAAGCATACTCTCGCTGATAGACAAGCTTGAGGATGCAGGGATGTCATGTGCCATTACATTGTGTGAATACACAAATGCATCACAAGGCAAAGGTAAATTCCTCATCGAGTTTCCTATCAAGAAGGCAGGTCAGCCATTGGACATAGACAGATGTGCTTATGCAATGGTACATCCATCCATGCTACGTAAGATATGCTTTGCATTGACAGAGACAGAGCCGAAGGCAGAGGGTGGTTGGTCAAGTGGATATGGTAGACCTATTGAGTTGCCTTATCACATGAGACATGGCTGTGTGTACTTCCCCACTACGAATGCGATGTCAAGTGGCAGAGACACGATGGAAGATCAGATGGCTACGACTATAGAAATATATGAGCATCAAACGGAAGGCAAGGACTGGACAGGATTTGCACTGGAGGATAAGTAGTAGGGTATATGAATGTATATGAATATACCTACTACATATACAAGGAAAAAAATTATGAAATATAGTATTCAGGAACGTGTAAACATGGCTATTAAACTAGCCATTGAAGAAGAACAACCTAAACTTAAAGAGGGGCAGACTCTTAAGGTTGAGGTGTTACAAACAGACGAGGGTATGCAAGTCAATGTGTATCCTGTAGATAAAGAGGAGAAACAATAATGTTAAACATTATAGTAATAGTGGCAACAGCTATGGGAATTGTTGCATTCACTGGGTTGGCTTATCAATATGCATTGCACTTGTCTTATGACGTAGCAGGCTTTGATTTGTACATCCTATTTGCATCAGGTGTCGGACTAGGTGTGTGCTTGATTGGATTGTACAACGCTTTATTAGAGGCACATTATGACAGGGGGTAGCATGAGTGAAGAGTACGATACAGACTTAGGTGAACGTGAAGATCATAAGAAGATACATGAGCAAGCGGTACAAAATTTGTACAATACGAGGGACTTGCTTGCTTGTCTGCCTGATCATGGATACATACAGATTGGTATATCCTTGAACTCGGTTGACCAAGCTATCGAGGCTGTAGAGGCTTATGGTGACAGGTTCTTGGAGGATGTGTAAACGTGATTAAACATTGCGTTGACATGAATATAATAACACTTACAATACATGAAGGAGATACATATGAGTAAGAAAGAAAAAGACTTCTTAAACAAAATTGCTGAGACTATAGGCTCAAGCGATGTTGGATTAGAAGAGAGTGTAGAAACATACGAAAGAATATGGGAGGCAACGAATCATTTCGTTAATCTTGTAGGCATGGAAGAGATAACCGAGAGGGGATATCATCCAAGCGGTGTGTGGTATGACATGTTCACTGCGTTCGTTTGCCACATGATGTTACGTACCGATAAGGAATTCGTAGCTGACATGGTAAAGGATGTGTCCGAGAGGCTTAACTGGTACGAAGAATGGAATCAGCACAGGACAGACACTGGACAGATGGAGGCATTGACTCCGCAACAGCTTAAAGAAAAGCAGGATGCAATGATTGAGCGTGTCGTTAACGAAGAAGTAATTCACTAAGGGGGTGACTATGAGTAATAAAAAATATGTGTACAACGTACAGGAATCTACTGTAGACGTTAGAAACTACACAATAGAATGTAACGAGGAGTTACGTGATGATATTTACAGAGATATTGTAGATATGATTAGTGCGGTTGACATTGGTAAGGAAGGCGATTGGGCTGAGTACATAACGGATGAAGGTGTCGAATGCGTAGTGACGTACATTGATACAGACTTTGGTGATGATGCACAGATAACAATGGATTTGTATGTTGATGAAGATGAAGGGTCGTATGATTCGGGACAAGATGCGATATATGAGTGATACATACAACGTAATGCACATTGATGATGTGCCTAATGACGAAGGCATGTTCTTTGAAATAGTAGAGTACGATGAAAAGCCGGACTTAGAAACGATGCAGTCGTGGACTAAGAGCGGAACGATTGAGGTACTACACGTTGTCCATGATGGCAAGGAATGTCATGCGATCATAGATGAGAATGGTAAGTTTGATGGCTCAAATGAAATCAATAAGATGGCTAGTATCAAATGGTACAAGTGGCTTAAGAAGAACAAGCGTACTGCGTTTGGTGACATGATTGTTGGCAAGTGTAGCGTATTAATTAACTTTGAACTGGAGTAAGTATGGAAAATGAAAACATCCCTGATGGGGAAC